>Ga0265327_10001644_pt1 | contig 26965 bp, 21 predicted proteins | sample 41621metaG_FD_202089 | JGI IMG/M metagenome (GOLD analysis project Ga0265327, IMG submission 202089) | Rhizosphere microbial communities from Carex aquatilis grown in University of Washington, Seatle, WA, United States - 4-16-21 metaG | ecosystem: Host-associated > Plants > Roots > Rhizosphere...
TGCCACCAATCAGGCCGGTGCGGTCTGTCGCGGGAGCGACATGGGTGCCGAGCCGCCTCGATATCCGGCACCTCGCGCTTTTCGGCAAACGCGGTGCAGAATTGTCGGTGCCGCTCCGTACACTCGTGGGCATGAGTTCGCCGCCACCGCCGCCGAATTGGTACACCACCCCCTCGGACAGTCCCGCCACGAAAATCGGCAGCAAATCAGGCTCCAAGCGGCGCAAGCTGATCATCGCCGGTGGTGCCGCGGGCACCCTTGCGGTTCTCGGAGTGATCGGTGCCGTCGGTTCGGACAACGCTCAGCCCAGTTCGCCAGCCGCCACGACCACCATCACAACCACGACGACGAGGCCGGTCACGACAACCACCACCACCACGTCGCCGCTGTTATCGACGCAAAGCCCAACCAGGACCGCGATCATGGTGCCGCCCAACGGAAATGAGTCGACCAACAACGAGGGCACGTCGCCGGTGATCGTGCCGACCCCTGCTGTCACCGCCCCGACGACGACGCACGAAGAAACCACCGCGACGCCGGTGCCGAGCGTTGCCGCCGTGTCCCCATTTCGCAGCTGCGCGGCGGCCCGGGCCGCTGGCGCGGCGCCCCTGCACCGCGGTGACCCCGGCTACAACGCCAAGCTCGACCGCGACGGTGACGGCGTGGCCTGCGAGGGCGGCTGAGTCGGGTCCGGCATCGCGTCCCAACGGGCGGCATTTTGGGGCAGGCGACCGCTACCGACTGTCCTCGCCGCGGTGAATTGGTCAGCGCACCAGGCTGCCCAGCCAGCTGGTAAAGCCGTTGAAGGTGTTGCTGACGTTAGTGGCGGTATCTTCCAGGAATTCGATGACTCCATTGACGGCGCCCTCAACGACGTGGCCGAACTCCTCAACGGCTTTGCCTGCAACCGCGCCGGCGTACCCTAATGCCGGTTCCACCGATTTGCGGATTTCCCCTGCGATCGGTTTTCCGATGAGGTGGCTCACTGGACGGGCCAGTGGGACGAGCCCGATCAGATCGCCGGTGATATCGCCCCATTCGTCGAGCGCCTCGTCGGTGTCTCCCCTGTTCAAGGCGTCGATCAGGTCGGCGGTATCAATAGCCAAGCTGACGCCACTCAGGAATGTGCCTACTCCGGGAAGCCAACCGACGTAGAGATTGAATGCCTCCCATCGCTCTTCCAGGTCATCACCGCTACCGGGATTCTGTGGGGTACCTGGCTGGGACGATCCGGGTTGGTTCGAACCGGTAAGTGTCTGAACGGCTTTTATGACGGCGGCGGTGATCTGCGCGCGCACCTGGGTGACGAAGTGTGTGACTTGCGAGCTCAACTGGGTGAACGCTCTGGTCAGCAGATTTCCTGGCGCGTTGTTGATCGAACCCGAAGCCTTGACGTTGGTGTCGAGTACGGTCAGCTGGGTGGCGTAGATGCCGGTGTCGGGGTCGCGCGTTTGAGTCTTGATCAGTGCGCGTGACCCGTCAGGCGTGAGGTCGACGCCGACGAATTCGGCCGTCGCCTGATCCACGCTGATGCTGCCGACTTGCTGGCCGGTGTCGGTATCGAGGACGGTCACTGTGGTGGTATGGGGGCCGGTCGCGCTGTCGGTCGAACCGGTGGTGAGGATGGCCCGGTTGCCGTTGGTGGCGAATTGTGTCGCGGCAATGCCGCCTTGATCCACGGTGAATGCGTTGACCCGCTGTCCGGTGGTGACGTTGAGGACGGTGACCGCGCTGGTGACCGGTTGGCCGGTGACGGCGTCGTATTCGGTGGCCGTGATGATGGCCCGGGTCTTGTCGGCGTTCAACGTCATCGCTGCGGTGCTCGTGCCCCCGACCGTGAAATCGGCGAGTCGACCGCCGGTGCCGGTGTTGAGGACCACGATACGGGTCGTGGTGTGCCCTGTTTCGGGGTCGTGCTCGGCGCCGGTAAGGATGACCCGGGTGCTGTCGGCGGTGAGGGTTCGCGACACCAGATTGGTGAGACTGGTTGCGGTACCGAGTTGTTGACCGGTTGCCGTGTTGATGACGACGACCCGGGTGGTGTCCGGGGCACCGGTGTCCACGGCGGACACGATGGCCCGGTCGCCGGCGGTGAGTGCGACAGTGCCTTGGTCGCCGGGCACGTCGGTGGTACCGAGCTGCTGGCCGGTGACGAGGTTGATCACGGTGACATGCGTCGTACCGGCGGACGTCGTGGCAACCACGGCGCGGGTGCTGTCGCTGGACAGTTGCGGCCGCCCGGTGCCGGCGAAGTCGGCGGTACCCAGCCGTTGGCCGGTGGTGAGGTCGAACACGGCTGTGCGCATCGTGCCCGCATCGGTGGAAATGGTGATGATTGCGCGGGTGCCGTCGGCAGTCAGTTGAGACGAGGTGAGAGTGCCCGCGATGTCGGTGTCGCTGAGCCGTTCTGCGGTGGTGAGATCGAAGATGGCCACGTGGCTGGTGTTGGTGTCGGTGGACGCCCTGGTCACGATCAGACCGGTGTTGTCAGCGGTGAATTGCGGCGCACCGGTGGCGTATCCGACTTGGTGACCGGTGGTTGTGCTGATGAATGACGTCGTCACCGAGTTATCGCTGTCAGCCCGGGTGGTGATGATCGCCAGGCCGCCGTCTGATCTGAGCCACGTGTCGGTGGCTGCGGCATCGCCTGCGGTGAATGTCTCGCCGACCTGTTGACCGGTCTCGGTATTGAAGGTTTCGACCATGGTCGTCGAATGCCAGATGTACGGCCGAAATACCCTGTCGGGGCCGGTGTTCGGGGTGGTGCTGTGGTAGACGGTGGTGACGGTGGCCAGCAGCCCGTTCTCGGATACTCGAGTCGTCGCTTCCGTCGTAGCGGAACCGCTCGGATAGGTCATTGTGTCGCTGACTCGTTGGCCGGTGGCCAGGTTGAGAAAGGTGATCTGAGGTTCAGAGATCGGCCTGGATCCCCAGGAGCTGCTATCGACTCGGCCAGTCGGTTGGTAAGTGGTCACCACGGCGTGGTTCCCGGAGACGGCGGCTTGAAGATTCTTCCCCTGTATGGCGGAGCCGACTTGCTGGCCGGTGGCAGTGTCGAACACCGCGACCGTAGACATGTAATCGGGCTGCAATATGGTTCCGCCCGTGCGGGATTCGACGATGGCCCGGGAGCCGTCAGCGGTGAACCGGACGGGTTGGGCCGTGCCGGGGAGGCCGGTGGTCGTGCCGACGGCGTTACCGGTTGCCGTGTCCATGAACGAGATATAGGACGCTGTCGGCTTGGTCACCATGCCATCACCGTCGGTGGTGGTGATCATGACGATGCGGCCGTCGCCGACCGGCGCGATCGTCGAAAGATAATTGCCTGCAACGCTATTGGTGCTCATCACGGCACCGGTGCCGGTGTCGATCGTCGTCAGCATTGTCGCGGACCCTTGCGGCGTCGTGATGACGGCGCGCTTGTCGTCCCCGAGGAGTTGCACGATCGGATTCGGGCCGACGGACATTGGGCCGCGCGGAGGCGTGGTTGCGGTAAACGTGTTGCCGACCTGTGTGCCCGTAGCTGTGTTGACGACGCTCACGAAATAGGTGGTCGTGCCAGTCGTGTCGTCGGTTGATCGAGTGGTGACGATGGTGCGCGAACCGTCGGCCGTTTGCTGGGTACTGACGTTTCCGCCGGGTACCGCGATGACCCCGACCACATTGGCCGGGGCGGTGGCGCTCGCCGGTGGCGCGGCGCCGGTGACGACCGTCGCGGCGGTGGGAGCGCTAGTCATGCTGGACTCAGTCCGCGATGCCACCGTCCGATATCCAGCAAACGCCAACAGTGGCAAAGGGTTTGAATCGGTGAGGGTGTCCGCCAGAATGGACGCCAGGTTATGGACGGCCATCTTTCCGGCAGCGGTCACCGCAGTCGTCGTCGCCGCTATCGCCGCGGCAGGTTGCGTCATTTTCAACACGGCGGGTGTCGCCGTGAGCGTGGTGGCCACGGGCGCCAGCTGACCGGTCGCGCCCGGACGTGCGACACCCTTGGAAGTCGGCGCGATTGTGCGGGCCGATCCCGCCGCAGGCGACACAGTGGACACCTTAGGCGCGGCATCGACGACTCTTGTCGCTGACGGTTGCGGGGGCGTCGAGTTATCCACGCGGCGAGGGGGCTTCGGCGTCGAAGGTGGTTTGGCTGCCGGACTGGCTGCGCCGTCGTCGGCCGGCTGCTGGGATGTCTTGTTCCTGTTGCGCGCTGGCCGGCGCTGCGCCAGATCTCGCTTTGGCTTCGGGTCGCGAGCACCAGCACCAGTGCCGGTGTCGGCGTTCGCATCCGCCTGACCGGTCTGCGCGCTGGAGGTCGCTGCGTCGGCGCCGGCGTTGTCATCCGCGTGCGCAACGGTTGTGCCGGTGATCAGTGAGGCACCGACACCCAGGGTGACCGCACCCGCGCCAAGCCATCGATAAGGCTCGCGTCGGCGTTTGCGGTGCTTGCCGCCTACCCGCTGGTGTGTCCCGGATCGATGTCCCGAACCATGCCGACCCGCCAACGGTGTCCCCCAATTCCCGCGAACAATGTTGCTAGCGCGGTACTTTAGCGCTCCCGGCCGATCAGGTCTGTCGTCCGAACGGGCGAACATTTGAGGGCAGACCACCTGCTGGAGCATGCATTCCCGGAGCACGATCTGGTTGGCAAACCGCGGTGGCAATGCCCGTCAAGTGACCCGGCAGTTATCGGTGTTGCTCGCGCCGACGGGTGATTCGCCGCTCCCGAAGCGCATTTGCGGTACGACGTTCCAGCAGCCCTATTTCGATTTTTTGCGTGGTTTCGGCGCGGGATGACACTGTCCGGCGTACCGGGTCAGCCCCTTTCCGCGGTTCGCTTGCTTGCTCTGGCCGATCGGACCGCCATTGGGATTGCGGACCCATTTGCCAGCGGTATTCAACCCGGGCATGTTTTCGCTCGACGCCGTGCTGTAGCGGGTGGTCCCGTCGACCGTCAGGATGCCGTCCTGGACGTCGATATGGGCGACCGTGGCCCAGTACGAGTTCTTGTTGTTCCCGACGTACACGATGATCTCGTCGGCATCGGGACCAGGGAATCCGTCGGCCCCGGCCCGTCCGTAACGGATCGCGCACCGCGGGCGCCCGAAGGTGTTGATGGCGCCGGCGCCGTTGTCGACGCTCTGATAGATGTTCACCAACAGGTCGCCGTTCTCCTGCGGCAGAACCCGTACCTGCTCAACCGCCGGACGGTTGCCGCGGCCGGGCCCCAAGCTGTCGCCGTAGTGATACACAAACGGCCACTGGTTCAGGTTGCCGCGGTGGCCATTGTCCCCGCTGATCACCACATACTCGTTGGTGACTTCGTTGCGGCAGAAGAAGTACACATCCAGATCGCCTTCGCCGTAACGCTTTACGCGGCCGGAACCGTCGTACGCCGCGCCCCGGCCGTCCCATTCCAGACCCACGGTGAGTACCCAGTTGGGATCACCCTGGTTCTTTCTTAGGTCGATCTTGGCGGTTGGGTTCGGCGAATCCTTGGTCAGCACCACCGACACCTTGGTCATGTCGATCGGCTCTGCCGCCGGCGGGGGACTCGGCGGCGCGACTGCGGTGGTCGTCGCCAGCGGCGGCGTCACGGGCGCCGGTGCGGGCGCAGCGGTCGTGTCTGCGGGGGCGCCGGGCTCGTCGACGGCGATCCCGAACGCCCGCGCGAACTCCGCGAGTCCGCCGTCGTAGCCCTGCCCCACGGCGTCCAGGCGCCACCGCCCGTTGCGCCGGTACACGGCCACCAACTGCAGCACGGTTTCGGTACTTAGTCCCTCCGGAACGAACTGCAACATTTCCGTGGGGGCGCTGATATCGGCGGCGATGGCACCGACTTCACCGAAGCGCAGGCCCTGCGCTTCGGTGCTGGCCGCGATCACCACTCGCTGTACGTTGTCCGGCATTGCGTTGAGCGACAACTGGATTGTCTGGGCTCCGGTCAGAGCGATGCCGTGACGGCGTGGATTGTTGAAAAACACAAAGTCGTCGTCCGACAGCACGCGCTGGTCGGCACCCAGGGCAATAGCCATCAGATCCACGGACGTGGCGGCGGACCCGGTGACCGTCAACGTGTACGTCTCCCCCGCGAGTTCGGTCTTGGAACCCTTCGCCACGTTCGTCATGTCCAGCCCTCCCCGTATCGCGGCCGCCTGGCCACCCCTTCGCACGGACAATACTGGGATATTGCTGTGGATTGAACGTCGGGTGGTGATTCGTTTGCTGAAATCGGATCCTCCTGCCGCAGGATGTCGGTGAACCCTGGCAGGACGCGAAGGTCGATGCTGTACTTGCGAGTCGATTGTTGACCTAGTGGTAGACCGCTCAGCGCTGTTCGATCGCTGACGAATGCCCTGAATGGCAGATTCACCGGTCAGGCTGTTCGTGTCGGCCCCGAAGCGAGTCGCGCACCGGATCGGCGATGCTATAGCTCGCGCGGCGCCGTGAGTCACGCGCTATATGTCAGGGATTCGTGCCTGCTCGGGATGATTGCCGACGCGGTCAACCGCGATGTGCGCGGCACCGAGCAATCGAAGGCGGTCTCTGCCGAGCCCAGCAACCGGCTTATGGAAGGTTAGCGTGCTGTCCCCCGAACGACCGACATGTACCCAAATGTCAAAAATCGGTCTCGAGATGTCAAGACAAATGGCGGTGTGGTGCTGCACAGTACCGCCGGGGGAAGCGATAAGGCATTGCCGCATCGATCATCCCAGCCATGAGCTGAATACTTGCAAGAGAACGGAGCATCCCGATGCGGGGTAAACACCTTCGGTGGTCCATCGCGATGGCGGCCCTGACCGCGACCACCATCATGGCGGCGGCGTCGGGCTGCTCCACATCCAGCAAATCCTCGAAGCTGTCTGCTGACGACGCCAAGGCCATCGCGATCGACGCCTACGTCTACGGCTACGCCCTCAACACCGTCGAGATGACGCGGCGGGTCATGACGAATGTGGCCCAGGTCGAGGCACCGCGGGCCCCGATGGGCCAGCTGATGCGTATGCGGGAGTACCCGAACGCCGCGTTCCGCGACGTCACCGCCCCCAATGCCGACACGCTGTACACAAACGGGTTCATCGACGTCAAAGACGAGCCGTGGATCCTGACGCTGCCCGACGCCCACGACCGGTACTACCTGTTCCCGATGCTGTCGGGCTGGACAGATGTGTTCCAGGTTCCCGGCAAGCGCACGACGGGCACCGGGCCGCAGACCTACGCCATCACCGGCCCGAACTGGAAGGGCACTCTGCCCGCGGGCGTGACCGAGTACAAGTCGCCGACGTCGATGGTGTGGCTCCTGGGCCGCATCTACTGCGACGGCACCCCTGCGGACTATGCCGCTGTGCACGCGATGCAGGACCAGATTTCGCTGGTGCCACTGAGTTCGTACGGCAAGCCGTACACCCCGCCCGCCGGGAAAGTCGATCCCAGCATCGACATGAAGACACCGGTCCGTGATCAGGTCGAAAACCTCAGTACCGAAGCATATTTCGACATGCTGGCCGCCCTGCTGAAGGACAACCCGCCCGCCGAGGCCGACAAGCCGATCATCGAGAAGATGGCCCGCATCGGCATCGTGCCCGGCGAGAAGTTCGACATCAGCAAGCTCGATGCCGATGTGGCAGCCGCGCTGAAGTCCGTGCCCAAGGACGGCGTCGCAAAGATCATGGGCCACTACGGCACTCTCGACACCATCAACGGGTGGCAATTCACCACCAAGACAGGCGAATACGGTACCGATTACCTGCAGCGGGCACTGGTCACGGCCATCGGGCTGGGCGCGAACCGGCCCCAGGACGCGGTCTACCCGACATCGAAGGTCGATGCCGCGGGCCAGCCGTACAACGGCGCCAACAAGTACGTGATGCACTTCGCCAAGGATCAGTTGCCGCCGGCCGAGGGCTTCTGGTCGCTGACGATGTACGACGAGGGCTACTTCTTCGTAGCCAATCCGCTCAACCGCTTCACGCTCAGCCAGCGCGACAACCTGGCCCGCAACGCCGACGGATCCGTGGATCTGTATCTGCAGCACGATAATCCGGGACCGGAGAAGCAGGCCAACTGGTTGCCCGCGCCGGCGGGCGCCTTCAATCTCATGCTGCGTCTGTACTGGCCAAAGCAGAACCCGCCGTCGATCATCGATGGGACGTGGCGGCCACCGGCTGTGACGAAACTCCCATGAGCCACGAAACGTACTCGACGCGCCTGGCCCTGCCGAGCGCCGCTGTTCGCGCTGTGCCGCTGACGCGTTGCAGAACACACCGGATGACGTATTGCGCTGGCGCCGTCGAGCCGTCGCCTAAGTAACGCGCACGAGCCCGGTCCCCACGCGATGCCGAGCATCGAACTTGCGTGTCATCTTGGGAAGCCTTTCCGCGCCCGAACGGGCGAACGAATCGCCCCTGGTAAAAGGCCTGCAAGGGCTGCGCAAAGTTGCTAAATAACAGCGGCAATGCCTATCTACGGGTCGGTGTCGGGTCGCCGTCGTACCGGGATGGGTAGGCCAATGTCGGAGGGCGAAATAAGGGCGGACTGGCGCTCCTCAACTGCTTTGACCATTCGTCAGCGCGGGCTACAGCGGCAAGCGAGAATCGTCCGTGAACTGCGAAGTTCCTGAGAGTGGAGGGGAGTCAACCGATGGCGCGAAGAAGCAGCGCAATCGGCGCGGGACTGGCGGCGCTAGCTGTCGGCGCGGCACCGGTGGCGCAGGGTCAACCGACGCCGGGCACCGGAGACCCGTTCTTCATTCAGTATCTGACGAGTAGTGCATTCGATCCGCCCGCAACGATTGCGGGGGCTCGGGCGATCATCCCGATCGCGCACGAAGTCTGTGATGCCCGTGCTCAAGGCCAAGACGACCTCCAGGCCGCGCGCATCGTGATGGCAGGGAAGGGCGTCGAACTTCTAGGCGCACAGTCTAGTTCGCCTATAGGAGACGACCACGCGGCTCTGAAAATCGTGAACGCTGCGACGTTGGCTTACTGCCCGACCTACAACAACAGCAACTGGTGACAAATGATGCGAATCATTGGCGCGGTACTTGCGGTGGGGATCGTCCTGGCGGCTATTTCGGGCTCCCCGCCAGCGCTAGCCGACGACAATTTTGCCCTGTTCATGTTCAACTGCGGGCGTGTGCCGACGGCGACACCTCAGCTATGCAAGGACACGTGGAACATGGTCCGGGACAATAAATGCCGCAGCGCGGTCATGGAATACCTGGACAGCCGTGGTGTCGGGTTCGGCGACGACCGCCAGATGTTCAATGACGCCATTAGGATTCAACGCGGCAACGTTCCGCTGGACGTGTGCTAATACTCGGCCGCTGCTAGCGAGCGGCAGGCGTCTGAAAGGGCACCGTCGCAAGCGACGGACGAACCAGCCCCAGCTGAGGTCTGAGGACCGCCGCCGGCACCCCTGTAAGACGCTGCACGAGTGCGGCGGTCTACGCGGGGGTTGGTTGCTCGACGGGTAGGCATCGGCGTACGCAGCGCGAGCGGACTCGGTAGCCGGGGTGGCCTGTGGCGTCGTAGTCGCGAGCGCTTGGCCGTCCACGCCGTAGCGTTGTGCCCGGTACATGCCGCCGTCGCGGGGTAGCATGCGTTCCTTGCCGCGCCGCGCGGCACGAGCCCGTGCCCGAAGCTGTTTCTGCGGGTGAGTCCGATGTGGTCGACTGGCCCCTGCTATGGGCGTGGTGTCAGCACAGCTGATGTTCGGCTGCTTCGACCAAAAAGACGACATTTGGGATGCCCGGCGATACGCCCAGCTCGTTGATAGCTTTCGCCACCGCATCGTCGGCTCTCGAACGGGCAGATCCGAACGACAGTCCCGAACTCACACCCGATCGCATTGCATCACAGGCGATTTGGCCGAGCTTAACGAGCTGGGCATCGGTCAGGCCAAGACTTGTATTCTTGTGGACCTCTTCAAGGTAGAACGAACTGTCGGCGGCGCTGTCTGGCGCAAAGGCGATGCCCAACACCGCGAACGCGCCGATCAAGGCCGATGCTTTCATAAGAAGACCTATTCACGATTCGTCAGCTGACAAACGGAAGCGTACGGCGCCGACAGTTGCCTGGCAGCTGGACTACAGGATTCTTAGTCCGGCTGTCGGCGGCGGCGTGGCGGTGGTGGGGTGGTGGTGGTCTCAGTTCTCAACCGGCGCGTCACATCCCTCATCACTGAGCGGGGTGGATGACGGCGTCTAATTCGGTGTCACGCGCGCTTTTCGCGAATTTTTGTCAGTTTTCGGATTTGTTCCGGAGTTCTGACCGTCCCCGGGTAGTTTCACCCATGCTGGCGACCGCGGCTAGCACCGATACTCGAGGGCATGCATGTGCCTGCCGGCGGCCGCCGACGCCTGACCCCGATCCAACGGAAGATCGCCATCGCGGTGGTCCTGGCGATCGGGTTCACGGCCGCGGTCTGCTTGTTCGACCGCCGCGGCGACGCTGAGGAACTCGACCGTCACGTCCGCGCGATGCCGGGGGTGGCCCACACCGATATGACGTACAGGAACACATACACCTCGGGCGAGAGGTTCAGCCTGGATGTCACACTGCAACAGGACATTACGGAGCAGCAAATCCAAGACATCGGGAGATACTTCGCCAACCGCACCGACGAGACCGGGTTGGCCGAGCGCTCCGCCGATCTGTTCCTTCGCCTGCCGATCCTGCCACTACCGCCACCGGAGAACCTGTTTGCGCGGGACTACCAATTGGCGTCGTTCTCCAGGGGCCCCTTCAACACGGCCCACAGCCCCTCGGGCGACGACATTGCCGCCGCCGCTGTCGCGTGGCTGCGTATGGCGCGCTCCCCGATTGTGGCTGACGCCAGCCTGACCGCGCCGACCTGGGGCGGACCCGCCGACAGTCGCCAGGTTACGGTCACACTGAAGCCGACCGCCACCCAGGCCGAAGCGCTCGCTCTCCAGGCTGGCGAATCCATGCTGTCCGACGCAAACTGGGGCATCTCGATCCAGGATGACCCGACAAGTAGTCCGCACACCTACTTCGCGAGCCCACGACCTGCCAGCGATGACGACCTTCGAACTTGGCGGGAGACCAGCGCACTTATCGGGTCCTACTACGAAGCGACCGCGCAGACCTACGTGCCGGCCGCCCCGGGACAGCAAGCCGAGACCGTCGTCAAGTTTGCGATCGCCACCGATGCCGGCAGCCAACCGCGGGCTCGACAAGTCGCCTTCGGCGTCCCCACGCTCTTGCAACGACTCGGCAGGTCCGTCGCGGTGACCATCTGGACAGTTGACGGGCCTGCAGAGTTCATCGTCGGCGGCTGCTACCGACACGACGCCAAGCACCGCGCGCTTCCCCTGGAGCGCGAACTGTCCGCCAAGTTCGAAAAGTGCTGACACGCAGGTGTCACGCGCACTTTTTCTCAAAATTTTGTCACTTTTCGGATCGGCCCCAGTGGGGACAGCTGACCCCGTATAGCGGTTCCGCTGCGGCGACGGTTTGGGCCAGCAATACGGCGATGGTGGCGGGTCCCACGCCGCCAGGAATTAGCGGTGATGAGGCGAACACGCGGACCTACGGATGTCACCGGGCGCTACCGCGATTGGTTAGCAGCGGAGGGATGAACAGCAAGTCGTCATGGAGACGGCTTCGACATTCCTCGGCGAAAGCCAGCGCTGCGGACGGGTCGATGACATACGAGGAATAGTCGGCTGGGGTGATCGAGTAGTACTCCATGTAGTCGGCGACCCCAACACTGACCGGGAATGCCAAAAAGTGCCGCTCGGTAGTCCGCTCGATGCCAACAGAGAACCAATGCTCTCGGTACGTATGCGTGATATCGAACTTCATTGAGCCGGGCCTCCTTGCAACCGAAAAGACTGCTAGTTCTCGAAGCGAATCAACCCGCGTATCAGCAAGCGCCGCTTCAACCTTCCTACCCGCCCCTAGCACCCACTAAGCGAGGCTCCCAGGCACGGAAAGCCCGTAGTTGTCGAGCACCTTGGCCAGCACCGGGTTCGCATCCGGATGCCGAACCTGCTGGCCAGCATCGACACGGATTGCCTCGCGCACACCGTCCCGCAACCACACCGCCCAGCAGTCCCAATCACTCCCGTGCTTTGACCCGTAGAGCAGGCCGACGGGACGCGTGTCATCATGCAGCTGCGGCCGCGCCATTGCTTCGGCCAGATGCGTAGTCACAATGCGGTTTTCGCCGCGCAGCTCGGCCACAGTCACCTGCCGCATGCCTTGCTCACGAATTGCCGCCGGCTGGTTACGGTGAAGGTAAGCAACGGTATTCGAGTGCTCAGCGTCGACCAGCCAACCGGTGGCGGGCAAGAGCATCGTGTACAGCCGTTGGGTGAGCAGCCACTGTAGGTCGATCTCGTACGGAGCTTCCTTGTCGTCCTCGGCGAAGTCGTGCGCGATCAGGTCTTCCACCGTCGCGGTGCTGCCGGCATCGTCGAACAAATCGCTGGCCAGCATCGGCTCCGGTCGCTTCAACGGCTGCAGCATCTCCGCGTACATGCCCTCCAGACTCGAGGCCGCATACACAGTGCGCTCCCCCGCCAGGTCATACCGATGCCAGCCCGCCCGATCATCGTCGGATGCATCCGTAGGCCGCTGCCGCGGCTGCAAGGGCCCATAGTCTGGATCAGCCAGCCGATACACAGTCTGCTGCGAAGCCGGCAGCAACGCCAAACGTGTTGTGTTACAGATCAGTACGTCACGAGCCACGACCCGACAAACCCCCACATGGACACCCTGGATCAGTGATGTGATCGTAGGCGCGCCGGAACCGCGTCTGCAGGGAAACCGTCAGCGGTCGATGAACTCTTCAGCGGCGGCCAGGACGTCGGTGAACTGGTCCTCACGAATAGCCATATACGGCGGGCGCTCACCGAACCGCGGATTGGCACCGATGAACCAAGACCGCGCGATCTTCTCACCATCGACCTCGGCGATCGTCCACCACGCCCGGTACGCCACCTGAAGACGCGTCAGCGACTCATCGCGCGGCACGGCACCACCATCAGCGGCCCACTTGTACGGCTGCTTGCGATCCCGCACTCCAGCCAGCGCAGCGACCACCGTCGGCCCCAGATGATCCAGAAGTTCACGCACCAGGGCAGACGGGTCAAGGCGCATCGCACGAGCGTGGATGGCCGTCCCATTCAACACAGCCATCTCGGTCACCTCCGCACCCATTCTGGCGTCCCAACCCCGCTTTACAGGGTCTACACCATCAATCATAAGAAGAACCCACTAAAAAGCAACCTTAAACTGCCCTCGTTGATGCGCATGAAGCCGACAAGATGCTTGATTTCCGCAGTTCAACCACACAACCCGACCGTTGCCCTTGTCGAACGACTGCAGCACAGCGTCCTGCCTCGCCTACCGAATCCCGCGGTCCAGCCCAGCCGCGTGATGATCAACCAACGATGTCCCGACGCCGCCCCAGCGGTACAGGCAGTCGCCGAACACCTACCACTTCGCTCCGGCAGCGTGGACTCTGCGACCGCGATACAGCCGGCGCATAGTCGTTTTTACTTGGGACCACAGCACTTTCAAAGACTTTGGCTGCTGCGCGACTACCTACCCGCAGCGGCAGCGACCGACGCTCAACTGGCCGTCCCCATTTCGACGCTGACGTCACTGCTGGGCAACGCAACGGTCATCCCGATCTATGTGCCACATGACTGCACCGACGGATTCGGCGGAGCGTATTGGCGCCGACCCCACGCCTACCTGGACGAGACGGTTCGCGCCGGGATGTCATCGCGTGCGCTCACACCCAAGCATCAACTGGAAAAAGGGCTTTCGCGGCTGGCCGCCGACCTGAACACGGGAGACTGGCCCCCCCGGGTACGCGCGCCTGTTGAACCTCCCGGCACTGGACCTCGGCTATCGGCTGGTAGTCGCGGAACTTGACTAGCCGGGCTTCAACAACGGACGTGGGATAGATCGAGATCGCCGGGCATCGTCGCACTGCACCAGAAACCCATCAAACCGATCGAAGCGCTATTCCTTTGGTCTCCGGCAGCAGGTAGGTGCACACCAAACTCACGACAACAAAGGCGGCCAACATGGCACCGACTGCCCAACCGCCGTACGTTTCCTGCAGCGTTCCTGCAATCAGGGGCGGCGCTACGCCACCAACGATACTTGCAACGTTTGTCGCCAGCGCCGACCCGCTGTAACGGTAACGGGTGGCGAACAACTCGGGGATAAACGTTGCCGTAGGCCCGAGGGCCAGCGCGGCGACGGCCTGCAGGCCGACCATAGCCACCGCGTAGCAGAAGGGTTTTCCGGTATCCATCAGCGGAATGACCACAAAGGACCACGGCAGGCATCCGGCCAATCCAACCAACACCATGCGCCGATGACCCAGTCGGTCGGACAAGGCGGCCGAAACCACGACGGCGGCGATCTGGGCTAGTCCGCTCAGCACACCGACGAGCAACATGAGGTTGCGGGAATACCCCAGGTTGGTGTGAGCGTAGGCGGCTAGGTAGCTGCCTCCCATGAAACTAAGAGTGAATGCGCCAAGGAAACTACCAGCGGCCAGGACCACCTCGCGGCGCTGTAACCGCAGTGCTTCGGCCACCGGTGCTCTGGGAATCACGTTGCGCGCTTTTTCCTCGGTGAACAGCGGCGTCTCATTGATGTTGAGCCGCACATACAGCCCGACGCCGATCAGCACGCCGCTGATCAGAAACGGGACACGCCACCCCCACTGCACAAACGCCGCGCTGTTCTCGCCGATGGTGTAATTCACGCCCAGAAAGGTCAGGCCAGCTAGCACCGCCGCTGCACCGGCGCCCAGCGGGGTGAACATGCCATACCAGCCGCGTGTGGCAGTGGGTGCGGATTCTGCAGCCAGCAGCGCCGATCCGGCCCATTCGCCGCCGATGGCGAACCCTTGCAGCAGCCGCAAGACTGTCAGGATCAGCGGGGCTGCCACACCTATGGTCGCAGTGCTCGGGACCAGGCCCGCGCTTACCGTTGATACCGCCATGATCAACAGCGTGGCGACCAGGGTCCGTTTGCGGCCCAAGCGGTCCCCGAAATGTCCAAAGACAACGGCACCAACTGGACGCGACAGAAACGCAGTGACATAGGTGCCCATCGAGGCGGTCGTGGCCAGCGCCGGACTGAGGTGCGGAAAATACACCGCGGGAAACACCAATGCCGCTGCCGTGGCGTAAATGATGAAGTCGTAGGACTCGATTGCCGTTCCAACAACGCACGCGACAGCAATCCGTTTCATCGGCGTGATGTCACCGGCGCCGTTAGTGGCCACAGCTGAAGCATTCGCGCCACTGGGCGGCTCTTCGGAGCTGTCTCCGTCCGGCCCGATCGGGTAAATCCCATCCTGCAGCGGAATGTGATTCACCCGGCCGCCCATTCCGTTGTGGATTGTGCAGTGTCGTTGGCCATCAATCTGATTGGTCCGTATTCGACGTGAAGGGCGCCAGCAGGAACTCGTCAACGAACCTGGCGAAGGTGTCGTCGACGAAGGCGGGGTCGGGCGCGGTGAAAAACTCGATGATGAAGCCCTGGAATGCGGCCAGTGCGATGCGCGAGCGGGTTTCGGCGACGTGGGCAGGCATCCCGAGTGCTTGGAGCCTGGCCCGCGAATTGCGGGTCAGCAATGACAGTGTGTCCCAGGTGTATTCGCGGTACGGGCTGTCAACGCCGCACGCAGCGCCGAAGACCTGTAGCACGACGCGCAGGCTGTCGCGGCGGTCTCCGCGCGTACACGCGTACCAGTCCTTAAAGCACCATGCACGATGCGCCGCAACAGATTCCGGCAAATCCAACTCGTCGGTTGCCGGTATCGCCGCCCGCTGCTGGCGATGCATCACCTCCAAGATCAGGTGCTCCTTGCTGCCGAAGTAGTACACCAGCATGCGGGCACTGGTGCCCATTTCGGCGGCCAACGACCGCAGCGAGGTGTCGACCACGCCCGTGCGCGCCAAAATGGCCGCCGCACTGTCCAACAACTCTTCGCGTTTTGCATGATCCACTGGCCGCGGCACGCTTGACTGTAACATACGCTTCAGATACCCATGGTGGGGTGTGCGTGCGTGAAGACGGGGTGGGGGCAGTCGGTGAACCTGGCGCGTGATGACGCTGGTTCGGCTTCCGGCGAAGCCCCCGTCCATACACCAATGGTGTTGCCAGACCGGCCCTTACGGGCAGTTCGGTGGGTTGCGATCGTTGCAGGACTGGTGGGCTTCGTCGCCAGTGCGCTGATTCCGGTGTTGCCGGTTGTGCAGACCACCGCAACGCTGAACTGGCCCCAGGACGGGCGCCTCGGCAGCGTCACCGCACCGCTGATCTCGTTGACGCCGGTGTCGTTGACAGCGTCCGTGCCGTGCGCCGTGATTCGCGCCATGCCGGCCTCGGGCGGACTGGTGCTGGGGACAGCGCCGGCAGCCGGCAAACAGGCCACGCTCAATGGGCTTTTCGTTATCGCCAGTGCGCAGCGTGTGGACGTGATCGCCCGCAACATCGTCATTCTCAGTGTCCCGCGCAGCCGAATGAACGACCCGCGATGTCAGCAGATGCACGTATCCTCCTCGGAGGCCGGCACTTTCGCCTCGATCAGCGGTCTGACCGATCCCGACACCGGCAAGGACCTGCACAGCGGCTTTTCCGATCCCAACCTGCGACCCCAGATCGTCGGGCTGTTCACCGACCTGACCGGCCCCGCCCCGCGGGGGCTGTCGTTCTCGGCCACGATCGACACCCGATTCACCAGCTCGCCCTCGACGTTGAAAGCGGCGGCGATGCTGGCCGGCATCGCCGGCACAATCGTTGCGCTGCTGGCGTTGTGGCGCCTCGATCGACTCGACGGCCGACGAGCACGGCGCCTCATCCCCCTGCGTTGGCGAACATTCACCGCGGTGGACGCCACCGTGATCGCGGTATCGGTGTTCTGGTACGTCGCCGGCGCGGGTTCCTCCGACGACGGCTACCAGTTCGGCATGTCCAACACGGCAAGTCACGCCGGGTACATGGCCAACTACTTCCGCTGGTTCGGCAGTCCCGAGGACCCGTTCGGCTGGTACTACGACCTGATTGCCGCGATGACCCACGTCAGCCATGCCAGTCTGTGGCTGCGCCTACCGGACCTGCTCTGCGCGCTGGCGTGCTGGTTACTGCTGTCCCGCGAGGTGCTACCCCGGCTCGGCCCCGCCGTCGCGAGAAGCCGGCCGGCGGTGTGGGCGGCCGCGATGGTGTTCGTGGCGGCGTGGATGCCGTTCAACAACGGACTGCGGCCCGAAGGGCAGATTGCCACCGGTGCCCTGATCACATATGTTCTGGCTGAGCGGGCCATCGCCACGCGCTGCCTCACGCCCGTGGGGCTGGCGATCATCGTGGCCGCGTTCACCCTGGGCATCCAGCCCACCGGGATCATCGCCGTGGCCGTGCTGTTGGCCGCCGGACGCCCGATCGTCCGGATCATCGTCACCCGGGCACGCACAATAGGGATCTGGCCCGTTCTATTACCGCTTGCCGCAGCCGGATTCGTCGTGTTGACGGTTGTTTTCGCCGACCAGACCCTAGCGGCGGTCCGCGAAGCCACCGCGGTACGAACCGCCATCGGACCTGCTCAACCCTGGTACACCGAGAACCTGCGGTACTTCTATCTGATTCTCCCCACCACCGACGCCGCCCTGTCACGCCGCTTCGGAATCTTGATGACCATCACCTGCGTCTTGGCGTCGATGCTGATGTTGCTGCGCCGCAAACGAATTCGCGGCGTCGCCACCGGTCCCGTCTGGCGGCTGATCGGCGTCATCTTCGCGACCCTGTTCCTACTCACCTTCGCCCCGACGAAATGGATCCACCACTTCGGGCTGTTCGCCGCCGTGGGCGGCGCGATGGCGGCGGTGGCCACCGTGCTGCTCGGTCCGACGGTACTGCGCTCCCCGCGCAACCGGACGGCATTCCTGTCGGCCGTATTGTTCGTCCTGGCTTTGTGTTTCGCCTCCACCAACGGGTTCTGGTACGTCTCCAGTTACGGCGTGCCGTTCAACGACAGCAGCCCCCATCTGGGGCCGGTCACCGCAAGCGCCGTCCTGTTCACGTTGTGTCTGCTGACCGCCGGCTACGCAGGACGGCTACATCTGGCACCGCCCGCCCGCGGCGAGTCGCCTATTGCGCGGCTGCTGACCGTCGCCCCCGTGCCGATCGCGGCGGGCTTCATGGTGCTGGTCTGTGTCGGGTCGATGCTGGCCGGAGCCATCAAGGAATACCCCAGCTACTCCAACGGCTGGGCCAACCTGCGCGAACTCGCCGGCGGCTGCGGACTGGCCGACGACGTCCTGGTCGAACCCGACACCAACCGCGGGTTCCTGACGCCGGTGGCCGGGAACTATGGGCCCTTGGGACCGTTGGGCGGCACCGACCCGATCGGCTTCGATCCGAACGGTGTACCCGAACACACACTGGCAGAGTCGGTTTGGCAGGACCACTCCAAGCCAGGTACCGATTACGACTGGGACGCCCCCACAGCTCTGGACACGGCCGGAACCAACGGCTCCAGCGTCGTGCTGCCCTACGGCCTCGATCCCGCTCGGGTGCCGGTGGCCGGCAGCTTCACCTATGGTTCCCAACGCATCAGCACGCTGGTATCCGCCTGGTACCGGCTCCCCGCCGCCGACCCCTCGCAGCCGCTGGTGGTGGTCACCGCTGCCGGCACCATCACCGGTAACAGCGTTCTGTCGGGGCACACTGCCGCCCAGACCGTCGCACTCGAATACGGAATACCCGGAGCCGACGGCACACCAGTCGCCCGCGGCCGGATCACCCCCTATGACATCGGCCCGCAACCCGCTTGGCGCGACCTCCGCTTCCCGCGCGCCCAGATTCCCCCCGACGCCCAATACGTCCGAGTCGCTGCCGAAGACCACTCACTCGATATCGGCGACTGGGTTGCCGTGACTCCGCCCCGCGTGCCCGAATTACGTTCGCTGCAGGACTATCTGGGCTCCGCCCAGCCGATCCTGCTGGACTGGGCCGTTGGCCTGGTATTCCCCTGCCAGCAGCCCATGCTGCACGCGAACGGTGTCACCCAAGTCCCCACCTACCGCATCTCCCCGGATTACCCCGCCAAGATCGAAATGCCCGACACCTGGCAATCCGGCGAAAACGGCGGCCCGCTCGGCGTCACCGACCTCCTGCTCCGCGCGCACGTCATGCCCACTTATCTGTCCCGGGACTGGGGACGCGACTGGGGCTCGCTGCGCCGATTCACACCCGTCGTCGATGCCCCCGAGGCGCATATCGACCTCGGCATCGCTACGCGTAGCGGGCTGTGGAGCCCCGGGCCCATCCGCATCGCCCCATAAGCGCGTCTCTCGCGTCACGGCCATCCTCAGCCCAAAGTCCACCCAAACGTCACAGTGCCACAGCGACTGCTCGAATTTAGGCCGTACACGATCCTCCGTAACTGGAGTGCATGCCACTCGGGGTCACTGCTGTCTCGTTTCTAGAGAACGTGGACGACTCGGAACTCGTCTCAGCTAAACGGGCTTGCTGGCCTCAAGAACCTGCTTCCAGTTACTGGGGCTTGTGAGGCGATGTCGGGCGTGGCGGTAGGTGCGGCGCATCCTTGGAAATGCGGTGCTGACACGGATGCTGAGCCCGACTGATTCGCGCAGCAGGGCGAACATTTTGGCCCGGTCGCGCTGACGGTAGACCACGCCGCGCCCGTCGGCGGTTGTTACGGTCACCCCGTCGACCTTGCAGAGCGAGAACCACCGTGCGTCCTGCGTGGCGACGTTGATCTGCGGACGCTGGTGATGGATGGGGTCGTGCGGCTTGAGCTGGTGCACGACACCGCGGCTCAGCCGAGTCGCGATCGCCAGCGGGTTGGTCGGGATGGTGACCTTCCGGCGCCACTTCTTGTCCGACGGCGCGGGCAGCGCCGTCGCGCTCTCCAGCACCACCGCGTCCGGGTACTGTGCGCGCAACTTGCGGACGTCGGGTAGCGCGGACTCCAGGATCGAGAACAGGTTGTCCGGGCCGGCGAGGAAGTCGTCCATCGCCTTGTTCTGGATGGCGACGGTCGAATACTCAAGGCAGATAAGGTGTTTGATCGTCGCCTTGAAGTGGCTGGCCACCAGGCCGCGGATGTTGCCGTCCCAGTGCATGGCCGCGACGACGAGCCGGTTGCGTAGGTGGAAGTACGCCTGCCAGTCGATGGCGTCGTCCTTGTCGCTCCACGCCATGTGCCAGATCGCCGCGCCGGGCAGCGTCACCGTCGGGTAGCCGTGTTCGCCGGCGCGCAGCCCGTATTCGACGTCGTCCCACTTGATGAACAGCGGCAGCGGCTGGCCCAACTCTTCGGCGACCTGGCGCGGGATCATGCACATCCACCAGCCGTTGAAGTGGACATCGATGCGGCGGTGCAGGAGCCTGCTGCGGTACTCCTCCTCGTCACTGAGCCGGTACCTGGCGAAGTTGTGGTCGTATTCGGTGTTGACCGCTCCCGACCACATGAAGTTCGCCGAATCGACCATCTCACCCATCACGTGCAGGTGCGAGGGCTCCTGCAGGTTGAGCATCTGACCACCGACGAGCGTGGGCACCTTCGCGAACCGGTTGAATGCCAGCGCCCGCAGGATCGAGTCGGGTTCAACGCGGACGTCGTCGTCCATGAACAGGATCTGTTCGCAGTCGGTGTTCTTCAGCGCCTCGTACATCACCCGGCTGTAGCCGCCGGACCCGCCGAGGTTGGGCTGATTGTGAATGGACAGCCGATTGCCGAGCGCGGCCGCGGCAGCGTCGAAGCCGGGATGATCCTTGGCCTTCTTGGTTCCCTGATCCGAGACGATCACGGCACTGATCGCCTCGTCGACCGCGGGGTCTGAGGTCAGTGCGGCGAGTGCGTTGACGGCGTCCGCCGGCCGGTTGAACGTCGGGATGCCGACCGCGATGTTCGCCCTCCCGGGCGCGGCGATCGGCGCGTACCAGCCTGCGTGGTGCAGCGTGGACTTCGCGTCGGTGGTGATGTCGAACCAGATCCAACCGCCGTCCTCGAACGGGGTCAGCTCGATCTCCAACTCGAGCACCGCGGGCGCACCCTCGGTCGGGCTATGGATCGGGGCGCCGCCGACCGTGATCCGGGCGCCGGTGGACTTGGAGCGGTAGACGTCCACGCGGGCACTGCCGGTCAACTCGACGCGCAGCACCACCGACGTCAGGATCGACCAGCGCCGCCAGTAGCTGGCAGGGAACGCGTTGAAGTACGTCGCGAACGAGACCTCGGACTCGGCGCCGATCTCCAACGTCGTCCGGGTGGGCGCGTGGGCCCGCCGCGCGTTGGTCTCCGATTCCTCTATGTAGAGCTTGCGAACGTCGAGCGGCTCACCCGTGCGCGGCAGGATGACGCGGGCCAGCGGGCTGACCGCCCGTGACTGCCCGGCCTCAAACGCGCCCGACGAGACATCCGCGAAAATCAGCTCAGACATACCCGCGATTAGACCACCACCGCCAAATAACTCTCGTTTCTAAAGAAATGGGACAGGCCAGCCAGCCCTTTCCTCCGCCCAACGGCGCAGCTTGCAGCGTCTCATTTCCCGTCTCACACCGCGTCGCCCGGTTCTCCGCTGCGGTGGTCGTCCGGCTTGAGAGAAAAGTTCACCCGTTCGGCCGACACGAGTCGGTCACCGAAACGGTTCGGGTGGCGAGCGCGGCAAGTATTTGCTGCGTACGGGGCCTACGAGCGCGCGTCCCCGGTCACAACGATCAACCGGTGGGCAACAGCCCGCGCACAGAAATTCTCAAAATCGTGTCATTTGTGACATTGCGTGACATCTGGAATGAGTACGTGACACGCTGTTTGAGAACCGACAAGCGCGCGTGTCCATTCTCAAATTGTTTGTCATATCCCAGGTCGCTGAGCTGGGCAGACAGTGACGTTCTCACACGGTGTCGCGCGCGCTTTTCCTCAAAATCGTGTCACTTTTCAGATCACCCGTTGGGTCATTCGATGAGGTCATCGGCTGGAGGTCGTAAGCCGCCTTCGGTGAAAGCAGGCAGCATGTCGGTGAAGGCAGGCATGAGGTGCGTCGGATCGCCGTCCCAAGGGAGTGCTAGCAGTTGCCCGAGGCTGCGTCGGCCCCCGAAGGAACGCAGGGCCTCAAAATCCGAGACGTCGAGTGCGAGGTGACCACGCGCAGTGTGTGGGTCGCCGAGTTGTACGGAGCCGATGGTGGGAGTGCTCAGCCGCAGCGACGGCAGTTGCGCTTGCCGGATGAACTGGTCAGCCATCGTTGTCAGGAACCCCAGAGCCGCCTCGAAGGCGAGATCGCCAGTGCGAGAATCTGGCTCGCCAAGCGCGCCGCGGATATCGTGCTCGTGGGTGAGGGTGTCGAATACGAGCTGACATACCCCAGCATCCGATGCAAAAGCGAGGATCGCCCCCACTTGATCGAGCGACTGGCGCCACAGGTCGAGCAAGTCATCGACGCTGTGTGTGCCCAGTCGCGCTACCTGTGCGTCCGCCCACGGGCCAGTGCCCTTGTTGGCCAAATTCAGAGCGGCGACATCCTGGGCAACGCCAGTCAGATGCGCCACCACCTGTTGGATGTTCCATCCCGGACAAGCCGGTACTGCCAGATCAGCGATCTCGGACCGCCCGCGAACTAGCGCATCGACACGCTCGGCGATCAGTCGGTATGCCGCGCTCGCGTCGCTGATCGGAACGAGTGCAGGGGCCTGGCCGCGATGAGCCTCGCCGCTGCTGTCTTCGTTGATTGGGTCCATGCGCAGAGACCCTACACACCAAATAAGAAAATTAAGAGATACTTAAGGTTGCGCTAAGAATCGACGTTCTCACTCAGGCCCGTATCGAATCGGTGCTTTCTGGGGGACACCATCAGTTGTGAGCCGCGTGGGCTGCTCGATCAGGCCTCGAGTCTGTTGCATGGGCGGGGGTGGCGGCGGGGTACCACCGGTTCTGCGCGATTACCCGGGTCGTGGGTGCCAGTGAGTGAGAAGTTAGTCGTCGCTGGCCACGACTAACGCCAACTCGCCCGCGGCCCGCTCGATGATGACGAACTCGTGGAACCCAGCATCGCTACCGACGACATCACCCCAATCGTGTTGAGCGGTAGCGCGGATATCCGGCAGCCGGTAGATCACGGTGGCCCGCTGGGTGCGGGCATAGACCTCACGCTCCAGCGCTTCGCGCTGGGCCTGCGGCCAAGACACAAAGTTGTCGTCCCAGTCTCGGATCACATGCTCCGCCCAGTAGCGGATCGTGGTGTTCACGACGTCGGCATTCACCACAGTGAATATCTCGGGAGTGATGGCGCGCAACCAGTACGGACCGTGAATGGTTTTGGCGTCTTCAAATGTCGATGAGGCGTAGCTGTCTCGGTACCGGACGTGAGCGATCATCAACGCCAAGGCGGTCTGATCGTCCACATCAGCGGGCAAGGTGAATACCTTGATGTCGACCCATTGCCGGGTCACCGGCGGGTTAACGAAGATCGTGCATTGATACACCAACTGCTCTCCGGCATCGGTGCGTGCGCTGGTCGCAGTCAAGTCCTGTCACCTCACTTTCGCTTAAGGCTAAGCGCCGCCGAACATACAGGGCTACAGCAATATTCATGCGCCTGCGCTGTCGGCTCTGCGCGGGGACAGCGGTCACCGCCAAGCCAGTTCAGCCGCGGGCAGAAGGCTGCCGACGGCAACAGCGTGACGTGTGTCGCGTCCGCCGACCGGTACACCTAGCATCTGTTTTGCATCATCTGCGGGCGAACGAGAGGCTGAGAGTTGAGCCTGGTCTTTCTCGGCGTCGACGCGGCGTGGGGTCCAGTCCACGAAACAGGTGTGGTCGCCCTCGAACCCAACGGGAAAGTGCTTGACGCGGGATGGACGGTCGGGCTCCAGGAAACAGTGGACTGGATCGCTACCCGCGCCGGATCAGACGCGGTGGTGTTCGTCGACGCTCCCCTGCTAGTGACGAATGCCGAAGGGCAGAGGCTGTGTGAGAAGCAGGTCGGTCAGCAATATTGGAGGTGGAAGGTATCGGCGAACTCCACGAATTTGTCTAAATCGCTTGAGGGCGTGGCGATGCGGGAGCTTCTGGTTGCCGAGCACGGTTTCCGGTATGACGATGGTTGCGACGGTCCGCCGCCAGCGCGGCCGGGTCGGGTGCTCAGTGAGTGTTACCCGTACACCACGATCGTCGGATACGAGCCGTTCGGTTACGACGTTGAGCGGCCAACATATAAGCGCCGACCCAAGGGCGCACGGTCATGGCCGGAGCTGCGCGCACGCGTGTGCGATGAACTGATCGCGAATGTCGCGCAACTCAAATCGGCCGATCCGCCAATGGATTTACGGTCGCATCCCTTGACCCGCAAGCTCGTCGAGGAGCCTTCACCACTCGCGGGCAAGGCATACAAGCACCGCGAGGACTTGCTCGATGCTGCGCTGTGCGCATGGACCGCGTCCTTATGGCACCGACACGGCTTGGCCGCATGTCAGGTGCTCGGCCACGAATCAGATGGTGCAAGACCGGCCGCGACAATCATCGCGCCGGCACGGCCGAGTCAACGCTGACCGGTTTACAGCTGTTTTAGAGTAGGCCCGCCCAATGCATCACGGCCGACGTGTCGGAGCGCTGGGATAGCGTGTGGCAATGCGCTGGTTTGCCCGCCCAGAGAACGATGCCCTGCAGTTGCGGGTCGCGCCGCGCTTGGCGGCCTGGGACGCGGCTGCTCATCCAGATCAGGTTCGGCTACGCGAGTATCTGAATGACACCCAAGACCTCCTCGCCGCTTCAAAAATCCAGGGCCCGTGGACGTTACGTCTGGACGTCGGGCGTCCGGCCGATCGGGATCTACTCGACCAAGCCGACCTCGACAACTACGCTTACCCACTCGCAAAATGCTTGCTCGACGGGGAGTTGGTGTCGGTCTGGTGCACCAAGGAGCATGCTGCGCACTCGTACGTGCGCGTGGACGCTGCCCGCGAGGTGCCCGGGCCGGCGGATGTCCTGGTCGTCGAAACCACCGCGTCATGGACGAGTCGCCGCGGTGGTAGCCCAGCCCAGAAGCAGATCATGGCCGCTGTCGCCGACGCGCCGGCGCTGCCCCCGAACCAGCCGGTCAGTCTGGTGTTGTCTTTCGTGATCGGCCCGCAACGGATCTGGACGAACTTGTGGAAGCAGACGATCGACTCCCTTGACTCAATTTTGGGTCGCACCGATCCCGGCCGGTCCAGTCATCCGCTCGATGGCCGGATCACCGAACTTGGGCTGCACGTCGAGGTCGACCCGAGAGCCGGCAACAAGGTCGTGATCGGCATCCATGCCGCACTTGGCAGCATGCGAGTCAGCCCACGCCCGAGCGTCCTTATCGGCGATACGGTTCAATTCGACCAGTCCCACTCCGGCGCGCGTGACACGAAAGGCACAGCAAGCGTAGATGATTCACAGCAAGTCGAGTCGCGGTCGACGATCGTGGGCATCGTCGACGAACAACGGCCGGGGGCCGCTGCGGTGCGTGACGATGTGAATGCGTGTGAGTTCCGCGACGATGACGACGGCTATTTGTCCTGGATCGCAAACCATCCCGACGGCTACGTGATCAACATCGTGCGCGGACACACCCCTGCCGGCGCACGCATTCACCGTGCGGATTGTTGGACGGTGAGCCGCCCCGGAGGACGCGGCGCCTCGTGGACCGAGGGCCAGTACGTGAAGATCTGCGCAGACCGATTTTCCGACCTCGAACACTGGGCGGCCATCATGGTGCCCGGACCGATCGACACATGCCAGACCTGCAGCCCGGCGTCGACGAGCTGAACCTCTATTCCGGCATGGTCCCGTCCTGCCTGAGGCCGCTCAGGGGCACTCACTAGGAAGGAACGTTCATGGGCTCAGCCGGGCCCGCAGTGATGGCTCGCCCGTAGTGATTACGCGCCGATGGTGACCGGACTCAGTGGGTGATCGGGACTGCCCCGCCAGATACCACGATGCCGCCGGTGTCGGGCACCGTGACGGTCAGCAGACTGGGGCGACCGACGTGCTCCCCCTGGCGGATGCGGACCGTTCGGTCGCCGCCGAAGCCGAGGACCTCGCGGAGGTAGGCACCCGTGGCCGCGGCTGCGGACCCAGTAGCGGGATCCTCGTTGATCCGGCCGACCGGAAACAGGTTCCGGGCGAGGAACTGGTCAGACGCTGTCCGGTGAAGTACGGTCACCGTGCCGGTCCAGCCCTTCTCATTCATTAGGGCGGCCAATGGCACAGGCGCGAAACGGAATTGGTGAAATACCTCGCGGTCGGCGAGCGAGATGATCGGGTGCCAGTTACCGGCGAACGATTCGCGCACCGGCAGGGCTGGATCCAGGTCGCCTGGCACCAGCCCGAGCAACTCGAGGACTGCGTCAAGTGCGGTGGCATCGATGTCGCGCACCTGTGGTGGCACGCTGGTGAAGGCGACTGTCACCTCGCCGTTGTACTCTGTCGATGTCATATCGACCTCCCCCGCTGCTGTCGCCAAGGTGAACGTGCCAGTCCCCCGCCGTTCGGTGAGCGCGACGGCCGTGGCGACGGTGGCGTGGCCGCAGAACGGCACCTCGGCCGCTGGCGAGAAGTACCGCACCTGATAGTGCCCGAGCTCGGCACCCGCACTGTCGACGATGAATGCGGTCTCCGCGTACCCGATCTGGGAAGCGATCTCCTGCATGCGCTGCGGAGTAAGTGCGGATGCGTCAAGCACCACTCCTGCCGGGTTACCACCGTAAGAGGTCGCCGCAAACGCGCTGTACCGCAGAATCTCCGTCACGCGTGCCAGTCTGCCGCTGTTTGGTGGCGCGATCGCACGATTCCGGCTTCGGCGATGAACTCTCCGACCGTGCGCCCCGTGCAGTGATACCCCCCGCTAAGTCCCACCAGCGGGTTGCGGATTCCATTGCAGCGTCAGTTGTTGTGACATTGCGTGAGAACTGGAGTTACTTGT
>Ga0265327_10001645_pt1 | contig 26963 bp, 21 predicted proteins | sample 41621metaG_FD_202089 | JGI IMG/M metagenome (GOLD analysis project Ga0265327, IMG submission 202089) | Rhizosphere microbial communities from Carex aquatilis grown in University of Washington, Seatle, WA, United States - 4-16-21 metaG | ecosystem: Host-associated > Plants > Roots > Rhizosphere...
CGTCGACGCACGAGGTGACGGCGTCGCCGTCAACCACGTCGAGGGCGCGGACGTCGAGGGTGACCCCGGCCGCCTCGGCGGCGGCCCGCAGGGGACCGTCCTTGGCCGTGTCCCGCATGGTCGCCACCACCGTGAAGCCGTGCTTGGCGGCGACGACGGCCGTGGACAGGCCGATGCCCGAGGACGTACCGGTGACGAGGGCGACAGGAGACATGGTGGCGGTGCCTTTCGGTTGCGTGCTGCCAGCCTAGGGAAGCCCCTGGGCTCGGGTAGGGCCGAACGGCCGGTTCGCCCCCCGCCCCTACCCGCCGTTGGGGCCGAGCAGCTCGAGCGTCCTCGGGTCGGCCGCGCCGTCGAAGCACCGGTCGAGCACCCGGGCGAACACGTCGCCGGGCGCCGCCAGGTCGAACAGGGTCATCGACGACCGGAGCTTGAGGGCGTCGACCGCACCCAGCAGGACGACCGGGTCGGCCTCGGGGCCCCCGAGCACGGTGTCGGACGCCAGGCGGAGCCGCGGGCCGAGCACCGGGTGCTCCAGGTAGGCGGCGGCGTCGGCCCGGGACTCGAGTCCGAACCAGTCCGCCTGCGGGCTGGCGCCGAGGCCGCGCAGCTGGGGGAAGACGAACCACATCCAGTGGGTCCGCTTGGCCCCGGCGGCCAGCTCGGCGACGGCCCGGTCGAAGGTGCCGCCGGCGTCCTGCGCGTCGAGGAAGCGGCGGGGGTCGAGCGACGCCGTCCCGTCAGAGGGAGGCGGCACGTTCCTGCACCGGCAGCAGGGCGTCGAGCTGGGTGCGGACCGAGTCGGCGTCCATCGGGATGAGCAGGGCGGCCACCGCGTCGGCCCCGGCCTCGGCGTAGCGGGCGGCGACGTCGGCGTCGAGCGGCTGGAAGTACGGGCAGACGGTCACCGTGATGTCCGACCGCGACCGACCCTGATCGGCCAGCAGGCCGTCGAGCGCGGCCAGGGGCGCGGCGAGTTCCTCGGGGGCGCGGTTGAACGTGTGCCAACCGTCACCGGCCCGGGCGACCCGGCGCAGGGCGGCGTCCGACTCGCCGCCGATGTGGATCGGCACCCGCGGCTGCACCGGCTTCGGGAACATCTGGCACGGCGGGAGTGTGTAGAACTCGCCCTCGTGGGTGGACGTCTCGTCGGTCCACAGCGTGGTGAGGACCTCGAGGTACTCGTCGGTGCGCCGCCCCCGCTGCGGCCACGGCACGCCGACCGCCCGGAATTCCTCCTCCAGCCACCCGACGCCGATCCCGAGGTCGACCCGACCGCCGGACAGCCAGTCCAGGGTGGCGACGTCCTTGGCCGTGTACACCGGGTTGCGCTGGGGCAGGAGGACCATGGCCGTGCCCAGGCGGATGGTCGAGGTGTGGGCGGCCAGGAACGAGAGCGTGGTGAGCGGCTCGAGCAGTCCCGACCCCGGCGGGGCGGGGATGCGGCCGTCGTCGGCGTACGGGTAGGAGGAGGCGTACTCCTCGAACAGCACCACGTGCTCGCCGACCCACAGGCAGGAGAAGCCGCGGGCCTCGGCCTCGGTGCCGATGAGGCCCAGCAGCTCCGGTGTGCTGATGGGGGTGGCGGTGGGGACCCAGAGTTCGACGCGCATGGAACAGGTTCTACCCGATCGGGGACGCCGCCGACGGGCCCGGCGGCCGGCGGTCAGCCCCGGGCGGAGGGCGCCACGAGCGGCCAGGGGCGCTCGTGTTCAGCCCGCAGGGCCAGGTCGAGCAGGAGCTGCTCCTCGTGGTGGCGGCCGATGATCTGCATGCCAACCGGTGCCCCGTCGACCGTTCCCACCGGCACCGAGACGGCGGGCAGTCCGGCCAGGTTGGCGGGGATGGTGAGCGCACCGTTGTTGCCGATGGCCCGGTCGAAGCCGTAGGTGGCGATGAGGTCGACGTCGCCGACGGTGGTGGGCATGGGGCCCGCCGCGTCGAAGGCGATGTCGGGGTTGGTGGCGGCGAAGACCACGTCGGCCTGGTCGAACAGGTCGGCCACCTGCTCGTTGAGGGCCACGCGGAAGGCGTCGGCCTTGCCCGCCGACTGCACCGTGTAGTTGTAGGTGGCGAGGTTCATCCCGAGCTGGATCTCGGGGGTCAGGTCGTCGTTGCAGTCGGGGTAGCGGTCGCCCAGCTCCTCGACCAGGCCGACCAGGTTGGACAGGGCCCACTCGAGGCCGCCCTGGGGCAGCTGGACGACCACGTCCACCCGCCGCAGGCCGGCGTCGGCGATGAGCGCCTCGGCCGCCTCCACCACCATGGCCGCCACCCGCGGCTCGACCACCGCTGCGCCGAGGTCGACCGAGACGACGGCGCGCCGGCCGGCCAGGTCGACGGTGCCGAGCCCGGCTTCCCAGCCGCCGACCCGGGGCAGGCTCAGGTTGTCGCGGCTGTCGAAGCCGTTGGTCACGTCGAACCAGCGGGCGGTGTCGCGCACCGACCGCGACAGGCAGCCGAGGGTCACCGTGAGCGGCGGCTGCAGGGTCTGCGGCCCGCGGGGGATGCGTCCGTAGGTCGCCTTCAGGCCGAACAGCCCGGTGAAGCCGGCCGGGATGCGGATCGACCCGCCGCCGTCCCCGCCCGTCCCGATGGGCAGGAGCCCGCCGGCCACCGCCGAGGCCGTGCCGCCGGACGAGCCCCCGGGGGTGCGGGCCGTGTCCCAGGGGTTACGGGTGACGCCGTGGAGCTTGGTGGCCGTGCAGTTGACGCCGCCGAACTCCGACGCCGTGGTCTGGGCGGCCAGGACGGCGCCGGCCTCACGCAGGCGGGCCACATGGGTCGAGTCGAACGCCGAGCGACGGTCGGCGAAGACCACCGACGCCTCGGTGTAGGGCCAGTCCTCGACGTGCTCGAGTTCCTTGACCCCGATCGGCACACCGCCGAAGGGGAGCGAGACGTCGGCGACCGCCGCCGCCGCCCGTGCCGCATCCTCGTCGACGTGGCACACGGCGTTGAGGTCCGATGCGGCGATGGCGGCCAGTGACGCGTCGAGCGCCTCCACCGGGCTGAGGGTCTTGGCCCGGAAGGCCTCGACCAGCGAGCAGGCGTCCTCCAACCACGGTTCCGTCATGCGACGAACCTAGCCGTGCCGGTCGTGGGTGGCGCGGTCACGCCCGCCTCAGCGCTCGGAGTCGAGGCCGCCCATCTGCGGAGCGGCGTAGCGGGTGCCCACCACCGCATCGGCCGGAACGGCGGACTCCACAGCGGCCAGCTGCGCATCGTCGAGGGTGAGCTCGGTCGCCCGCAGGACGCCGGCCAGCTGTGCGGTGGTGCGGGCCCCGATGACCGGGACGATGTCGTCACCCCGGCTGGCCACCCAGGCCACGGCCACCTCCGCCACCGTGGCACCCAATTCGTCGGCGACCCGCCGGAGGGCCTCCACCAGCGCCAGGTTGGCGTCGACGGCGTCGGCGGCGAACCGCGGGGCGTGGGCCCGGAAGTCGCCCGGGGCGAACGCCCGGTCGGGCGACCAGTTGCCCGAGAGCAGGCCGCGCGACAGCGCCCCGTAGGCGGTGGTGGCGATCCCCAGCTCCCGGGTGGTGGGCAGCACCCTCTCCTCGAGGCTGCGGGACATGAGGGAGTACTCGAGCTGCACGTCGGCCACCGGGTGCACGGCGTGGGCGCGCCGGATGGTGGCCGCCCCCACCTCGGACAGCCCGAGGAACCGCACCCAGCCGGCCTCGATGCACTCGGCCACCGCGCCCACCGTCTCCTCGATGGGGACCCCGGGGTCGAGCCGGGCCGGCCGGTAGATGTCGACGTGGTCCGTGCCGAGGCGCTGCAGGCTGTAGGCCAGGGAGCTCTTGACGGCGGCCGGGCGCCCGTCGAAGCCGAGGAAGCCGCCGCCGGGGTCGCGCTGGCCGCCGAACTTGACCGACAGGAGCACGGCGTCGCGGTCCCGACCGCGCAGGGCCTCGGCGATGAGCAGCTCGTTGTGGCCCATGCCGTAGAAGTCGCCGGTGTCGAGCAGGGTGATGCCGCCGTCGAGGGCGGCGTGGATGGTGGCGATCGCCTCGGCCCGGTCGGTCGGTCCGTAGGTGCCGGACATCCCCATGCAGCCGAGACCCACGGCCGACACCGGCCCGGCCACCCCGAGCGTGCGCTGGTCCACGGGCATCCTCCTCCTCACGGACGGCCCCACGACCGCCCGGACGGGAACCTACCCGTGCGGGGTCCGTCATCGGTTTAGCGTGAGGGGATGACCACCAGCGAGAACCCGGACGGCCCCGACGCCCCCCGGGCCGTGCCCACCACCGGACCGGCCGACGACCACGCCGCGCCCGAGCGGCCGTTCACCCTGGCCGTCGACATCGGGGGCACGGGGCTCAAGGCCTCCGTCCTCGATGCCAACGGCGCGATGGTCGCCGACCGGGTGAAGATCCCGACCCCGCACCCGGCACCCCCCGAGAAGCTCGTGGAGCTGCTGAAGAAGCTGGTCGGGCCCCTGCCCGCCGCCGAGCGGGCGTCGGTCGGGTTCCCGGGCATGGTCCGCGAGGGCGTGGTGCTGACCGCGCCGCACCTGGTGACGGTCGGTGGGCCGGGCACCGACGTGGACGACCACCTGGTCGCCCAGTGGTCCGGCTACGACCTCGCCGCCGAGCTCACCCGGGAATTCGGCATGCCGACCAAGGTGGCCAACGACGCCGACATCCAGGGCGCGGCCGTGGTGCAGGGTCGCGGCCTCGAGCTGGCCATCACCCTCGGCACGGGCTTCGGCTCGGGGCTCTTCTACAACGGCGAGCTGCTGCCCCACCTCGAGATCGCCCACCAGCCGTTCCGCAAGGGCGAGACCTACGACGAGCAGCTCGGCGAGGTCACCCGCAAGGAGATCGGCCACACCCGCTGGAACAAGCGGGTCATGAAGGCCATCGACAACATGCGTGGCCTGTTCATGTTCGACCACCTCTACATCGGCGGCGGCAACTCGCGACGGGTGCTCACGCACCACCTGCCCGACGACGTGACGGTGGTGGACAACACCGCCGGGATCCTCGGCGGCATCCGGCTGTGGGTGCCCCTGCGGGACGGCTCGGCGGACGGCTGACCGCCGGGCCGGCACCCGGCGTCGGTCAGCCCTGCCACTTCCTCCAGCGCCGCTCGACCTCCTTCAGGTCCTTCTTCCAGCCCTTGCGGGCCTCCGCCCCCCGCTGGCGCTGCAGGGCGGCCATGCGCTCGGCGGCGTCGGCCAGCTCGGGCTGCGCGGCGGCCAGGTCCTCGAACCAGCCGACCGAGAACACCACGTCGTGGACGTCACCAAGCTTGCTCTGGAGGCGCTCGGCCGCCCGTGCCGTCTTCCGGGCCGGCCCACCCTCCACCATGGCCACCGTCTCCGACCCGTAGCGGAGGTCCTTCAGGCGGATGCGGAGCTGGTGGAGGTGTGCGTCGGTGGGGTCCTTGCGGGCCGCCCGGGCCGCACCCCTGAGGTCCCGCCAGGACCGGTGGAGCATGCCCGGCAGCACGTCGCCGGCAGGCCGGGCCGCCTTGGCCTTGAAGGCCGGGCCCTCCCACAGCACCATCATCTCCCGGGTGAGGAGAGCCCGACGGGGCCCGGTCTGCTCGATGGCCAGCTCGCGCTCGACCTCCTGGCGCCGCCATCCGATGACGGCGCCGAGGCGCGCCACCTCGGTCCGGTCCAGCACCTCGGGGCCGCGCTCGGCCACCAGCGCGGCCAGCAGGTCGAGATCGCGGGAGTGCCCGAGGGCGTTGCCGTACCAGGCCAGCTCGGCCCGCAGGGCGGTGCCCCATGCCGGGTCGAGGAGGAGCCGGAACGTCCGGAGGTTGGACCGGATCCGCCGCATGGCCACCCGGCTCTGGTGGATGCGCTCGGTGCGGTCCGCTCGGCGGCCCGCACCGTTGTCGGACCCGCCGGGGGACAGGGCCCACAGCGGCCGGGGCTCGGTGGCCAGGCGCACGGCGTCCACCGCGCCGCCCACCGCCTCGGCCGGCAGGTCGTCGGCGGGGTCGTTGAGCAGGAAGGTGCGTGCCGCGGTGGCCAGCACCCGGTGGAGGACGACGCCGCCGGTCGGGTTGGGGAAGATGTCGTCGTCGGCCCCCGCGCCGTGCAACGGGACGGGTCCGTCCGGGCGGGGGTCGTCCCCGGCCCCGGTGTCGCGTGGTTCGGTCGTCATGTGCCTGCCTCCGGGACCCAGCCTACGGGGCGGGTCGCCGGCCGTCCGGCCCGGCCACCCCCGGCACCGCCGGACGGTGGGTCGGGCCGGTACCCTGGCCCCGTGCGCGCCGTCACCATCGTCGACGAGGACCTCCGGTGGATCGAGCATCCCGATCCCGTGCCCGGCCCGGGGCAGGTGGTCGTCGCCGTCCGGGCCGCCGGGCTCAACGGCGCCGACCTGCTGCAGCGGCGGGGGCTGTACCCGGCGCCGCCGGGGTGGCCACAGGACATCCCCGGGATGGAGTTCAGCGGCACCGTGCTGGCCCAGGGCCCGGGTGCCACGCGGTTCGCCCCCGGTGCCCGGGTCATGGGGATCTGCGGCGGGGGCGGCCAGGCCGAGCAGGTGGTGGTGCCGGAGTCGATCCTCTTGACCGTCCCCGACGGCATCGACCTGGTGCCGGCCGGCGGGTTCCCCGAGGTGTTCTGCACCGCCCAGGACGCCCTGTTCAGCCAGGCCCGGCTGTGCGAGGGCGAGCGGGTACTCGTCAGCGGTGCGGCCGGGGGCGTCGGCACCGCCGCCGTGCAGCTTGCCGCCGTGGCCGGGGCGGAGGTCGTGGCCAGCGTCCGCAACGGCGACCATCACGACCGGGTTCGGGCGCTCGGCGCCTCGGAGGTGGTGCTGCCCGACGACATCGGCGCGCACGGCCCCTACGACGTCTCCCTCGAACTGGTCGGGGCGTCGGGCGTGGAGGCCGTGCTGCCCCACCTCGCCACCGGGGCGCGGGTGGTCGTCATCGGCGTCGGGGCCGGTGCCCGGGCGCAGGTGAACCTGCTGTCGCTCATGGGATCGCGAGCGACCATCGGGGGGTCCACCCTGCGGGCCCGCACCGACGAGGAGAAGGCGGAGGTGGCGTGGCTGGTGGAGAGCCGGGCCGTCCACCTGCTGGGCACGGGTGCGGTCGAGGTGCCGGTGGCCGCCACCTATCCGATGACCGAGGCGGCCGCCGCCTACGAGCGCTTCGGGGCCGGCGGCAAGCTCGGCAAGATCATCCTGGTGAACGTGGCGTGAGCGGTCCGGCCGCGGGAGACGGACTGGTTCAGCGCGCCGACGCCGGTGGGGTGGCCACCCTCACCCTCAACCGGCCCGACAAGCTCAACGCCCTGACCTCCTCGATGTTCGTCGAGCTGCGGACCCACCTCGACGCCCTGGCCGACGACTCGTCGGTCGGGTGCGTGATCCTGCGGGGCGCCGGCCGTTCGTTCTGCGCCGGCCACGACCTCGAGGCCATCGCCACCGGGGAGCGGGCGCCGAGCCGCCACTTCGAGCCCGAGACGGTGGACGCGCTCGAACAGCTGCCGCAGCCGGTCATCGGCCGGCTGCACGGCCACTGCTTCACCGGGGGGCTCGAGCTGGCCCTGGCCTGCGACCTCCTGGTGGCCGCCGGGTCGACCGTCCTCGGCGACACCCACGGCCAGTGGGGCCTGGCCCCGATCTGGGGGATGTCGGTCCGGCTGCCGGAGCGGGTGGGGCGCTCGACGGCCAAGCGGCTGATGTACACCAGCCGGCGGGTGGGGGGACCGGAGGCGGCGGCCATGGGCCTGGTCGACCTGTGCGTGCCCGACGACGAGCTGGACGCGACGGTGGACGCGCTGGCGGCCGAGGTGCTGGCCAACTCCTGGGGGACGAACCGGATCGTCAAGCGGCTGCTGGCCGACCGGGGGGACCGGAGCCGCCCGGACGCGCTCGTCCACGAGCGGACCATGCCCTACGACATGCCCGACGACGCCGCCGAACGGATGCGCCGCGGCGGGCGCTGAGGTGGCGGCCTTCCTCCTGCTGTGGAGCCCGAAAGGGTGGCAGTGGGACCCGGGGGCGTACGCCGAGGTGGTCCACCGCACGGCCGACGGCGAGCGGGTGGCCGACCGCTGGAGCACCGGGCAGCGCTGGGGCGGCATCTCGCCGGGCGACCGCGGCTTCCTGGTGCGGACCAGGGACACCCGGGGGATCGTGGGGGCCGGCACCTTCGACGGCCCGATCGAGGAGGACGCCCACTGGGACGGCTCCGGTCGTCGGTGGCCGTACGCGCCGATCACCTGGGACGCACTGGTACACCCGTTGGACCGGCTGCCCGTGGCCGACCTGGCCCGGGCGACGCCCGAGGTGCCCTGGAACCACCTGCGCGGTTCGGGGGTCCAGGTGCCGGGCGGAGCCGAGGGTCGCCTCGACGCGCTGTGGGCGGACCACCTCGAGGGCCTGGCGTGGCGCGGCCCGGGCGAGGTGGCCGGCGGCGAATTGACCGAGGAGGCGGTCGAGGCGGTCGACGTCAACCGCTTCGAGCGGGACCGGGCCGCCCGCCGGGCGTGCCTCGACCGATGGGGCGTGCAATGCGTGGTGTGCGGGTTCGACTTCGGCCGGGCCTACGGTCGGCTCGGCACCGGGTACGTCGACGTGCACCACGTCACGCCGGCCGCCCGGGTGGGACCGCACTACGTGCTCGACCCCGAGCGGGACCTCCGTCCGGTGTGCGCCAACTGCCACGCCATGCTGCACGCCACGTTCCCGACGCTCACCATCGGTGAGCTGCGCCGCCGAGTGCGGGCGGACTGACGGGAGCGCACCGGCCGCGCCGGCCGGTCAACGCGAGACGATGACCGAGGAGCCGTGGCCGAAGAGCCCCTGGTTGGCGGTGATGCCCACCTTCGCCCCCTCGACCTGCCGGCCGGTGGCCTGCCCCCGCAGCTGCCACACCAGCTCGCAGACCTGGGCGATGGCCTGGGCGGGAATGGCCTCGCCGAAGCAGGACAGGCCGCCGCTGGCGTTGACCGGGACCCGGCCGCCGAGCGCGGTGTCGCCGTCTCGGAGGAGCTTCTCCGCCTCACCCTCCTTGCACAGGGCGATGTCCTCGTACCAGTCGAGCTCGAGGGCCGACGAGAGGTCGTAGACCTCGGCCAGGTTCACGTCCTCGGGTCCGATGCCGGCCTCCTCGTAGGCGGCCAGCGCCACCGACTCCTTGAAGGTCGGCCCCACGGTCGAGGCGGCGACCGACGAGTCGGTGGAGAAGTTGGGCATCTCGATGACGGTCTGGGGGAAGCGGGGGGTGACGGTGGAGACGGCGTCGATGGTGACCAGGTCGTCGGTGCCGGCGTGCTTCCGGGCGAACTCGGTGGAGCAGAGCACCAGGGCGGCGCCGCCGTCCGAGGTGGCGCAGATCTCGAGCAGGCGCAACGGGTCCGCCACCATCGGCGAGGCCAGCACCTCGTCGGCCGTGACCTCCTTGCGGTAGCGGGCGTAGGGGTTGGCCAGCCCGTGGCGGGCGTTCTTCACCTTGACGGCGGCGAAGTCGGCCTCGGTGGCCCCGAAGAGCTCCATGCGTCGCCGGGCGTAGAGGGCGAAGTACGTCGGGTTGGTGGCCCCCATGAGGTGGAAGCGCAGCCAGTCCGGGTCGTCCCGGCGGTCGCCGCCCACCGGCTTGAAGAACCCCTTGGGGGTGGTGTCGGCGCCGACCACCAGGGCCACGTCGCACAGCCCGGCCAGGATCTGCGCGCGGGCGTTGCTGATGGCCTGGGCGCCCGAGGCGCAGGCGGCGTACGACGACGACACCCGGGCGCCGGTCCAGCCCAGGGCCTGGGCGAAGGTGGCACCGGCCACGAAGCCGGGGTAGCCGTTGCGGATGGTGTCGGCCCCGGCCACGAACTGGACGTCGGTCCAGTCGATGCCGGCATCGTCCAGCGCGTCGCCGGCGGCGGTCAGCCCGTACTCGACGAAGTTGCGGCCCCACTTGCCCCACGGATGCATGCCGGCGCCGAGGACGGCGACCTTCTTGTCGGTTCCCATGGTCAGGCCTCCCCTCGGTCGGCGCCCGCAACGGTCGGCCGCCACTTCCACACCAGGTACTCGTGGTCGTCGTCCTCGTAGAGGGTGTCGAGGACCAGTTCGACCTCGGTCCCCACCGACAGGTCGTCGACACCCACGCCGGGCACGACCTGGCCCATCACCACCAGCTGCTCGGCGGCCAGCTCGACCGCGCAGATCGAGAAGGGGACGTAGGGATCGGCCGCCACGTAGGGCTCGGGCGGCTGGTAGCCGGCATCGGTGTACGACCAGACCTTCCCGGTACGGCTCAGCTCCGCCTCGGCGAACTCGGTGCCCCGGCAGTGCGGGTTGCGGCAGAAGTAGGTCTCCTTGGGGAAGGCGACGTTGCCGCAGCTGGTGCACCTGGAGCCGAGCAGCGCCGGGGCCGCCTCGTCCAAGGTGAACCAGCCGTCGACGGCCGGCACCCGGGTCTTCGTGGTCATGGGGCGGATTCTAACGGAGCGTCAGAAACCACGGCGGGGGCGTCCGGCGGACGGGTGGTTCAGCCGGCGGTCGACCCGCCGAGCCCGCCGCGGGCGCGTGACGCGGCGATGCGCTCGGCGTCCCAGCCCAGCAGGTCGGCGAGGACCTCGTCGGTGTGCTGACCGACGGTCGGCGCATGCGACGGGACGGGCATCTGCTCGCCGATGAACTTGAGCGGCGACCCGAGCTGCTCGGCCCCCAACCGGTCGACCGAGTACCACTGGAACCGGTCCTGGAACTGCGGGTCGTCGGCGATCGTCTTCGGCGAGTTGACGGGCGCCACCGGGAAGTTCCGCTCGGTCCCGTAGTCGATCCACCCGGTGGAGGTGCGGGTCAGGAAGATGTCCCGCAGCTCGGACCGCAGCTCGAGGTTGCCGACGGCGTGGTCGGCGTACTTCGACCCCGGCCACCGCTCGAACAGGTCCATGCGCTCCACCGCCTCGCAGAAGTTCTTCCAGAGCGACTGCTCGGACGCCATGAACAGGACGTAGCGGCCGTCCTGCGCCTCGTAGACTTGGTAGCGGACGCCGTGGATCATGCCGGCGGTTCCGGGGTCGCGCCGCTCGTAGTTGTCCGACTTGTTGCCGGTCACCTCCGACTCGGGGCGCTCGTAGGCCTTCCACGTCTCGCTGCGGTACCAGTCCATGGCCGCCGCCGCGTCGGACTGGGCGACCTCGAAGTAGGAGCCCTCGCCGGTCAGCTTGGCCCGCAGTACGGCGGCCATGATGCCGAGCGCGCCGAACAGCGGGCCGGCGTGGATGCCCATGGAGGCGTGCTCGGGCAGGTAGGAGTACCCGTTCTCGTCGACCTGGGGGGTGACGATGCCGGCCCACGTGTCGAAGGCCACGCCGTGGGCGGGCAGGTCTTTGTACGGCCCCGTCATGCCGTACCCCGAGATGGTGCAGAACACGATGTCGGGCTTGAGCGCCCGCAGGTCGTCGTAGCCGACGCCGCGGCGGGCCAGCACCCCGGGCCGCCCCGCCTCGACCACCACGTCGGACCGCACGGCCAGCTCCTTGAAGACGGCCACGTCCTCCTCGGTGCGCAGGTCCAGGACGACGGACCGCTTGCCCCGGTTGACGTGCAGGTGCATGAGCGACACGCCCTCGACGATGGGCCAGGTCATCTCGCGGATGTAGTCGCCGGCCGGCGGCTCCACCTTGACCACCTCGGCACCGAGATCGATGAGCGGCATGGTGATGGCGGCCGGCCCGAGTGCGGAGACCTCGAGGATGCGGATGCCGTGGAGCGGGGCGTCGGTGGGCATGGTCCGGGAGTGTATCTGACGGACCGTCAGAACTGCCGGGCCGCCCGGCCGCCGCCCGGGAGGCGGCCCGTGCGGTCAGAAGGGGCTCTCGTCCACCATGGCGTCGGCCACCTTGACAAAGCCGGCGATGTTGGCCCCGGCCACGTAGTCGCCGGGGGACCCGTAGTCCGCGGCGGTGGCCACCACCGTGTCGTGGATGCGGCGCATGGTGGTCTGGAGGCGCCCGTCCACCTCCTCGGCCGACCACTGGACCAGTTGCATCCCCTGGGCCATCTCGAGGCCCGAGACGGCGACGCCGCCGGCGTTGGCCGCCTTGGACGGCGCGTACAGGATCCCGGCCGACGCGAAGCGGTCCACGGCATCGGCGGTCGACGGCATGTTCGCCCCTTCGGCCACCAGGGTCACGCCCCCACCGATCAGGTGACCGGCGTCCGCCCCGGTGATCTCGTTCTGGGTGGCGCACGGGAAGGCGCAGTCGGCCGGCACCGACCACAGGAGGTTGTCCTCCCCCGGGCGGCGGGGCCGGTAGGTGGACCCGGCGAAGGTTTCGGCGTACTCGCTGATCCGGCCACGTCGGACGTTCTTCAGCTCCTTGACCCACTCGAGCTTGTCCCGGTCGATGCCGGCGGGGTCGTGGACGAAGCCGTCGGAGTCGGACAGGGTGACGGGCACGGCCCCGAGGTCGAGCAGCTTCTCCGCGGTGAACTGGGCGACGTTGCCGCTACCCGAGACGAGGCACATCCGGCCCTCGAGCGACTCCCCGCGGGTCGCCAGCATCTCCCGGGCGAAATAGACGACCCCGTAACCCGTCGCCTCGTGGCGGATGTAGGAACCGCCCCAGCCGATCCCCTTGCCGGTCAGGGCGCCGACGAACCGGTTGGCGATGCGCTTGTACTGGCCGAAGAGGTAGCCGATCTCCCGCTCGCCCACGCCGATGTCGCCGGCCGGCACGTCCGTGAACTCGCCGATGTAGGCGTAGAGCTCGGTCATGAAGGACTGGCAGAAGCGCCGGACCTCCGCCTCGCTCCGGCCCTTCGGGTCGAAGTCCGAGCCGCCCTTGGCGCCGCCCATGGGAAGGGTGGTGAGCGAGTTCTTCAGCGTCTGCTCGAAGGCCAGGAATCGGAACAGGTCGCCCGACGCGGTCGGGTGGAAACGCAGGCCGCCTTTGTAGGGGCCGATCGAGCTGCTCATCTGGACCCGGAAGCCGCGGTTGACGTGGATCTCGCCCGCGTCGTCGACCCAGTTGACGCAGAAGCTGATCACCCGGTCGGGCTCGACCAACCGCTCGAAGATCTTGTGGTCCATGTAGTGCGGCGTGCGGGCCAGCACCGGGGTGAGGGATCGGGCCGTCTCGCGCACGGCCTGGTGGAACTCGGTGGCCCCCGGTCGCTGCCGTTCGGCCTTGGCCAGCACCCCGGCGAGCTGTTCACGGGCGCGCGCCTCGTTCTTGCGGGTGTCCGTCGTTGTCGGCATGCTGGCATCATTCGGCCTGGTACGGGGCCGGGCCAGGGTCGAAGGTCCCGGCAGGTGCGCGGTGCCACGGATATGGGGCCACGACCCCACAAAAGGAGAATGCGATGCGGGTACTGGTCATCGGAGCAGGTGGCGTCGGCAGTGCGGTCGTGCGGACGGCGGTGGCATGGGGGCTCTTCGAGCACGTCGGTGTGGCCGACTACGACCTCGCCCGCGCCGAGCGGGCCGTGGCTGGCCAGGGCGACCGGGTGACCGCCTACCGGGTGGACGCCAGCGACGAGCAGGCCCTCGAGGAGCTGATCCGGGCCGACCAGGCCGACGCCGTGCTCAACGCGCTCGACCCACGCTTCGTCATGGAGGTGTTCCGGGCGTGCTTCGCCGCCGGTGTCACCTACCTCGACATGGCTATGTCGCTGTCCCATCCGCACCCTTCCGAGCCGTACCGGCAGACAGGCGTGAAGCTGGGCGACGAGCAGTTCGCCATGGCCGACCAGTGGGAGGAGCGGGGCCTGCTCGCCCTGTGCGGCATCGGGGTCGAGCCGGGGCTGTCCGACATCTTCGCCCGGTACGCGGCCGACGAGCTGTTCTCCTCCATCGACGAGGTCGGCGTGCGGGACGGCGCCAACCTGGTGGTGGAGGGCTACGACTTCGCGCCGTCGTTCTCGATCTGGACCACCATCGAGGAGTGCCTGAACCCGCCGGTGGTGTGGGAGAAGGACCGCGGCTGGTTCACGACCGAGCCGTTCAGCGAGCCGGAGACGTTCCACTTCCCGGCGGGCATCGGGCCGGTGGAGTGCGTCAACGTCGAGCACGAGGAGGTGCTGCTCATCCCGCGGTGGGTCGACGCCCGCCGGGTCACCTTCAAGTACGGCCTGGGCGACGAGTTCATCGACGTGCTGTCGACCCTCCACAAGCTGGGCCTCGACTCGACGGTGCCGATCAAGGTGGGCGGCGTCGAGGTGTCCCCGCGCGACGTCGTGGCCGGCTGCCTTCCCGACCCGGCCGGACTCGGCCACCTCATGTCCGGACTCACCTGTGCGGGCACGTGGGTGACGGGTACCGGCAAGGACGGGGCGCCCCGCGACGTCTACCTCCACCACGTGGCCGACAATCAGTGGTGCATGGAGCAGTTCGGTTCGCAGGCCGTCGTGTGGCAGACGGCCATGAACCCGGTCATCGCCCTCGAGCTGCTCGAGTCCGGCGCGTGGTCGGGCGCCGGAGTCATCGGGCCCGAGGCGCTCGCGCCCAAGCCCTTCCTCGACCTGCTCAACAGCCACGGCACGCCGTGGGGGATGGACGAGCGCACACCGTCCCGGTCCTGAGCTCAGCGACGTCCGCTCGGGTGGGTCCGGCCAGGTCGGATAGAGTGGTGCGCTGTCCGGTGGCCCGGACGCCCGCTCCCGGTGGGGCGAGGAGGTCGGGCCCGGTCGGCGACCAGCGCTCGTAGCTCAACGGACTAGAGCATCTGACTACGGATCAGAAGGTTGCAGGTTCGAATCCTGCCGAGCGCGCCAAGTAAGTGCAGGTCAGGAGAGTTTCCGCCTAGTGGGTGCTCCCCCGAAGTAGCCCTGTGAGAACATGTTGAGAACATCCGGCCAACGGACGTGTTCTCACGGAAGGTTCTCAAGATGCCTGCGAAGCCGAGCGGCGTGTACTCCGATGGCCGAGGCGGCTGGTACTTCAAGACCCGCCTGCCGCCCGATCCAACGACCGGACGTCGAGTGCAGATCACAAAGCGCGGCTTCCGGACGGCCGCCGATGCAGGTCGAGCTCGAAGAGAGTTGCTTGCCGAGATCGACGGCGGCAAGGTCAAGGCGACTCCGAAGGGTCTGACGGTCAACGCCCTTCTCGACATGTACCTCGATGGCCTCGATGCCGACGAAGTGCTCTCCGCCAAGACGCGCTACGACTATCGCCACTACTCCGACGACTACATCCGTCCACACCTCGGGCACCGTCACGTTCGGGACATCACGCCGGAGGTCGTTCTGGCGTGGCAACGCAAGCTTGCGAAAGAGGGTGGGACGAAGAGGCGAGCCATGAATGACGGTTCCCGACACGCCGGGAAGCCGCTCTCTGCAAATACCATCCGGCTTGCACGATCGCCGCTGTCAGGAGCATTCAAGATGGCGGTGGGATCCGGGATTGTAGGTTCGGACCCAACGAAGGATGTTCCCCGTCCGCAGCGCAAGCGGTCGGTGCCGAACCACTGGTCACCTGAGCAGGCCCGGGAATTCCTGGCCTTGATGGAGGGCGACAGGACATGGCCGGTTTGGGCTTTCCTGCTCGGGTCGGGCTTGCGGATCGGCGAGCTCGTCTGGCTCCGATGGTCAAATGTGAGTCTCAGCCAGCGAACCGTTCGAGTTGTGGAGTTCGTTTCGACACTGGGGCACGATCTAGTGCCATCACAAGGGAAGAGCCGGGACGCGGTTCGCACAATCGACCTGGATGCTGGGCTCGTGATGGTCCTCGAGAAGCAGAAGCAGGTTCAGTGTGCAGACCAGGCTGCTGCCGCGGAGTACCAATCGAGCGAGTTCGTGTTCACGAAGCCCGAAGGCGGCTCGTATCACCCGCAGAGACTCTCGAGGATGCTCGGCACCTACACCAAGGAACTCGACCTTCCTCGCCTCACGGCACATGGTTTGCGTCACACCAGTGCCACACTCATGCTGGCCGGCGGGGTGCCTCCGAAGGTTGCGGCGGAACGGCTAGGCCATTCGGACCCGACGCTGTTCACCAACCTCTACTCCCACGTGACGCCGACGATGCAGCGGGAGGCTGCCGAACGGATTGGAGCGTTGCTCTTCGAAGACTCTGGAGCCTGAATTCAGCGGCATGGATCGGACTCACTGCTAACTAGCGAATCGGCGGATCCAGGCACGAATCCTCGGACTAGCAAGTCGCCTGCCAGGCATGATTCGACGGGGTCGGACAGCGGCGGACCCGAAAATATAGACCGAGTTATAGACCAAGGCCCCAAAATGAGTCGGTCTCGTGAGTCCACCGCTGAGAGAGCATGGTCGTAGGATTCCCTCGATGGCGAAGCGGCGGTTCCAGGCGGCAGCAACTGCACTCAGCCTGCTGGGGCTCGGCCTCTGTCTGGCGTCCTGTTCATCTAGTACCTCAAGTCTGCAGTCGCCGTCGGCTCCTCCGACCCCGCCACACCTCGCAAATTTCGTCCCGTCCGATGCAACGGTTACCAGGGTGAGATCGGTGCAGATGCTGGCTCAGGGTCCACGCCAGGAGGTAGTCCAATACATCAGCCAGGCGCCGTCTGCCAACGGGTTCACGTACCGCAACTTCATTATTCTGTCGTGGGATGCGTACGCCGATCGGTGGGTGAACGTCTTCGACGCCTCGAAGGTTCAGGCGCTCGGCTCTGAAGGTTCATCCCAGAGCAACGCCATTCTCCCGGTTGGAGAGAATGTCCCGACGCTAGACACGTTCCCACTCGCTTCAGCGCCGGGACGAGTCGACGTTGCGTTCGCAGCCTTTGTAAATGCTGGCGCCAATGGAACCATGGAGGTCGGGATCGTTCACTACGACGGACAAACTGCTGCTCTCGCGTATTCCGACAACTTCTACCCGCCGAACGGAAACGTGAGTGGACCGGCCGCCGTGAACGCCGCACCACACCAGTTGCTTCGGATTACTGCTGGGTGGCACACAATCGACGATCCGGAGTGCTGTGCGGTGCGCAACTACGACGTCGAAGTTGGATTGCAGCCGAATCCGCCGTCATCCGGCGGAGGCTCCTCCTACCTGGTCAAGTCCAGCACGCAGTCGTGGGTTGGCGCTTTCCTGGTGGTCCCTAACACAGGGTCGATCCCAAGCACGGGAAATCCTGTCGTGGTCAACGTCGTGCAAGGCAGCCCAGCAGATGGGCTATTGCAAGTGGGAGATCAGATCGTTGAGGTCTCTGGTGCGTCCCCTAACCCGGATGCCGACCTTGGTCCAGCTGTCATCGACGAGATCGCGAACGGACTACCAGGCACTGTTGTCCCACTCGTCATCCTGAGAAACGGGGCCCAACAGGTTGTCAACGTGAAGCTCGCGTCGACGGCCGTGCCTGCGTACTCGACAACGGTCACGCCAAATCCCGGCTTCCTGGGAGTGCAAGTGTCGGATTCCCCAGTGTCCGGTGAACCATCCGGTGGTTATGTTGAGGGCGTCGAGTCGAGTTCTCCGGCCGCTACCGCAGGGCTGTCCGCGGGTGATGTCATCACTTCGATTGGGCCTACTCAGATCGCCAGCACGGCAGCACTCCAAGCCGCATTGAACACCCTCACTTCCGGAGCGACGGTCAACGTGGGCTATGTCGACACGTCCGGCAATCCCCAGTCAGTTTCGGTCACCCTCTCCGTTTATCCGTCCGCCGAGACGGCGCCCCAGGTTGCCGAGATCTGATTGGTTCGGTGTTGACAGTCGGTGCAAGACCTTCGATGGGGCTTCAGGTACTTGAGGTCGTCGGCCCGCCTCTTCGGGATCATTGATGGCTTCGGGGGCCGGAAACACCTGAAAAGCGTGAGGTCACCGGATCGACGCCGGTCCCGACCACCAGGAAAGTGCAGATCAGGCGCCGGCGGCAGCTCGGAAGGCGCCGGCCACTTGCAGAATCGGGTTCACTGCCAACAAGTGGCGTGTGCGACTCAGTCACGAATCTGCGGACACGTAGGTCGTCTGCCAGGCACGATGCGGCAGGGTCGGCCAGCCAACGGACCCGACAATATAGGCCAACCGGTCCTGGATCCTCTGAACTGGTTACCCGAAGCGCCTTCCGCCTGAGGATCTTCCGCCTCGCCAACGACGTCACAGCCGCGTCGAAGCTTGACCTCATGTATTCACCTTGGGTGCTCTTCGAACCAGCTCTCGACGGCACTCGTGTGGCGGACTCCTGAGTTGTGGCTGCTTCCCCATTTCGTCGCTTGGAAGACTCACGAACTACAAGAACTGCTTCGACGAAGCCAGTACGAGGGCCGACGGCCTTGAGCGGGATGAGAAGTCAATGCTGGTGCATACCGTAGTTCGTTGCTCATGTCCGAATGTGACCTTGACCTGCACTGATGCTCCGGGCTTTGGTCGTACTCCGCAAGCAATGGCCGGGAGTTTTAGTCATGTTGCTGTCACGATAGGGGGTTCGCGTAATGGATTCCATCAAGTCTCGTGAATGAGAACTAGGCAATCGGGAAACTGAACTGACGACTAACATTCCATGTCATGCGATTCCTCGGCGGAACCGTGCTTGGTCTGCGGCCTGGCGACTTGGCGACTTGGGCCGCTGCAGTCATCGCCGGCATTTCTCTCGTCTTGCTTGCTCTCGGCTCATTGCATGACCGTAGACAGATGCGAATTCAGCGTGCCGAAGATGCTTGGTTGGACAAGAGTCAACAAGCCCGCATGGTTGGAGCGTGGCTTGAACCTGGAGGCCAACCCGACTCATGGCGGATGAGTGTACGGAATGCGAGCCAACTTCCCGTTCGACAGGTCAAAGGCTACCTTGTATCCAATTTGGCACCACCCCGGACATTTCTGACCATCGACGTGGTAGCTCCCGGGGCTCTAGAGATAACGACACTTGCTGGAGTCAGCGAACTTGTCGTTACTCTTCTGCTGGCCTACACGGATGACAGTGGGTGTCGGTGGCGAAAGTATGGGGTCAACGAGGGGCTAGCAGCGCTTGGGCCAGGTGATCCGGATATTTCACCCGCAGACTAACCAATTCGGTCCACCTTCTGCGTGAGAGGAACGATGACAGAATATTCACAACCCCGCATAGCGTCGTTTGGCGAGCTCTCAGGGCGCGTGAGGAAGACGGGCGAATACTCATTTGATGTGCTCAGTATGACGGCACTCAATTTCGACCATCTCTATACGGTGGACGACATCAAAGAAGATTATGAGGTTGCGGTTGCCAGAGTCGTAAGTTCCCCAGGGGGATCGGGTGCCAACACTGCAGCTGCTCTTGCACGATTGGGTGCCTCAACGGGAATTGCCGGAATCGTCGCAGACGATAACAGGGGTGAGCAATTGAGGTGGGCGGTCTCAAATGATGGCACTGACAGTAGGAATGTTCTTGTCGGTAACCTTTCAGATGGCCCAACCGGTGAAGCCGTTGTGCTTGCCAAAGGCAGATCATACGGATCGCGCATGATAGTCGTGAATGCGGGGATTAATAATCACTATGCCTCAACTCTCAAGAAGCGACACAAGTATGAGACGCTTCTCAAATTTATGACCGAAAGCCGCATTGTCCACCTCACTTCCTTCGCTGGAACTGAGGAGCGGAAACTTCAATTGGAACTGCTGAAAGACTTGGGTCCAGATGCAGTGATTTCACTAAACCCGGGTATGATCTACAGCAGACTTGGAATTGACCACGTCGGTGAATTTCTTGGTCGAGCCAACATCCTCTTCGTCTACGAGAATATGATCGATTCGATACTTCGCGTCGATGCTCGGGAAGGATTGCGGCTCAGTGAGAAGTTGGCCAAACTAGGAGCTGCTCTTGAGGTCCGCGGATATGAACTACCGGGCCTGATACTCGTGAAGCGATCATGGTCTGAAGGCCAGGCTCACTATGTGCAGCTTTGCGAGGGATTGGGAGCGAACAGATACAGCTGTAGTGCTCGATTTGCGGCTGCGGAGAACTTGACGATCGATCCCACGGGCGCCGGGGATGCAATGGCTGCGGGCATTCTGTTCTCGCTTCTTAATGGCTACGATGCCCAAGACGCGGTTGATCTGGCATACGTAATGGCAGTTTCGGCTTCGACGAAGGTCGGGGCGCGAAATGGGCTGCCGAACCGAGGTGACTTGAGGGAGGCGTGGCAGGACTATCTCGGAGCCTTCAGGGCAAGTCCACATTGGTTGACCTAAAAGGTCCGCGGACATCAAGTACTGCTACTAAACGCGAGGAGGGTTGAGAGATGGACCTGAATGGTGTTTTGTATTTGTAAGGGGAAGATGTCCTGATCAAGGCAACAGCGCTCGCGCAGCTCCTTCTTCGAAGGTAGAACTTAGTAACTAAAGGGGTGATTCGATTGGTCAGCTCCCCCGTAGCCGGTCAAATTCAGCCGACACCAGGGCCAAGGTAGTCGGGTCTATCTCAAATTTCAGCGGAATCTCGACTCTCAACTCTGGAGCCTCCGGGTCCGCTAAGTGAGCGGGAAGGTTCCGAGCAAATGCTGCGAATGCGTCAATTCCGGATCGGACCGCCTCAATTGGCTGATCGCAATAAGTCGACACCAGAGCAAAGCAATTGACCCACTCCTCTGGGACAACAACGGAGCGCACTTCGGCAGCCCACGAAAGCAACTGTTCGTACATTCCAACGAGCCGTGAGCCCATGTAAGCATCTAGATCCCAATCCCCGGGGGTACCGGGTGGTCCGAATGCTTGCTCCTGCATTTCGACGGAGATAATACGTTCAAGATTGGCAACGATCGTTCTCACTTGGTCGAGTGCTGATTGAATGTATGTGATGGCCTCTTGGTGGGTCGCTAGGTGGAGGGCATTCGTCAGCTTGAGTCCGATGGTGTGATCACGCCATCGGTCTTCCAGTGCCAACTTGCCCTGAACGAGCGTTCCAGCGAACAGGTACCACTCCCAGCCGGGCGGTCGATCGTGGGCGAGCGCCTCGAACTCGGCTTGTGTTAATGGGATCGGGTCATTCGATCGCCGCGTAGTGTCTATTCCAAGCTTCTTCAAAATGAGGTCCACCAGACCCTCGAGTCCGATGATGCGAGCGTCGACATAGCCGATCGTTGGGAGGATGCCGGGAAGTTCGGAATCGTCCAGGCGCACGGGAAGGAGAAAGGGTCCGACTTCGCTGAGGACTCGCGATTGAGCGCTCTGCCTCTCTAGAGTCGGCCACGCCTTCGTGCCGTACGATTCAGACGCGAAGGCAACCACGAATCGGGCCTTTGTCTTATAGACGTCCTGTAAGTAGTCGTAGAGATTCTCCCCCCACATCTCCGCTTGGAATTCCTCGTCGAAGAATACGCTTACGCCTCGCTCTGTTAGGCGAGTGTTGAGTTCGCGAACGAATGAGCGGTGTTCCCCTGCAAACGACAGGGCGATATCGAAGGAGCGTTCTGGCTCAGCGGAACTCATCCCTCAACCGTATGTCCCTGGCCTCTGAAAATCTTGTCTCAACGACTAATCCGCATTCGAGGGCCCGTTGGAGTCCCTGGCGCTGGGGCCGACGACGGAAGAGTTCCCTGCTGGTCAGTAATTTGGAAGTGAATCGCTTGACGGACTGCAAGCGTCGCTGATCGAAGAGTACGGGCCCTATGGCTTCGAGATCGGGCCGGCGAGCTGTTCGGCTGATGCTCGAATTGTGGCCCCTCGTACTGATGGCGCCTGGCTCGATCGCTCGTTCCACGGACGCAAGCCGCCCGCCCACGCCCATGGGTGTCACGGGTGCGTGAACTACTGGAGAGCCCCAACTCGCCCAGTTGTCGCGCAAATCGCGCACCCGCGACGTACTCTCTGGCCATGCGTTTTGTGCGCCAGGCAAGTCTCCCGAAGTGCCTCCCCGGTGGCTGACCAACTCAACGGTGCGCTCGATGAGCTCGGGTACCTAGACGAATTTGGGCTCGTTCGGCGTGGCGCCGATCTCCCCCCAGGAGCAATCCACCGCGTATGGACAGAACTGAGTGCCAAGACCGGCGTGGAAGCTGCGTATTTCCATGGGAACACGCCGCTCGTTGCTTTCGCATCGGTTGACCACGCTGAAGACACGCAAAAGGTTCGCCGCAGGCTTTGGAACCTCAGTCGAGTGCCGGTTCTCATCGCAACGACTGGTTCGAGCACCGCTGCGTACAGCTGTCTCGTCCCTCCCGGCGGAAGCGGGCAAGAGGATCGTGGACTCCTGTCAGCTACGGACGCTGCAGATCGGCTGCCGGGCCTTGCTGATTTCACGCGAGAGGCCCTGGAAGCAGGTCGGCCGATGTCGATCTACAAGAAGAAGTTTCGGCGTTCCGAGAGGGTCGATCGCCATTTGCTCGACAACCTTAGAGATCTCCGTCAGCTCCTAGTGGAGTCACCGGATCATCGTCACCAGAAAGTAGACTCTCTGCTTGGTCGTTCAATATTCATTCGATACTTCGAAGATCGCGGCATTCTAACGGCTGAACACTGCGAAGAGCTTTGCGGAGTGCGGACATTTGAAGAGGCACTTAGAGGTGGAGTTGCCAAGACATTCGAGTTGTTCGTTGCGCTCTCTGATCGGTTCAACGGCGACCTCTTCAGGGTAGATCAGGAGGAGCCAAATTGGACTACGGACTCCGACCTGGAGTGCATTGCGGATTTCTTCGGCGGAACCGATGTTGTAAGTGGTCAGCAGGCATTGTGGCCCTATGACTTTTCCATAATTCCGCCGGAGCTAATAAGTGCGATATACGAGCAACTCCTTGAGGACCGGCAATCCGAGGATGCGGCCTACTACACGCCACGGCCAGTGGTGGACCTCGTACTTGATGAGGTCCTACCTTGGGACGGCCACGCTCACCCCATGCGGATTCTCGATCCCGCATGTGGGTCGGGCATCTTCTTGACTGAGGCATTCCGCCGGCTGCTCTACCAACGATTCGGAAGTGGTTCAACTGACTCTTCATTTGCTGAGCTCGTCGGTCTCTTGACGAGCTCAGTCTTCGGGATCGACATCAACCGAGACGCACTTCGAGTTGCGGCACTCGGTCTGTACCTCGCACTTCTTGAGCAATTGGACCCGCCACATGCTTGGCGAGACGCGCACTTCCCTCGACTCGAGGACGAAAATTTGGTTGAGGCGGACTTCTTTGAGAACCACGTCTTGGTCGGCGAAAAATTCGATGTTGTGGTGGGGAATCCTCCATGGAAAAGCGCCCTCACGCCAGCGGCGCGAGCATTTGTTCAGCAACAACGAATGGCCATTGGGGACAATCAGATCGCAATAGCGTTCTTGCGCCGAGCAGAGCAGTGCATCGGGGATGAGGGTCGTCTCGGAATGTTGCTGCCAGCAAAGGGACTCCTTCACAATCGCTCGAACACGACTGTTGCAGCGCGCTTTGCAATGTTCACTCGGTGGGAAATTGAGACGATTATCGACCTCACCTTTCTGCGACGGGATCTCTTCACAAGGGCCGTTGCGCCGAGCGCGGTACTGATTGGATCGCCCGTAACTCGTCCAGATGAGCCTGACCGCTCGTCTTGGGAGATCCTTCATGTTGTTCCCCGACCTTCGCCGCTCCAGAGTGCGCTCGACGGGTTTCTGATCTCAACTGACGATGTCAACGTGATCAGCTCAGATCTCGCTCGCACATCCTCTGACGTGTGGAAGACGTACCTACACGGGAAGCAAAGCGACCTTCTCCTAATTCAACGATTGAGGGCCTCTTATCCGACACTCGACCAGGTTGCGGCTGAGAGAGGGTGGACTTCCAGCCAGGGCCTCCAGATCCACGGTGGGGACCACTACCCTGCCGACCACCTGGTCGGACTTCCGATCATTCCGTACGACGCAATCCATCAGTTCCAACTTTCCCATGGGAGCACCAGCCTCTTCGCAGGCCAGTTCGACACGGTGCAGGTCGCTACTATGCACCGCCCGCGCGAGGATCGGCTCTTTCGTGCTCCGCATCTACTGATTCGGAGGACCGTCCGAGATGACCGACCGGCGGCAGTGATGCTTGACTTCGATGCTGTCTTTAACAACACCGTCGTCGGTATCGCCGGGCCGGTCGAGGACTTGCGCCTGCTCTCGCGTGCCGAGGCGTATCTCAATTCGTCGTTGTCGCGTTATTACCAGCTACTGACTTGCAGCACATGGGGAGTAGAGCGCTCCGTAATCGAAGAGAACGAGATTCTGAGCATGCCTTTTGCCTATCCAAGTGATGATGAGTTGTATTCGATTGTGGAGACTATTCGGGAAGCCCCAAATGAACTCGAAAGTCGAAGGAACGACCTGGACAAGGCGGTGTTCGAGGCTTTCGACATTTCCGATATCGAACGCGACCTGATTAACGACACGCTATGGCAGTTCGACAAGCGCACGGAGACACTTCTCACGATTGAACCTGATAGCACGGCGGTTGGGGACTATGCAGTGACGCTGAGCCAGACGATTGCGCCCGTCCAAGAATCGGTCATGGTGGATGTCAAACGTGTGCGGGGGCTTCTGCACTACCTCGTCGTTACGGTCAACTTTGATGACGCCAGCTCTGAGGAGGCTTCGGCGGCCGAAAGCGTGCGGCAACTCTTATCGGCCAGCTTCGATGAAGCGGTGTCGAGCGGAAACTCTCCGGTGACGTTTATCCAGCCGAGCGTAATCGTGCTCCGCGACCGAGCTGCCTACCTATTGAAGCCGGACCAGGCGAGGGGCTGGACTCGATCGCAAGCTCGAGAGGACGCGGGTCGGATTTTGGGCGCCGTGGTGTCGCTCGCACGGGAACAGATCTTGTGAATGGTGGATTGCGGCGCCTAATTCGAACGGCGGGCTCGCTGAACTCAGGTTTGGCAACGGGCATCGCTCGCCGCATTGACGATTTGGTTGAAGCGCTCCTAGAAGCTGCTGTCGCAGAGTGGGCCGCCGAGGAATGGCGCAGGTTCGACAATCTTGAGCAAAATTGTGTCGTCCGCATCTACGATCACTGCCTGCGAACGAAGCGGATTGACCCGAGTTTCGAGTGGATCGGAGTTACTGCCGAGTGGCATCAGTTCGACCCGGAGATGCTGGATGGATCGAAGTCGTCGATAACCGCGAAGCGCCCAGATCTTCGATTTGTAATAGGTGAAGCGTCTAGGTTGTTCGAGGCAAAGTGTCTCGCGTGCGAACCACCCTTTCCAGGAAACTACGTCAACAGAGGTATCGTCGAGCGGTTTATCTCTGGGCGATACATCGTTGATGGCAATAGAGCTGGCATGCTCGGTTTCTTGATTGCGGAACCTGTCGACCAGGTGCTGCCTGCCGTAAACGCGGCGATCGACAATTGTCCAACATTGACCGCTGACGACCGAATCCATCATCACCGAGCGCTGGCGCTTGGTCACGACGTGTGTCATTCAAATCACCTAAAGGAGGATGGAGATCCCGTCCACCTCACGCATCACATGGTTCAAGTCGAATGGACCTTCCAAGCCACTTCGTGAAAGCGTCCGAACCTGCGGCTAGATCTTCGTAGAGCAAGTTCTCACACACCTCTGGTCCATGGCCCGGCCCAACGAGGCTTCGTGATGCCGACGAACCGGTGGATGCGGCGTCGCCGGCGGGCGCCGCAGGCAGTCCCGCCGGCGTGAGCCGCACGTTCCCCCTGGAAGGAGACTCAAGGGTTCGAATTCGTGATCTGCTCAGCGGCCGGAGCGGTCTCTGTCCTGTCGGAGCAGCTCGACGATACGAGCTGCGAGTTCCACCACGGTGCGGGACAGCTCCACGACGGACTCGTCTTGGCCGCAGGCAAAATGGCACCGGAGTCGTGCGTGGAGTAGCTCGAGCTCGTCGAGCAGGTCTCCAGGCCGATGGACGGACTCCCGTGCCTGGCTCCGTTCCTGGACATCCAGGACGGCGAGGCTCGCCCCTCCGAAGGCGAGTAGTGCGGCGAAGTTCTCCCTGACGTCGTGCGTGGCCATGTAGTTCGGTCCTCCAAGCTCGGCACCGGCCCGAATCGGCCGGCGGATGAGTTGTGACGATCAGGACTGCGCTCCTCAGGGAGCGACAGCCCTGCGTCGGTCCCATGGATGCCCCCACCCGGACCGATGACGGCGGGGTCAAGGGAGAGCGCATGCTCAGTGAGGAGAGCCGCTCGCGGCTCCCCGGAGCGACCCTTGACGCCGCTGGCGGCGGTCCGGCAACAGGTGACCGACGCTAGGGGCAATGCGGGTGCCGGAGAACATCCAGGTCAGCGGGTTGCCGGGGAGAAAGTTGACAGGTTAGTTGACACCTCGATTGCCAGTCTCCTGGCGTGCCCACCGAGACATCCATCCGCTCATGTCGGAGCCCGACCCTCGCCGCTGATCAGCCGGGCCAGCTCCTCGAGTCGGGTCACGTCCTCCGGGAAGCCGGCAACCGCGACCCGGCCCGCCTCCAGCCGTCGAGCGAGCTCGCGGCTCCCTCCGAGAGCAGCCGCTACCCGCAGGTCGAGCCCCCGCAGGCGGAGGTTGGTGGACGAACAACGGAGACCCCGAGTCACGGCTCGATCTGCCTCGTCGGGCCTGCCTCGGTCAAGGAGGGTCAACGCCTCGTTGGCGGCAACATCCACTACCTCGTTCTCGATGCGGACGGCGACATCGACGGCCCACGCGAATGGCGCGTTCTTCTTCCCGTCGAAACATCCGTAGAGCACCGGGCCCCGCACCAGTTCGAGGGCGCGCATCGGCCCGTCGTCGAGATCGCCGGATGCATTGGCCGCCTGGAAGTAGGCCCAGTCCGAGGTGACGGCCTCGGTGAGTCGATAGGTGTACTTGTCGGTCACGACCACGCTGGGGCCGAAGGCCTTCCGAAGTCGGGTCAGATAGGTGCGGAGCGACCCGGAGGAGAGGGGCTGGCGCCCGAGGCCCCAGATGGCCTCTCGGAGCTGGACCGAGGTGAACCGTTGCCCGGGGTGGAGCGCCAGGAAGGTGATGAGCTCGAGCAGCGGACCCGCCCGGACATCACCCTTCGTTCCGGTGACCTCGAGCGGTCCGAGCAGGAGGACGGTGATCTCACCCGGTCGTTGGGCGATGCCGGCCAGGCCGACACCGAGTCCGGCGACGGACGGGACGAGTGCCGGTGGGGCGACGAAGGACACCCGGCCAGC
>Ga0265327_10001646_pt1 | contig 26957 bp, 31 predicted proteins | sample 41621metaG_FD_202089 | JGI IMG/M metagenome (GOLD analysis project Ga0265327, IMG submission 202089) | Rhizosphere microbial communities from Carex aquatilis grown in University of Washington, Seatle, WA, United States - 4-16-21 metaG | ecosystem: Host-associated > Plants > Roots > Rhizosphere...
CTTCGGCTTCATCGAATTCACCAGAAATCAAGGGATAACAGCCCCAATTCTGGCAAATTCACCGCCGCTTGAAAACCCCTATAAACCAATATTTATGCGGGTTATAGAGGTATTTCAGGGACGACTAGGTAAGATGGTCATGGATGAAACCTGTTTTATGCAAGGTAGCCACGGAGGCGGGCTCTACGGAATTTACATACGCCCTAAAAACTCAACTCTACAGGGGATCATAACCCTTTTTAGCCGCAGCCCACCGGGCGGCTTTTAGCGTCGATTTGTCAGTTTTGATTTGTTCCTTATCCGCTTCCAACGTGGCTTTGTCCTTATTATTGGCCAAATCGGTTTGAAACTTGGTCAGATCGGCCTGATATTTGTCCATGGCCGCATCCACCGGGTCCTTGGCAAAAGCATGTCCTGCAACAACCATAGTACTTACCGCCAGAACCGCTAGAAACTTGTTCATGCTGACAGTGACTTATGGCTTACCTGCTTAGGCGGCTGAGTTTTACTTTGACGGGATTTTAGCCACTTGCTTTTACGCAGTTGCGCTTCGACAATTTGCAGCTGCGCCATTTGGCTTGCCAGCTTATCCAAGTCTGCCTTGGCACCGTTGACATCTTTGTCCTTAGCCAGGCTTAACCACTTATAAGCCTCGATATTATCCTGATGGCCTCCCTTGCCTTCGGACAGCATTTTTCCAAGATTGAATTGAGCCCTGGCATAATCCTGCTCCGCTGCCTTGGAGTACCACATGGCCGCCTGCTCATCATCCTTGGTAACGCCTCGCCCTTCTTCATACATCAGCGCCAGGTTGAATTGTGCTTCAGCATTTCCCTGGTCTGCGGCTTTTCTAAATGAAATTGCCGCGTTACTGTAATCCCCATGAATGGAAAATCTCAAGCCATTCTCAAAATCGTCGGCCAATACCGAGGTTGCCAGCAAAGCGCAAAGCAGCCCGGTTACAGGGACTATCAGCATAGATATCTTGAGGTATTTAACTGCGCGGATGATCACTTTATTTTCAACCCATTGTCCCGTTCACGCAGCATGGAAGGCGTGAACACATGGGGTTGAACACTAGCAGCCTAATCCTCTGCAATCAATAGCATGTTGAGTTGACTTTAATCGCCTACACTGCACCCGCAGCATAAGCCTCGATCACGGACGCGCCGACCGAATCCCGCGGGTCAATTTCACGTAACTTGGCAAGCAGCAGTTGGGCATCCTCGGCGCGCTGCTGGCGCAGGCGGATAAAGGCCAGCGCCTTCAGGCTAAACAGGTAGAAATGCTGCGGGGCGTCCACCCGCGACCAGTCGCAGGAGGCGCTATCCTGCAGACGCCAGTCGGAAGGGATGTGCGCCTGACGCGCGGAGGCATCCAGCGCCAGACAGGCGGCGCGTTCAGCGTCGCCCAGGCGATTGTGGTTGAAGTAGAACTTGTAGAGGATGTAATACACGTGCAGGCAATCGGGGGCGGTCGCCTGTGCACGCCACAGCAGGGATTCCGCCTCGCGCCAATCGCCGACCGCAGCCGCGGCGGCGGACAGATAGCCCGCCACGCGCGGCGGCAAGTCGTCGGTGGCGACGATGCCTGGTATCTCTTGCTTACCAGACACCTTCCGGAGCCTTGAGTTTTTCCACCACGGTGCCGCCGAGCAGGTGCTCGTCAATGATGGTTGCCACATCCTCTTTGGTAACGCCGCTGTACATCACCCCTTCCGGGTAGACCAGCACATTGGGGCCACTGTCGCACGGGCCTAGGCAGCCGGAATAGGTGACGGAAAACTTGTCCCATAGGTTGCGTGCCTGCACTTGCTGCCAGAAGGCTTGTAGGATTTCGTTGCTGCCCTTGGCTTGGCAGGAACCTCGCGGATGGCCGAGTGGACGGGCCTGGTTGCAGACGAAGACGTGTTTGGCTGGCTTGGGCATGATGACTCCTTAGGTTTTTTGGCGCAGGCGGCCTCGCCTGCACATGTGTCATGGCGGCCTATCGGCCGCATGCAGGCGAGGCCGCCTGCGCTACCAAAATCAAGCCGGCTTCACCGTCACATCACCCAGTACCATGGCCTGGCAAGCTAGGCGGTTGCCGGGTTTGGCGAATTTCTGCTTGAGCAGGTCGGTTTCCAATGCGGAGGGGGTGGAGAGGTTTTCCGCCCCGGCCAGTACCTCGACCATGCAGTCGCCGCAGTCGTTCTCCTTGCAGCCGAAGGGAATGCTGGCGCCGACTTTTTCCGCTACTTCGACAATGCGCGTGCCGCGCGGGACGGTGACGGTAGCGCCGATATCGGCGAAGGTGATGTTGTATTTGGACATGGCAGCCTCCTTAAAGCGGTGCGACAGTCACGTCGCCGAATACCTGGGTCTGGCAAGCCAGGCGACAGTGTTTGCCGGCGAAGTTCTCGCGCTGCATCTTGGCCTGCAGCGCCTCGATGGTGGGCGTCGCTCGCCAGCCATCAATAATTCCCAACATGCGGCCTCGGATCACCGCCTTTTCCTCCACGGTCATTTCCGACAGGTTTTCCTGCCCCTTGGTGACCTCGAACAGGCACACGCCGCAATCGCCTTCGCGACAGTTGTAGGCGATGTAGGAACCGACCGCCTCCGACAACTCGATGATGCGGGTGCCGACCGGGACGTTGACCGTCACGTTGACGTCGGAAAAAGTGACTTTAGCTTTGGCCATGAGGCTCCCCTAGATATTTCAAACTAAAAACTTGTTTTGAACCACCGAGCACACCGAGAACACCGAGAGAAAATATTCCCCATGTTTTTTCTCTGTTAACTCTGTGTTCTCTGTGGTTAATCGCCTTTACAGGCTTAACTCACCAGCAGCCTGCCGCCGTGAGGCCAGCAAATCTGCCATATCCACTACACGCGGGGCGTTGACGCCCATCAGATGTTCGCCAATTTCACGCCCATAACGGTGGCAGGCTTGCAGCTCTTGCAGCGACGGGATCAGCTTGACCCGCACTCCCTCCAGCGGCAGGCGCATCTTGAGGCCGCGCAGCCGGTCTTCCAGCATGCGTACCGCTTCACCCGACCAGCCGAAAGAGCCGAACGCCCCGGCCAGCTTGCCGCGCACGTTGATCTTGGCGAAGGAGGACAGCAAATCCCACGCCGGCTTGACCGCGTCGCCGTTGATGGTGGGCGAGCCGACCAAGATGCCGTCGGCGTCTTCCACCAAGTCGATGAACAAGTCCACGTCGCCACCTTCCATGTCGTACAGCGACACCCGTACCCCCGCCACTTCCTCGGCGCCATCGCGGATGGCCTGCGCCATCTGTCTGGTACTACCGTAGGCACTGATGTAGAACACCACCAGCGTCTTCTCGTCCGCGCGCACCTCGCTGTGCAGACGCTGGCCGCTCAGCTCACGGTAGCGCTGCACGTAGCGCAGCGGCTGGTCGCGCAAGATCGGCCCGTGCGTGGGCGCGATGATGTTGATCGGCAGCGGTGCGATCAGCTCCAGCGCATCGATCACATGCTCGCGGAACGGCCGCATGATGTGCGCGTAGTAATACTCAAAGGCAAAGCGGAAATCGCCCGCCTTGTCGTTGAACAGGCGCTCGTCACAGAAATGGCAGCCGAATACGTCGCCGGAAAACAGAATGCACTCCTCATCGAGGTAGGTGCATTGCGTATCCGGCCAGTGCAAATACGGCGTATGCAGAAAGCGCAAGGTGCGGTCGCCCAGGCTCACCGTGTCGCCGGTGCTGACCGGGGTGAAATCCAGGTCGCCACGGTTGAGCAGCGCTTTCAGCATCAACTGCGCCGACTGCGAGATATACAGCTTGGCCTGCGGCGCTCGCCGCATCAACTCCGGCAGCGCGCCGGTGTGGTCGGGCTCCAGGTGGTTGAGCACAATGACGCTGATCTCGTCGTAGCGCGCCACCGCCTCCAGCCGCGCGAAGAACTGGTCGGCACATTCCGCCTTGACCGTATCCACCACCGCCACGCCTTCCGAGCCACGCACCGCATAGGCATTGTAGGTCGTGCCATTAGGCGTTTTCAGGATCACGTCGAAGCTGCGCATGCCGGGATCGAACGCGCCGATCCACTGCACCCGCTCCGACAGCCAGACGGGCTTGGTCATTTTCCGCTCGGACTTGAGACCGAATTACCCAAATTTAAACAGGATGCCATACCCACCTCTGGGGTATTCCCACGCCACGTTGCGGTGATCGTCGCAGATGATGCGGCAGGTACCGCACTCCAGGCAGCCGTCGCTGATGACGGTGACCTGGCCGTTGCCTTCCATGGTCCAGCAGCCGGCCGGGCAGCACACGGTACAGGCACGCTCTTCGCAATCATTGCGACACTTTTCCTCGTTGATAATGCTGATGTGCGGGCGGCCGGAATCGACCTTGTAGCGGTTCTGGAACAGCTTTTCCTCGACCTTGACAGCAATGCTCATTCGAATGCCCTCCACAGCTTGAACGTGTCGCTCACCATACCGAACAGCGAGCGGCGCTGGCGGAAGCTCTTGCCGATCTCGCGCTCCTTGGTTTTCTTGTCTACGCCGTCCACGGTGAGCATGGTGCGGGCAGCCTTGGATAACAATTCCGGGTAATCATTAAGGAACTGCGGATTGGTGTGGAACACATCCGGCATGTTCTTGTACTTTTTCAGGTCTTTCATGACGAAGCTTTCGTCCAGCCTGGTCTTGTAGCGCTTGAGGTTGGCGGCACTGAACGCCTTGCCTTCCTTGCGCAATTCGATCAGCGTGTCGGCGGCATGCATGCCGGTGGTCATGGCCAGGTTGGAGCCTTCGCGGTGCACCGCGTTAACGAACATGCCGGCATCACCGACGATCATCCAGCCGTCGCCATAAAGATCGGGCACGGCGTTGTAGCCACCTTCCGGGATCAGGTGGGCGGTGTATTCCTTCATCTCACCGCCCTGGATCAAGGGTTTGATCGCCGGATGCGCCTTCATTTGCTCCAGCAGCGCAAACGGCGTGGTCTGCTGGGTCTTGAAATCGGACAGCATGCAGCCGATGCCGATGGTGACACTCTCCCGATTGGTGTAGAGGAAGCCGGTGCCCATCATTCCCTTGGTGATCTTGCCTACCATCTCGATCACCACGCCCTCCTCGCCGGTCACGTTGAAGCGCTGCTCGATCAGTTCCTGCGGCATGAAATGGATTTCCTTCACCGCCAGCGCCACGTCCTTGGGATGCAGCTCGGGGTGGAAACCGGCCTTCTTGGCCAGCAATGAATTCACGCCATCGGCCAGGATCACCGCATCCGCGTAGATCGCCCCACCTTCGCGGTCGGTCTGCACGCCGATCACGCGCTGGCCATCCAGCAACAGGTTGGAAACCGTGGTTTCGCAAATCACCAGCGAGCCGGCCTTCTGCACCCGCTCGGAGAACCACTTGTCGAACTGCGAGCGAATCATGGTGTAGCGGTTGTAGGGCTGCTTGTTAAAAGCATCCGAACGGTAATGCGTACCGACGTAGGAATCGTCGTCCAGCACCCACATGCGCTGTTCGATGATGTGGCGCTCCAGCGGCGCGTCGTCGCGGAAATCCGGGATCAGTTTTTCCAGCGCATCGGAATAGAGGATGGCGCCTTGCACATTCTTGGAACCGGACGATTCGCCGCGCTCCAGTTGCAGCACGCTCAGGCCAGCCTCCGCCAGCCGCAACGCAGCCGCATTGCCGGAAGGCCCGGCGCCAACGACGATGACATCAAATTTTTCAGCCATAATGGGTACCTCTAGAAATTCAAGTTTCTAAGCAAGACAAGGCGCGAGCGAAAAATGCTGACGCGGCATATGTCTGATATGTAAGGATGCATTTTTCGTGAGCAACGCAGTATGGCGACGAAAATTGGATTTCTAGGGGTGCCCATTGGTTAGCCTGCCTTTCTTGCGGTGGCCAGATGCGCCTTGAATGCTTCAGTGAGTGCGGGAAGTATGGTCATGGCGTTGCCGACGATGCCGTAGTGCGCAAAATCGAAAATCGGCGCGTTGGGGTCGTTATTGATGGCGATGATGACGTCCGAGGCGTCCATGCCCACGCGGTGCTGGATGGCGCCGGAAATACCGGCGGCGATATAGAGCTTGGGGCGTACCGTCTTGCCGGATTGGCCCACCTGGCGATCCAGCTCCACCCATCCCGCCTGCACCACCGGCCGCGTCGCGCCGACTTCGGCGCCCAGCACCTGCGCCAAGTCCCATACCAGTTTGAAGTTTTCCGGCTTCTTCATGCCGCGCCCGCCGGAAACGATGATGTCGGCGAAGGGCAGTTGCGGCTTGTCCTGCAGTTCATCCGGGATGTATTCCAGCACCTTGGTGATGATGGAGGTTTCCACCATGCCCAGCGTGTCCTCGACGATACGGCCGCTGCGAGAACTGTCTCGATCCGGCATTGCCATCACGCGCGGACGCACGGTGGCCATCTGCGGACGGTAATTGAGGGTTTGGATGGTGCACAGCAGCGAGCCGCCGAAGGTCGGGCGCGTCGCCAGCAAGCTGCGCGCATCGAGGTCAACGTTAAGCTCGGTACAGTCTGCCGTCAGGCCGGTCTTGAGCGTGGTCGCCACGCTGCCCGCCAGGTCGCGGCCCAGGGTGGTGGCGCCGAGGAACAGGATTTCCGGCTGGTATTTGTTCACCAAATCCGTCAGGCCCTTGGTATAAGGCTCATTGCGGTAATCGGTGAGCAGCGGATCTTCGATCAGATAACAGAGGTCGGCGCCGTGGAAGAACGCTTCGTGGCAGAAGCTGCGCGTAGTTTCACCCGGCGGGCCCATCACCACGCCGGCCAGTTCGACGCCCAGCAGGTCGGCCAGCTTGCGCCCCTCGCCCAGCAGTTCCAGCGAAACCGGATGGATGGCGCCGCGCTCGTGCTCGATGAACACCCAGATGCCCTTGTAAGCCTTGAGCCGTTCGTCCAGCTCGAATTTCTTTTTGCCCGCAGGTGCCGGTTTTTTGGCTTCGGTTGCTTCGCTCATTTTTCCACCCTTCCCTTATCCCGCTCTTTTCGCAATTTCCCGCTCCAGCTTGGGAAACTTGGTGAACATCTTGGTCAGCAGCGTCACACTCAAATCCTTGGGTTCGTTGCTCTCGCACTGGATGATCTCGGCCTTGACCGCGCGCGGCGTCGGCGCGAACACCTTGGACACGACGGTGGGCGAGCCTTTGAGCCCAGTCTTGGTCGGATCTTCGATCCCGGCCATATCCTTGTTCCAGATTTTTACCGGATAGCGCGAAGCGCGGAACATATTAGCCATGGTGGCGAAGCGCATCTCGTTGTTGCCTTCCAGCACGGTGATCAGGCTGGGGATGCGCGTCTTCAGCACCTGCACGCCGCCTTCGGAGCGGCGCTCCACCACGATTTCCTTGTTTTTCACATCCAGCTCGCGCACCTTGGAAACATAGGTCAGCAACTGCATATCCAGCCGCTTGGCGATGCCGGGGCCGACCTGCGCAGTATCGCCGTCAATGGTCTGCTTGCCGGTGAATACCAGGTCGACCGGCATATCCTTGCTGATCTGGCTGATGGCCGAGGCCAGCGCGTAGCTGGTCGCCAGCGTGTCGGAACCGGCAAACACGCGGTCGGTCACCAGCACCGCATCGTCAGCACCGTAGGAGATGGCCTTGCGCAGCGCGGCTTCGGCCATCGGCGGACCCATGGTCAGCACCGTCACCCGGCCGCCGTACTGGTCCTTGAGGCGTAGCGCCTCTTCCAGCGCGAACAGGTCATAGGGATTGACGATGGCCGGCACGCCCTGGCGCATGATGGTGTTGGTCACCGGATGCACGCGGATTTGCGCGCTATCAGGCACCTGTTTGATACAGACGACGATATGCATTGTTCTCTTCACTCCTGGATTCCAAGCCGCTTTCAACCGAATGCCGCGTTGTCAGGGCTTGCCGTACGACTTGTACTGTCTTCGCCCTTCCGCCTTGCCTTCGGTTGAAAGCGGCTTGGAATTGCGGTTCTTCAAGCTGAGTACTGCAACCTCCATGCCAAACTGGACATGGCGATCTTTTTACCTACCATTCAATCAGTTACGCCACATCACGACGGGTTCAGGCGTTTGTCGCAAATACGACAAACCCATTCAAGCGCGACGCTCATCCAGCGTTTGCTTCAGCTTCTGCACGCTGACGGTCTGCATGCCGGCCTTGTCCTGGAACACCTTGAATACCTTTTCGGTGACGGCATCGGATTGCACAAAATCCAGGTAGGCATGCTGCAGCCGTTCCTGGTAAGCGGCGCGCTCCGTGGCCTCCGGCAAGCCTTGCGGCACCGGGTCGCGGCCCAGATATTGCTGGAAGCGCTTGAGGATGTGCAGGCGGTTCACATGCACCACCGAAGGGGCGTAGTCCACGCCCAGGAAATCGAAGAATTCCTCAGCCGAGGAAAACTTCTGCATGGTGTCGAGTAATTGGCTCATGGGGGCTCCAGATGGTTAGCGTTACAAAGGGTTACTGTGGCGGCGGTACAACCTGTACCGTTTCCAGATACAGCCGCATCAGGTCGGCGGCCTGTGGGTTACGCTTGGTGGTGGAGGCGAACTGGCGGATCAGAGCCAGCACCTGTGGCGCCTCGTCTTCCTGCAGGCTAATGCCGAGTTGGGCGTAGGCATGCTTCACACCATGGCTGCCGGAATGCTTGCCCAGCACCAGGCGGCGATCCCGCCCCACTTGCGCGGGGTCGAAATTTTCATAGGTCGCCGGGTCTTTCAGCAGGCCGTCCACATGCAGGCCGGATTCGTGGGTGAACACCGCCTCGCCGACAATGCTTTTGTTGGCCGCCACCGCGCGGCCGGAGGCCTCGGCCACCAATTGTGAAATCTGGGGGAAGCGCTGCATATCTACGCCGGTGTTGATGCCGTGGATGCGCCACAGCGCCATCACCACCTCCTCCAGCGGTGCATTGCCGGCGCGTTCGCCCAGGCCGTTGACCGTGGTATTGACGTGACTGGCGCCGGCCAGCACGGCGGCGATGGAATTGGCCGTAGCCAGCCCCAGGTCATCATGCGCGTGGATTTCGATTTCCATGTCGGTGGCGGCCACCAACTGGGAGATGCGTTGGTGCGTGACAAACGGGTCAAGCACGCCCAGGGTATCGGCATAGCGGAAGCGGCGCGCCCCGGCAGCTTGGGCAGTTTCCAAAGCTTGCAGCACAAAGGACTGGTCAGCGCGCGAAGCATCTTCCCCGCCCACCGACACCTGCAAGCCGAGGTCCACCGCCTTACGCACAAAGTACCCAATCTGCGCCAGCACCCAGGCACGGTCGCGGCGCAGCTTCTTCTCGATATGCAGGTCGGAAACCGGCAGGGAAAGGTTGACCAGCTCCACGCCCGATTTGGCACAGGCAGCCAGGTCGGTCTCGGTCATGCGCCCCCACACCATCAAGCGGCTGGGTAGATTCAGCGCGGCAATGGCGCGGATATCGTCAAGCTCCGCCCTGCCCATGGCCGGGATGCCCACCTCCAGCTCCGGTACGCCGGCGTGGGAAAGCGACTGCGCAATCGCCAGCTTCTCCGCACAGCTGAACGCCACCCCGGCGGTCTGTTCGCCGTCGCGCAGGGTGGTGTCGTTGATGGTGGGTGTGGCTTGTCGCATGGCAGGCTCAAGAGATGTCTTAATAGGATTAAAGCATCTGTTGTGCCAACGGGGAAAAAAGGCTATTTAACTTTGATAAACATATGGATATAAACTAAATAACAGATTCTCTGGATTGTAGGGAGTAGGACAAAGGTTATGTCGACCTATTCGATGAAAACATATTTGTAAATGGATCAACTAATCTACCGATTGAACACGATGTGCTCAAACCTAATGATCGCATCTACGGACGTGCGAGATGCCGAATGACCGTACAAAACACAATTGTCTATCTGGACTATACAGCCTTCCCAGAGCACAACAATGACAATGGAATGCTGCTTGGAATTACAAGACTCACCTATGACAAATCCGCTTCTCCGGCAATTTCTAACGTATCTTGGTGCAGCGCTGGCGACAACCACTTTCTCGACTGTAAAACTGACTTTGTTCGGAAACCATCAAAGCTAAGGGCGCAGTCAGATGAAACTGCCATCTTTGAGGAATTACTTAAAGACGCACGACACCTAACGAAGGAAGAACTTCAAAATTTGTTGCCAGCTCCTGGATTCAAACCACCACAACGGATAGTTACGACTACTACCTATCTTCGTAATCCTTATGTAGTTACCTTTGCACTTCAGCGTGCGAATGGGTTTTGTGAAAAATGCCACGAGGGGGCCCCATTCATCAGCAAGTCTACTGGTCAGCCATATCTCGAAGTTCATCATATTCAACCACTATCAAAAGGCGGAACAGATGATGTCAATAACACTTGGGCTGTTTGTCCAAACTGCCACCGCGAACTCCATCTTGGAACTGCCTATGATTAGGTGCGCCAAGTAGCCAAGCAGGGCGGGTAAGTTTGCTGCCCGCGCGTTGATCGGTGGGTTACGGCGCCACGAGCCTAACACCACCATACATTTTTCTTGCCCCCTCACCCCAGCCCTCTCCCTCAAGGGACGAGGGGCAAAGCGATGGCACACCACCCCACTCCCCTGCTGCCGTGCCGAGCAGCTCAGGGAACCCCGAAGGGGCACGGCAGGGGGCGCCTTCTTCTTTGGTTACTTTCTTGTGGGCGAGCACAAGAAAGTAACTTGCCGCCGGGCAGCCCCCGGCCAGCCCAAATTGGCGATGCTTCCCACCCCCATCCCAGCCTTCGCCCTCAAAGGAAGAAGGCGTTAAGGAAGTTCCATCCGGCGGATAACGCTACGCTCATCCGCCCTACCCAAAAGTAGGAAACCTACTCATGCTCCCGCGCATGGTTGAGGCTGTAGCGCGGCAACTCGATGGTGAGCGGCGTCTGGCCGACCTTGACCTGGCAGGCGAGGCGCGAGGTGGGGGTGAGGCCCCAGGCTTCGTCGAGCTGGTCTTCCTCCTCATCCTCGGCGGGGGGCAACGCGGCGTAGCCTTCGCGAATGATGACGTGACAGGTGCTGCAAGCGCAGACACCGTCGCAGGCGTGTTCGACCTCCACGCCGGCGGCCAGCAAAGCGTCGCACAGCGTCTTGCCGGGCTTGACTTCGAAGGCGAGGCCTTGCGGGCAGATGTCGGGGTGGGGAATGACGGTAATTTGGGTCATGAACAGCCCTCTCCCCGCCCCTCTCCCGCTTGCGGGCGAGGGAGTTTATTGTGGGATTTCATACCTCGATACTCCCGATCTGTTTGCCCGATAACGCCTTGCGGATGGAGGCATCCATGCGGCGGGAGGCGAAGGTGCCGGTGGCAGCGTTGAGCGCTTCGGTGGCTTGGCGCAGGGATTCCAGGCTGTTGGCATCGCCCAAAATCAGCAATTCAGCCAGTTCGTAAATCTTGATCCACACCGCGTCCCACTCCGGCTTGCTGAGCAGTTCATGGCCGTCCTCGGCCATGGCGGTTTCGGTGGCGTCCAGCAGGCGGCGGGCGTCCACCTGCGCCTCGCGCAGGGCGCGCATGCGCTTGTCGTCTTCGGCATTGGAGATGCCGGCAGTGAGCATGCCGGCGATTTCGGTATCACTCAGGCCGTAAGACGGTTTGACCTCGATATGCGATTCGACGCCGGTGGTCTGTTCACGCGCCGAGACGGACAGCAGGCCATCGGCATCCACCTGGAAAGTAACGCGGATGCGCGCCGCGCCGGCCACCATGGGCGGGATGCCGCGCAAGTCGAAGCGCGCCAGCGAGCGGCATTCCGACACCAGTTCGCGCTCGCCCTGCACCACGTGGAAGCTCATAGCGGTCTGGCCGTCTTTAAAAGTAGTAAAGTCCTGCGCTCTTGCACTGGGAATAGTGGAATTGCGCGGAATGATTTTTTCGCTCAAGCCGCCCATGGTTTCGATGCCGAGCGACAGCGGGATCACGTCCAACAGCAGCAATTCGTCCCCGCCACGGTTGCCAGCCAGCGCGTTGGCCTGAATGGCGGCGCCCAGCGCCACCACCTTGTCGGGGTCGAGGTTGGTGAGCGGTTCGCGGAAAAAGAATTCAGTCACGGCCAGCCGCAGGTGCGGCATGCGCGTAGCGCCGCCAACCAGCACCACGCCCTGCACCTCTTCCACTTGTAGGCTGGCATCGCGTAGCGCGCGGCGCACCGGGCCGAAAGTCTTGGCCAGCAGCGACTTGGTCAGCTCGATAAATGTTTCGCGGCCGAGGATGGCGCTGACCACTTGCCCGGTTGTCAGTACGCAGCTGATCTCAGTCGCCGCCATGTCGGTCAGGCGCTCCTTGGCCAGGCGCGCTTCGGTAAGCAATTGGCGCGTATCTTCCGGCCCCAGGGCTGGCAGCTTGAGCGTTTCCGTCAGCCAGTTGTAGATGGCGCGGTCGAAGTCGTCGCCGCCCAGCGCGGAATCGCCGCTGGTGGCCAGCACCTCGAACACGCCGCGCGTCAGGCGCAGGATGGAAAAATCGAAAGTGCCGCCGCCGAGGTCGTAGACGCAGTAGATGCCTTCCGAGGCATTGTCCAAGCCATAAGCTATTGCTGCCGCGGTCGGTTCGTTCAACAGCCGCAGCACGCTCAGGCCGGCCAGGCGCGCGGCGTCCTTGGTGGCTTGGCGCTGGGCGTCGTCGAAATAGGCGGGCACGGTAATCACCGCGCCGGACAGCTCGCCGCCCAGGCTTTCTTCGGCACGGCTGCGCAGCACCTTGAGGATTTCGGCGGAAACTTCGACCGGGCTGAGCTCGCCCGCCACGGTTTTGAGCTTGACCATGCCGGGCGCCTCGATGAACTGGTAAGGCATGGTGGCGGCATCGGCGATGTCGGCAATGCCGCGCCCCATGAAGCGCTTGACCGAGACGATAGTGTTATGCGGATCCTTGGCGGCGCCGTCGCGCGCTTCCCAGCCGACTTCCACCGCACCGTCAGGCGCGTAGCGCACCACCGACGGCAACAGGGCGCGGCCGGTGTCGTCCGGCAGCACTTCGGCGGCGCCGCTGCGCACCGTAGCGACTAAGGAATGGGTGGTGCCGAGATCGATGCCGACCGCCAGGCGATGCTGGTGCGGGGCGGCGCTCTGGCCGGGTTCGGCGATTTGTAACAGGGCCATCAGCTATCCAGGGCATCCAGCGCGTCATCAATTTCGGCGCGCAGCTTTTCGTAGAAGCGCAGCTCGTTAACGCGCTGCGTGGCGGCGGCAAAATCGCCGCGTTCATCCAGGGCGGCGGCAAGATCGTGCTCCTGCATGCCCACTCGGTGCTTCAGGCGCCGGGACAGCGCTTCGAGTGCAGTGGCGTCACGCGAGGCACGCGCTTCCTCAATAGCCTCGCGCCATTCCATTTGCGCCATCAGGAAGGCCGGAGAGACTGCCGCGTTGGCGTCCTCCTTGCCAGCCAGGCTCATCAGGCATTGCGCGCGGCTGGCCGGATGGCGCAGGGTGCGGTAGCCATCGTTGACCGTGGTGGAAAGCTGTAACGCCATGCGCCGTTCGCTTTCCGTATGGCTGGCGTGGCGATCCGGGTGCAGCTCGGCTTGCAGGCGACGGAAAGACAGTTCCAGGCTGTTGAGATCGATGGTGAAGCGCGGCGCCAGGCCAAACAGCTCGAAATAGTTCTGGCCCAGCATGCAGCTTTATACCGAAAAGCTCTCGCCGCAGCCGCAACTGGCCTGGGCGTTGGGATTGCTAAACTTGAAGCCTTCGTTCAGGCCTTCCTTGGCGTAATCCACCTCGGTACCGTCGAGATAGACCAGGCTGGTCGGATCGACCAGCACCTTGACGCCGTTGCTGTCGAAAATCAGGTCTTCCGGTGCGGCTTCGTCGACGAATTCCAGCGTGTAAGCCATGCCGGAACAGCCCGAGGTCTTGACGCCTAGGCGCAGGCCGATGCCCTTGCCGCGGCTGGCGAGGAATTTCTGTACGCGCGTGGCGGCGGTAGCGGTCAATGTCACGGCCATGATCGTTCTCCTAAACAGAAAATGAGCTGCCGCAACCGCAGGTCGAGGTGGCATTCGGGTTGGTGATAACGAAGCGCGAGCCTTCCAGGCCTTCCTGGTAGTCGATGGTGGCGCCCACCAGGTATTGGAAGCTCATGGCATCCACCAGTAGCGTGACGCCTTCCTTTTCCAGCACCATGTCATCCTCGCCAACCTGGTCGTCGAAAGCGAAGCTATACTGGAAGCCGGAACAGCCGCCGCCGGTGACGTAGACGCGCAGCTTAAGCGCGGCGTCGCCCTCTTCGGCAATCATTTCGCTCACCTTGCCGGCAGCGTTGGAGGTGAAAATAATGGGGTCTAGGGTAGCGATGTCGGACATGTCCTGATCTCCTGAAAATTAAGCGGCGGCCTTGCAGGCATCGTAGCCTTCGGTCTCGGTGGTGTTCTTGCTGCGGTAATCGCTGATGGCAGCGCGGATGGCGTCTTCCGCCAGCACCGAACAGTGGATCTTCACCGGCGGCAGCGCCAGTTCCTCGGCGATGTGCGTGTTCTTGATGTCCAGCGCCTGATCCAAGGTCTTGCCCTTGAGCATCTCTGTCACCAGCGAGGAAGAAGCGATGGCCGAGCCGCAACCGTAGGTCTTGAACTTGGCATCTTCGATGATGCCGTTCTCGCCCACCTTGATCTGCAGCTTCATCACGTCGCCGCAGGCTGGTGCGCCCACCATACCGGTGCCGACATCGGTGTCTTCCGCGGCAAAAGAGCCGACGTTGCGTGGGTTTTCGTAGTGATCCAGTACTTTGTCGCTATATGCCATGATGTTCTCCTAATGTCAAACGGCCATTTCAGGCTGCTACTTTTTCCGGGTCGCGGTGCGATTCCGTGCCATGCACCCAGCTCACAGAAGCAAGGTCGATGCCAGACTTGAACATGTCCCACAGCGGGGAAAGCTCGCGCAGCTTGCCGACCTTGTCCTTGAGCAGCATGACGGCATATTCGATGTCTTCATCAAGGGTGTAGCGGCCAATGGAGAAGCGAATCGAGCTGTGCGCCAGTTCGTCGTCGCGGCCGATGGCCTTGAGCACATAGGACGGTTCCAGGCTGGACGAGGTGCAGGCGGAGCCTGACGACACCGCCAAATCCTTCACGGCCATCATCAGCGATTCGCCCTCGACATAGTTGAAGCTGACATTGAGGTTGTGCGGCACGCGCTGGTCAAGGTCGCCGTTAAGGTAGACCTCTTCCATGCCGGATAGCCCGACCCACAGCCTGTCCCTTAAGCGACGAATGCGGGCGTTTTCCAGCGCCATTTCTGTCTTGGCGATGTGGAAGGCCTCGCCCATGCCGACGATCTGGTGGGTGGGCAAGGTGCCGGAGCGGAAGCCGCGCTCGTGGCCGCCACCGTGCATCTGCGCTTCCAGCCGCACACGCGGTTTGCGGCACACATATAGTGCACCGATACCCTTGGGGCCGTAGGTTTTGTGCGCGGAAAAACTCATCAGGTCGACCGGCAGCTTGGCCAGGTCGATGTCCACCTTGCCGGTGGCTTGCGCGGCATCCACGTGAAAAATAATGCCCTTCTCGCGGCAGATGTTGCCGAGCGCCTCGATGTCCTGGATCACGCCGATCTCGTTGTTGACCAGCATCACCGAGGCAAAAATGGTGTCCGGGCGGATAGCCGCCTTGAACGCCTCGAGATCGACCAGGCCGTTTTCCAGCGGCGAAAGATAGGTAGCACTGAAGCCTTGGCGTTCCAGTTCGCGCACCGTATCCAGCACCGCCTTGTGCTCGGTCTTGACCGTAATCAGGTGCTTGCCCTTGCCCAAATAAAAATGCGCCGCGCCCTTGATGGCGAGGTTGTTGGATTCGGTGGCGCCGGAAGTCCAGATGATTTCCTTGGGATCGGCGTTGACCAGTGCCGCCACTTGCTCACGCGCAAGTTCCACCGCCTTTTCCGCAGTCCAGCCAAAGGAATGCGAACGCGAAGCCGGGTTGCCGAAGTACTCGGTCAGGTAAGGGATCATTTTCTCCGCCACGCGCGGGTCTACCGGAGTGGTAGCGGAGTAATCAAGATAGATAGGCAGGTGTTTCATGGGCTGTATCCCGAATTAGTCGAGTCAGCCTATAAAAAGCAATCGCCATGCCATCACAGCATGATTATTTATCGCATTGATTTATAGGTGAATTAAAACAGACGCCGGGATAGCCAACATTGCATTTGTCGCAAGTGTCTGGTTCCCGACGTAGAAGAACGACATTCTTGGAGGCGCAAGCCGGAATTGAACCGGCATAAACGGCTTTGCAGGCCGTAGACAGCCGCATGGTTATTGCATTTAGAACCATTAACGCCACTCGAAGCGGGGATCACCATGGACTTTGAACGCTCGTTCGCACAGCCTGCGCGTGGTGGTGCCGGACAGGGTGCCGTGTAGCGCATCCACGTCGGCCAGCAACCGAATATCCTCTGCCGTGTAGTGCCGCACAAAGGGGACGGCAGGGCGCGGCGCCTGCCCGGGATGATGCCCTGCGCCAGAAACGCCGCGATATGTCGAGTGACTTGGGCACGGGAAAGCCCGGTGACCTTGGCCAGGTACTGGCGCAATACGCCCTTGTCGAAACGGGATGCCCGCTGATAGCCAAAGCGCCGCAGCGATTCGGTCATCCAGGCGTGGGCGCTGTTGCGGTCAGTGAGGGTAAAGAGAACAGTTTCGTTGCCCGATATAAGGGTGTAAGAATTTTTGTGTAAACAATCATTTGGCAGGAAACTGCCGCTACCTTGTAAGGAGTAGAAATGACCGTAGCACCCAAAGCACTACCGAACGATCTGATCGATGGCCTGCTGGCCGGGTATCAGATGACCTTGCGTTTGTAATGTGTAATGTCACGATCATGTCTCCATGATCCCAACTTCCACCTCTTCAGGCTCATCTCTCTTGGATTGACAGCTCAACCTTCAGGCTCATGTGTTATTGGACAAGGCTGGTTCTGGCCATTCCGATAATAATCGCTCATAATAATAAAGATCGTGGCTCTTAGGTGGTTGAGCGCGCTCAGCGTCCGCATTCAAAATTACTCTTACTCGTTAAATATGAATCTGTTGAAAGACATCGAACTTGAACTCGACAACGAGGCATCATCCTACGTCAAGAGTGAGCAGGTAACAGTCGTTTTTGCTCAGGCTGATGGAGAGCTAGCGAGCATTGAGGGTCCAAATAAGTTTAGTTTCGGGGACGCATTGATTACTTCGCCTAGCGGTAATCAGTGGAGCGTCACGCGCGATCGGTTCGATCAAAAATATGAACCGGTAGGGCTAACCCTGTATGGGGAAGAAGGTTCTTACCGAGCCCGTCTTGTACCGGTGCTAGCGAAACGAATGACCGAATTATTCAGGGTAGCGCGCTGTTCGAGCGGGGACATTCTTAGTGGAAAACCCGGGGACTGGCTACTGCAATATGCCCCGGGAGACTATGGTATCGTCGATGCTGAGCGATTCAGTCAGGTATATCGGCCGTTAGAAAACACTGGCTAAATTCGATGCGTTCGCGCAAGGGCCGTGGGGCGAGAAATTCCCGACCATGACAGCCGTCTGATGCGCGGGCATGGGATCGTGTGATTCCGTTCTATGCCTTTCCGCCGCCGATCCGCCGCGTCATCTACACAACCAATGCCATCGAGAGCGTCAACGCCCGGCTGCGCAAGATCATCAAGACGCGCGGCCACTTCTCGAGCGATGATGCGGCCACCAAGCTTGTCTGGCTGGCCCTGCGCAACATCACCGCCGAATGGAGGTTGGGCAACCAAGGACTGGAAAGAAGCGATGAACCAGTTCACTATCCTGTGTGAGGATCGCTTTATTCGCGCAGTCCAGTAAAATGACTTCTGACCAATCCCATGGAGGAAGTCTCAAACCGCCTCACACACAGAAATTCTGACACTCCCGAGACCCGAGAACGTCACGGATGAGGTCTGAAAAAATATATAGAAAAACAGAAACCCGAATAGCTGGATGACTGACTTTCATCGGCTTGAGCCGTAATTTGAAGCCTTCGCCCTTAGGCGAGGGTAATTCACAGAGGACAATGATGAGTTTTACAAATTTTACGCTTGTACTGGTAGGGGTATTACTTAACGCTGTAGCCCAATTATTAATAAAAAGTGGCACTAACGTGCTGGGGAAATTTAGCTTTGAGCAAGGTAAGTTAGTGTTACTAGCCTTTAATGTCATCACTGAATACCATATTATTCTAGGACTTTTTTGTTATGTGATAAGTGTTGGAATTTGGATAGTGGCATTATCAAAGTTGGAAGTAAGTGTTGCATACCCTATGTTATCAATAGGCTATTTGGTTAATGCACTTGCTGCTTGGTATTTATTTGGTGAAGCGCTTTCGATGCAAAAAATTGCTGGGATTTTCATTATTATTTTTGGTGTAATTTTGGTGGCAAAGTCCTAAACGGCTACATGAGCACCAACAATCTCAATCAATCCTTTCTGAGTGGGGTGGCGAAACATGTTTCGGCGGTTCTAATGCGCCAGTCGAATTTTTACATACTTCATGGCTATTTTTAATTTCAGTCATCTTCCAGGCAATTAATTTCATGTTGCTTCGGCTTTTCTTCCACGGGAAATTCACTTCTTCTAGCAGTGGACTAACTTGATATTGGCAAAGCAGCGCTGTTTTTAGTGTAGGGGAGTCTGTTTTTTCGGCTATGACGATAAGCTTCCGATTATTCTTAATGGCTGAAATAAGATTGTCTGCCGTGAGAATTGGGATTGGCTTGGCGAAGTTAAGATAAAAAACTATGCTTGGCCGAGCATGTTCATAAAATACGATATTTTCCGGTGTACTCGCCATTTTTTTTAGTTGTTGCGCAAAATCGCGTTCTGTCCGCAACACCTCAAGGCTTGGTTGCAGTCCACAAAACCAGCCGCCAACCAAAACCGCACTTAACGCGACAAGCACTGCATTATGATTGTCTGTACCAATAAGAGTAGAAAAAACCGCTGGCTTCCACCGACTAATAAAAATAATTAAACAACTAAATAATCCAATAATAAAAGTGGAATAAATCAGGGCTGACGGCGGCACAAATTGATAACGTTTGGTGAACTGCCATAACAACGGACTTGCAAGAAATATTATGCTGATAATGGAAAAAGTGCTTTTAATTAATAAAGAGCAATAATTCTTGAGCGTTTGATTGCCGGCATCGAGCAGAAATCCTGCTGTTAATAGTGCGCAATATGGCATAATGGGTATGATGTAGTACCAACGCCGAGAGCCGGATAACGTAAAAAATATAAAAATTAATATGATGGCTTCTAATAACCAACGACTGTACTCCGTTGTTTTTTTTATCTTGGTCAAGCCAAGATAAAAAGCAGCAAAAAATAATGGACTCCACGGTACCAGTATATATGGAAGCGCGTAAATGTAAGTTAGCAAATTACCCTGATGATCGAAAGGCTTAAAAAATCGCAAAATATTCTCGCGATAAACCAAGTTGAGACCGTTTAGTTGCATATCGGGGGCTTGAAAACCGCTGGCGAGAGGTATTTTTATCGCAGCAACAAAAGGCAAAAAATAGAGAAGTGCACACAACCCTAATGCTCCCAGATGAGAGCGGTTGTAGTGCGCTTGCCAGCGTTTTTCGCGACAGATATAGGGAAAAACAACCAGCACTGGGATCGCGATGGCGGTTAGGCCTTTGGTTTGTGCGCCTACCACGCAAATAAAATAAAAAATAAAATAACTAGAAAATGTGGGCTTATCTTTGTTTGCGAAAAACCATGATACTGCGGCAATAGTAGCGGCTAAGTTAGCCATATCTGCTGAGGCAGTTCTGGACCAAAATATAAATCCATAACTGGTCAGTAAAACCCAGACTGCCAACCATGCCACCTTCTTTGACCATAGTTCACGGCCCAGATAAAAGGTGGCGTAGAGCGTCACCATACCGGCTAAAGCACTGGGGGCTCGTATTGACCATTCGTTAAGGTTTCCGGTGATCGTGGCGACAGCAGCAATGAACCAATATGAGAGTAAAGGCTTATCGAAATAAATGCTGGCATTGATGATAGGGTGAAAGAAATCACCGGTACGCAGCATATTGCGTGCGATTTCTGCCCAGCGATCTTCAGATTCCCAAAGACTTCGAACCCCCAGAGCCCAATAGAAAAGAATAGCTATTGTGCACATCAAAACGGGCACGGGGATATATTGCTGTAGATGTTTGCGCAACATTTTTTATATATTTTTTAGATACTTTTAAAACTAATGGGGCTGAACAAACAAAGACCCGCTCCGACCAGAAGCCGTACCCATAATAAATGGAAAGATAGGAAGCTTACTTTTATCCAAGGAATTGAAGAATTCGAGTAGTGATACCAATTCATAGCCTTGAGCTTTCCAGCCAACTAGTAATTTATCCAGTATTGGTATTAGCTTCATTCCTTCCAATTCGGCATGCAAAGTAAATACGTGACCATATTGATTATGGATCTTTGTTAATGAAAGAAGATGCTCGTGGACATTCCGTGTATTCCAGCCATCCAAACCTATTAGTTCGTCTAAGGTAGGTAAAGTAGTTGGAATTTGCAATATTTGAATGGTTTCCCCATTTACTTCAGGCCAGAACGGCGAAGTTCCTCGGCCATCCGAAGCATAAGATAATTGCATATTACGTTCTATTTGGAAGGCAAAGGGATTCATCTGCCAACCCGCAGCACCATGGACTTTTGCATCAACACCAAAAATCTCTTTGAAGCGTGTTGCCGCTTTTAGCATTTGCGATTCAGTCCAAACAAAATCCTTTTGCGTGACGTTATCTTGCCACTTAATGTGATCCCATGCGTGGATTCCCACTTCGAATCCCGCTTTTTGTACTGATTGTAAGATATCTGTACATTCCCTACCGATATCTGGCCCTGGCAACAAGGTTCCGTACAATAATGTGCGAAAACCATAATGCTCTATCACAGATGTACGGGATACCTTTTTTAAAAATCCTCGTCGGAAAACACGCCTTATGGCACGGCCAGTGTTATCTGGCCCCAAGCTGAATAAAAAAGTTGCGCCTGCTTGGTGATGTTTGAACAACTCAACCAGTTGCGGTACTCCTTCGCGCGTGCCACGAAAGGTGTCTACATCAATCTTCAGGGCTAACTTCATCATTCAATGTCTTAGCCAATGCTATCTGGTTACGATAAGAATCGAAAATATTTCGCAACGCATCTTTCATGCTGGTTTTGGGTTCCCAACCTAAATCATCTATCGTTTGCTGAATACTGGGTACGCGATTCTGTACGTCTTGATAACCCGCGCCATAATAGTCATTGGAAGTGGTTTCAATCAATTTAACGCGGGTAGCAGATTCCCTATATTCAGGATAGGTAGCAGCCAATTCCAACATCATGGTTGCTAATTCACGCACTGAATAATTATTAGTTGGGTTGCCAATGTTATAAATCTGGTGAGTGGCCTTTCCATTCGTGTTTTCGAGAATTTTTACCAGCGCAGAAACACCGTCATCAATAAACGTAAACGACCGTTTCTGATGGCCACCGTCCACTAATTGAATCGGTTCGCCACGTACAATGTTGCCAAGAAATTGCGTGATTACACGAGAGCTGCCTTCTTTGGCCGTATGGATATTATCTAAGCCAGAACCTATCCAGTTAAATGGTCTGAAAAGTGTGTAATCCAGCCCTTCAGATAAGCCATAAGCATGTATCACCCGATCCATTAATTGTTTTGAGCATGCATAAATCCAGCGAGGCTTATTAATTGGCCCATAAACTAATTGTGAATTATTTGGATCAAATTCTTCATCTTTGCACATGCCATATACTTCGGATGTGGATGGAAACAGAATGCGTTTTTTGTACTTCACGCAAGCACGCACGATTGGTAAATTGGCTTCAAAATCCAATTCAAACACGCGCAATGGATTTTGTACGTAGATGGCAGGTGTCGCAATTGCGACCAGCGGTAAAATAATGTCACATTTTTTAATGTTGTATTCAATCCATTCCTTATTAATAGTGATATCGCCTTCCATGAAGTGGAAACGTGGGTGGCCCAGATATTCCGAGATGCGGTCAGATTGCATATCCATACCAAAGACTTCCCAGTTGGTGCTCTCCAGAAGGCGCTTGGAAAGATGATGGCCAATAAAACCGTTAATGCCAAGAATCAGAATCTTTTTCATAGTATTTTCGCTCTAGTTTGTTAATAATCGATTGGGATGGGCAAGCATTTATCAAATGGTCAGCATTATAATTTCCTCACCATCAAAACGAAGTTTGAAATTATTTGCATCGAGTGGTTGCCCATTTAATTCCGCTTTTAACACCCGTAATAATTGGCTATCAGCACAACGTGCGTATAACGCATTGTTCTTAACAAACAAGGCCGGTTTCCCCGTTTCAGATAAATTCATAACGCGTGTTTGCCAAATAATGATTTGGCCTTGAACGATATCGAAAAATGCGCCAGGATAGGGTTTGCTTACCGCGCGCACTAAGTTGTGAATGACGCGTGCAGGTTGTTGCCAATTAATTCTGCCATCCTCTGCTTTACGGCCACCAAAATAAGCTCCTTTGGATAAATCCTGCGGCGTAAATTTAGCTTTGCCTGCAACCAAATCTGGTAAACATCGATCCAGAACTAATTCAGCGGCAACAGTTACTTTATTGAAAACTTGTGCGCCAGTGTCGTCCGGTAAAATAGGCACAGTGAACTGATCAACAATGGCGCCGTTGTCTGGTTTTTCATTCATAACATGCAGGGTGGCGCCAGTTTCAACTTCACCCTGGATAATGGCCCAGTTAACCGGAACACGGCCACGATACTTTGGTAATAAAGAGCCGTGCATGTTAAATGCACTTCTTTTGACCGTTTCCAATACTGCCCTAGATAGCATAGTGCGGTAATAAAACGAGAACAGAAAATCTGCTTGGCAGTCCTTTAATTGAGCAATAACTTCTGGCGAATTAGGGTTATCTGGCGTGATTACCAGAATATCATAACTTTCAGCCAATTCTTTTACACTGTCAAACCAGATATTTTCACTCGAATTATTTTGGTGAGTAACAACAAGCCGAACGTCAACTCCCTGAGCTATCAGTACGGCTAAGCAGCGCACTCCAACATTATGGTAAGCGAATACCACTGCGCTAGCCATTTGTAGTTTCCTTATTTTGCTCTAATACTTTTAAAATTTGATAGTGAGGCCTCTGGCGAACCTGTTGATAAATACGGCCTATGTACTCGCCCAGAATACCGATTCCGAACAATGCTACGCCGATTAAGAAAAATGCCAGTGCAAACAAGGTGAACAGCCCCCCTTCTTCCGGGCCGATCCAAAGCCTTCGAGCCGCCAGTACAAAAAACAGCAATGCTGATAGCACGGATACTGCAATTCCTAGCATCGAAAATATTTGTAATGGCACAAGCGAAAACCCGGTCATTAAGTCGAAATTTAACCGGATTAAACTGTAAATCGAATATTTCGACGTACCTGCAAAACGCTCTTCGTGGCCAACCACAATTTCAGTCGGATTTTGTGCGTAGGAATAGGCTAGCGCAGGAATAAATGTATAAGCCTCGTTCGACAAATTAACTAGGTCGATAATAGAGCGACTATAAGCTCGCAGCATACAGCCTTGATCGGTGATTTTGATGTTACTAATTTGCTCACGTAACTTGTTCATGGCACGAGAAGCATAATGACGCCACATTGAATCATTACGTTGGCGACGAATCGTGCCAACATAATCGTAACCTATATCCATTTCAGCTAATAAATTGCCAATTTCTTCTGGTGGATTTTGTAAATCCGCATCCAAGGTAATGATGCGTTGGCCACGAGTATGTGCAAAACCAGCCATAATGGCGCGGTGCTGGCCAAAATTACCATTGAATAAAATAACGCGGGTGACGTCTGGACGTTTATTAAACTGTTCATTCAGGAGTGATAAAGAACGATCTTTACTGCCATCGTTAATAAAGATAATTTCATAGCTAATATTTAGCTTATCCATTGCAGGATAAAGCCGGGCAAATAATGCGGCTAACACCTCTTCTTCGTTATAGACAGGAATCACAATAGAAGCCAGTGGCAAGTCGGTGCTATTCGCTCCCGAAGTCGTATTTGTAGTAGCTCTTTCGGAGTTGTTTATATTCATTACAAAGGTATCGGCCATTTAAATTTGAGCCGACTTCAAAATAGATGCAGTTGTCTCACAGACAAGCGCTACATCAGCTTTGCTCATCATTGGGAAAAGTGGCAGGGTGATGGTTTCGCGACCTATTCTTTCTGCCACAGGGAAATCGCCTTCGTTAAATCCCTTTGAACGATACAGGCTAAAAAGATGCATGGCCGGATAATGCACGCCAACGCCTATGCCTTTTTCTTTCATTTTTGCAATAAATTCACCACGGTCAATCGATAATTGATCCAGGGGCAAGAGTGGCTGGAACATATGCCAATTGGATTGTTCAAAATCGGCAACCGGCAGCAAACATCGGAGCGATGGATCAAATAATTCGAAATAATGGCGAGCTAACTCACGTCGCTTTTGATTGAATTCTTCTAAGCGTTTTAGCTGATGCAAGCAAACAGCAGCAGCAACATCAGTTAAATTTGATTTTCCCCCAAGCAGGTCTACATCCATCGAGCCATCGGGGAAACGTGTGACGCCTTGCAAACGGTATTTTTCAAATAAGCGTGCTTCTGCTTCGTCATTCATCACCAAGCAACCGCCCTCGATGCTGGTAATATTTTTGTTGGGGTGAAAACTAAAGGAAACCAGATCGCCGAAACTGCCAATCTCTTTCCCGCCCCAATTGGAACCAATACTTTGTGCAGCATCCTCAATGACTCTTAAGTGATATTTATCAGCCAGCTTATAAAGCTTATCCCGATTGACTGGCAAGCCTGCCAAATCGACAGGAATTAATGCGCGGCTACGCGGTGTAATAGCAGCTTCTATCTTTTCCAGATCAATATTTCGAGTAGTTAAATCGGCATCGACAAACACCGGAGTTGCGCCAACCGTCAATATTACGTTAGCTGTAGCCACCCAGCTCATGGGAGTAGTAATGACTTCATCGCCAGTGCCAATTCCACAAAGGCGCAGTGCAATTTCTAGTGAGGCCGTTCCAGAGTTTGCGACCCGAACAGGACGCCCGCCAAATCGTTCCGATAATGTTTTTTCTAGCTCTTGGACTCTGGGGCCGCTGGTAATCCAGCCGGAACGCAACACGTCTACCACAGCAGCAATAGTGTCCTCATCTATGGTGGGGCGCGTAAAAGGTAGAAATCCCATATAGCTTTTTCTATTTATGTAGCATCAATGCGCCAGCCGATAGATCGTAATGGCGTCTCGTCCGTGGTCAAACTTGGTAACAGGTGACAATCCCGACTGTCCTGCCATCAAATCGGCCAAGCTCTGACGCTCGTCGGATACATGTACCAGAATATAATCGTATTGCGCCATTTGCCCTGTTTTGAAAAGTTGCTGAATCTCTTCAACAGTCACAAGGTCGCGCCGGAAAGGCTGGTCAGCATTCGCATAATATCGCAAATCCGCTGAATCAGCGTAAATACGCTCCCCCGCGCTGGCATGCGTCCTTACCCAGTTTGCCGCATCCAATTCGATGTATTTCGGCGAATCCCATACCCATAGCATCATCCCAAATTGTATTATCAGAACAATCACTACGAGTGGAAATTTCCAGTTCCCCTGGAAAGGGCGCAAAGGTTTCTGTTGCCATGAGCCATGCAATGCAGCTAAGCCGAAAGCCGCATACACTATAAAAATAAGACCAATTGGCATTATATATCTTGCGGGCAGCAAAAAGGCGCTTAGGAGTATAGATGCGGCATGCATCAGCCCGATAGCTATTAGCCAAGCGAAAACTCTCTGGAATGTTGGCAGTTGATCCGGTTTAAGAGCTTTCCGCGCATAGATTGCCAATGCCGTTTGTATCCACCCAGAAGCGGTTGCGGCCTTAAATATCAAGATATAAAACAGTGTCAGTAACAGACCATCCATGCCGAAAGAGGAGATGGATTTTCCGAGAACAGTGGCTCCATAGATGCGCGCCTTATCAAGCAGCCCACGAGCCAATTGCTGATAGACACCATTGATTAGGTTTAGAGGGTCGCCCAATCGGCCCATTTTGTGTATATCCAGTGCCGGATGCAGCAGTACTGCAAGCAATAGCCCCAATCCTACAAGTATCAGAAGCGTATTCGCCTTGGCAAAAAAAACTGTCCTATTGGGAAGCTGAGGATGAAAAAAAATAAGTGTTGGCAAAATTACCAAGTAGCTCAGTCCTTCAACGCGAAACAAAGTCGCTATGGCGGCAGCAATGCCCCAACCCAAAGCATCACTCCAGCGTTGATGTACATAAAATCGCAAAAAAAACACAATGCTCCAAATATGAAATGCCCAGAAACCCGGATCCCGTATCACCATCGGCAAATAAGAGCGAACGATGGTTGAAGAAGCAAACAAGAGCAGCCCAGCAGTAATCATGGTTCTGCGGTTACCTCCCACATCACGTACTAGCGTCATCATGCCTGCTGTTAACACCGCAAAAAATAGGATGTCCAGACAGTGAGCAGATATCTCAAATCCGAGATTGGTTAACTTGTGCAATGAGGCAATCAGCAAGGGATAAAACGGCCAGTTATATAAGTCCAATCCCTGCTGCCATTCGCCTGCATCGAATTTTCGCGCCATTTCAATGTAGAGAATGCCATCATTGTTAATGCCGCCATAAGAATTCATCATTATCCAAGCCGCCAGAGGCACGGATAACACAGCACCTAGCCAAGCTAGATGCTGTTCTGTGGTTGGTTTCCATAAAGAAAGATTCATAGGCTAAAAACATCGGCGGATTCAAGTTTGGAGTGCAATAGTGACCTTGCCCCTAAATTACGTATCTCTTAACGAATGCATTATGCGGCAACTTTCAATTGTGCCGCAAACCAGTTTTTCTCGAACTGCATTGGGCTGATGTACCCAGTGTCGAATGAAGCCT
>Ga0265327_10001647_pt1 | contig 26957 bp, 16 predicted proteins | sample 41621metaG_FD_202089 | JGI IMG/M metagenome (GOLD analysis project Ga0265327, IMG submission 202089) | Rhizosphere microbial communities from Carex aquatilis grown in University of Washington, Seatle, WA, United States - 4-16-21 metaG | ecosystem: Host-associated > Plants > Roots > Rhizosphere...
GCCCAACTTTTTCCTGGATCAGAGAAGCGTCGTGACTGGGCTGGCCAAAAAGCCGTTCGCCGCGTCCATTGCAACAACAGAGGCAACCGCCATAAACCGTGTGGTCGCCAATTTGTTCCTTCAAGCGTTCCAGCAAAACGTGCAGGTCTTGCGAAGCCGCCGTCGCGTCGCGACGTTGGAACTGGACGGTTTGACCCAGGCGCGGAAAAGCGCCGACGGCCAAACTGCCCGAGGAAGGATCGCCGCCGAGAATGTTGCGAATGAGAAAATCGCCGCGATGAAAATCTTCCAGATATTCATCGACGACCAGGCCGATGAACAGGTTGCCGCGCGCTTTTTGCTGGTCAGCTTTCGGAAGAGCTTCATACGTTTCAGCGAGGACCTGATAGGCGGGCCGATTGCCAATTTCGTGGATGAAATTGGCTTCCGCTTTAGTAATCGTCCACGTTTCGCCAATCGGCGTGCAGCCCTGCGAAATCACGCTACGCAATTCGACATCGCCCCCGACCGCGAGCGCAACGCCACCTTCTTCAAAAACATCGCCGTTCAGATAGACCTGTGTTGTTTGCGCGCTCATGTCGCCACTGGCCAACCCGCCAAGGATCGGTTTCGGCGCATACGATTCGTTCCAACTATTCAACCACGATTCAGCATCGAGGTGAAACGGATCTGCGAATACGAGCCAGCCGTTCACTTGCTCGGGCGTAACGCCGGTTTCCATCTGCCAAAAAGCCGCGCTGGACGCCTCTTCGAGTTGTTCCTGGGTGAAACGCACAGCGCGCAGCCTGGCGTCAGGCAAATAATAAAGTGCGAGGACCAGGCCCGCCTTGTCTTCGATTTCAGCCGAATCAACGATAAGACTCGTGCTCGAACAACCGATGAGCAACGGGATCTGAGCATGGACGCGCAGCAGTTCGAGAATCTGCTCGGCGTCTTTGAAATAGCCCGGCGTCATGAAGACCATGCCGAGCGAGACGTGCGGCGCGCGCAGCTGTTTGCGCAGGCCGATGGCCCAATCGCGCATGGCGTCGTCGTTGAACGGCTTGGGCCAATGGCCCGTGACGGCGTGGTCGTGTTGCATCGAGTTAATGTATCGCAACTTTGTGCCCGACAACCATCGCGCACGGGAAGCTTTTATTTACCTTTTTGCGACAAAACGCTTACAATACGCCGCAACCCCAAACCAAGCTCGTATGTCTGTCGCCGCATCAGAATCGCGCCCGCCGGTTATGCAAACGCCGGCGACGAACGATTCCATACAGAAACAATGGTTGGGAATTATAGCTTTGCTCGCGCTTGTGGCGGTGACCTTTTGGCCGACGCTTCACAACGGTTTCATTTGGGACGACGATTTGTTGCTCTACGAAAACTCCGTTATCCTGTCGCCGCAGGGGTTGCACGACCTCTGGTTTAGCATCAAGCCAATCGATTACTTTCCGATCACCTACACGGACTTCTGGTTCGAATGGCGGCTTTGGGGGATGAATCCCACTGGATACCATGTCACCAATTTGATTCTGCACGCCATCAACGCGTTGTTGTTGTGGCGTGTTTTGCGCAGGATCATTGGCACGACGGCGGGTGCGAATCTGCTCGATGCTGCATGGATCGGCGCCGCTCTTTATGCGCTGCATCCAGTCAACGTCGCGACCGTCGCGTGGATTGCGGAACGCAAAAACACGATGGCCATGATGTTCGCGCTGCTGTGCGCGCTTTGTTACTTGAGCGCGGACGCGGCCGAATCAAAACGATCACAACGCCTCTACCTCGGCTCGCTCGTATTCTTCCTGCTTTCATTGTTGTCGAAAACAGCGGGAGTGACGTTGCCAGCCGTGTTCCTGTGCGTTGCCTGGTGGAAACGCGGGATTACAAAACGCGACGTCATGCGGACCGTCCCATTTTTCGCGATCGCATTTGTCATGGGCCTGGTGACGATCTGGTTTCAGAACCATCGCGCGATGGCGGCCGATTTTCCAAACCGACCTTTGCTGTTGCGAATTGCGGGTGTTGGCCCGGCGATTTGGTTTTACATCAGCAAAGCAATTTGCCCGATCAATTTATCCCCCGTTTATCCACAGTGGACGATCAAACCGCAGGCGTTGGTCAGTTACGTCCCGCACCTGCTCATGGCCGCGCTACTCGCAGTGTTATGGCTGCAAAGACGCCGATGGGGTCGTGGCCCGCTCGTCGTGCTTGCAGCCTTCCTCCTGATGCTCGCGCCGGTTGTTGGGTTGCTGAACGTAAACTTTCACAAGTTCTCTTTAGTCGCGGATCACTGGCAATATTTTTCCTTGCCGATCGCCGCCGTTGCCATCGTCTGGGGCATCACAAAGCTTTTCGCCAATCCAACGATTCGAACCATGGCATTGGGAATAATTCTCGCGACCTTCGCTGTGCTAAGCTGGAAGCAATCGCACCTTTACGCCACCTCACGCATGTGGCGCGCGACCCTGGAGCGAAACCCGACTTGCTATGTCGCCGCAAACAATCTTGGCGAAGACCTCCAGGAACGCGGCGAGCTCGACGAATCGCTGAAATATTTCCAACGCGCATTGGAAATAGATCCCGGCTACAGCCATGCATTGATGGGCGAAGCCTCAGTTTATCTGCGCATGAAAAAGTTCAACGAAGCAATTCCGCCATTGGAAGAACTTCTGAAAGCTCAGCCCAACAATTTTTATGTGCGGTTCAATGTCGGCTCCGTCTATTTATTCACGGGCCAACCTAAACCGGCGATCGAACAGTTCCGGGCTGCGTTGGAAATTCCGCCGGACCACATTCCGCGACAGGGACAATGGCGATTTAATGGGGACGACAATGTCATGCGAGCGGACTTGCAGACGAGGCTTGGCGATGCATGGATGGCGATTGGGGACAATGCTGACGCGATGAAGGCATTCGAGGCCGCGGTTGATTTGAATCCGGACATGGCCGCAACCCATTATCGAATCGCGACGGTGCTCGGCTTGAAACATGATCGCAACGGTGCCCGCAAACATTTGCGCGAGGTGCTCAGGATTGCTCCCGGGCATCGCGACGCCTTGAACGACCTCGCATGGAGTTATGCCACCGATGCGCAGGCGACTTCAGATGAGAAGGCAGAAGCACGACAAATGGCATTGCACGTAGCAGAGGGCACCAAATTCGCGGACGCCGGACCGCTGGACACGCTCGCAGCAGCGTGCGCTGCCAACGGAAATTTTGACGAAGCGTTGAAATACAGCAGGCAAGCACAGCAACTGGCAATTGCCAAAGGCGACAAGCAATTCGCCAGCGAGCTTGAGCGTAGAAATAATCTCTACGCACAAAAACAGGCATACACCGAGTGAGCATCGCCGCTCAACAGCGCAGGCCGGGAAAGCCGCAGCGACCGAATTTGGCTGCGAGTCAATCGTCGTTCAATCAGACGATTGGAGGCGTCGTGCTATTAGCTGTTTTGATTTTAGCGGTTTATTGGCCGGCGTTACGTGGGGGATTTATTTTGGACGACGAGGATTTGTTGCAACGCTCGGGCCAGGCCACATGGCAACAGATTTGGTTTTCGACCGCGTTGCCCGACTATTGGCCGCTAACGGAATCGATGTTGCATATCGAATGGGGCATGTGGGGCTCTCAAACACTGGGATATCATGTGGTGAACTTGTTACTTCATCTCGGTGCGTCTGTGATGGTATGGCGAATTCTCAAGCTGCTCGCGATGCCGGGCGCTTTTGTGACGGCGTTGCTGTTCGCCGTTCATCCAGTCAACGTCGAATCAGTGGCGTGGATCGTGCAGCGCAAAAACACACTGTCGATGTTTTGGTTTTTGGCGAGTGCCTGGTGTTACGTTCGAATGGAAACCGGCGGAACAATACCGCGAACACGTCGACTTTATTGGCTGGCGCTAACCTGTTTTGTGTTGGCGTTGTTGAGCAAAATTGCTGTTGTCGTTTTGCCGCCGCTGCTCGTGCTCCTGATCTGGTGGAAGAGGCCGTTGACCAAACGCGACATTTTCCGCATCGCTCCATTCTTCGGTTTGGCGGGAATTTTGTCCTTAGTGAACCTATGGTTTATGGCGCACGCAAATGCTGAAGGAATTCGCGCGGCCACATTAACACAGCGCGTTTTCGGAGCCGGTGCAGTCACATGGTTTTATTTATGGAAGGCGGTCCTGCCGCTCGACCTCGCTTTTATATATCCAAAATGGAAAATCACCTCGGGGAATTGGTTGTGGGCCGTTCCCGTGTTGGCGACGCTCGCAACAACTGTCGTTTTGTGGTTCACGAGGAAAGCCACGGTCAGTCGAGCAGTTCTCGTGGGCTGGTTGTTCTTCTGCATCGCGCTCCTGCCGGTGATGGGCTTGAGCGATACCGGCTTCATGAAATTCTCGCTCGTGGCTGATCACTATCAACACATCGCGATCATAGCGGTGTTGGCGTTGGCTGGAGCCGCCGTGTCCCAAATTTCGAAGCACAAAGTGCGAATTGGAATTCTTACTGTAATTGTTGGAGCGTTGTCGTTGAAAGCGGCACAACAAGCCAGCATCTATCGCGATGCAGTGACACTTTATCGCGCAGCCGTCGACAAGAATCCAACCTCATGGATATTGCACGGAAACCTCGCCGACGAATTGTTGGCCGCCGGACAAATCGAACCGGCCCTGGCGGAATTTCGCGAGACGCTGCGGTTGAATCCGCAATCCGACGACGCCCATTATTTTTTCGGCGAAGCTCTGTTGAAAATGGGCGCGATCGACGATGCTGTCGTGCAGTTAAACGAAACCATCAAGCTGCCCGAGGAGCACTATCACCTCAAAGCTTACCACGGCCTAGCTCAAATCTATTTGTCGCGGGGAGATAAACAGCAGGCGCTCGCGATGGAACGGAACGCCCAGGACATCGCTCGAAAACACGGGCTCGACCAAATCATGGCGCAGAGCGAGGCATGGATGCAGTCGGTGGGATTGAAATGACTCGCGTTATTCGCGATAGGGAGTCGCGGCCTGGTAAAGTTTCAGACGGAGATTGAGTTCAGAAACGAAATTCGTTTGCCCCGCAGTCGCCGCGACCTGGACCGCTGATTCAGCCGTCCTCACCGCGTCCTGGAATTTGCCGGCTTCCGCATACGCAGCGGCGAGTGTGTCCAACATTCCTGGATCACTATTTTTCGTGAGCGCGACAGCTTGTTCCGCGAATCGCATGGCGTCAGGACCGTTACGCAATTTCGGATCAGGCTGCGTTGCCAGCATCCAGGCGAGACTGTTCAGAGCATCTGGATAATCTGGTTTCTGTTCGACGGCTGTCCGCAAATGAGCGATTGCGCCTGCGTAATCGTGTTTGGCCGAGAGCAGGGTTGACAGCTCGAAATGCGCCTGGGGCATGCCTGGGTTCAACTGCATCGCGGTGATGTAATGATCGATCGCCTCATCGCGCTTGCCTTGCCGGAGCAGGACGTCGGCGAGATTGATTTGTGTAAGTGGCAAATCGGAATCCACTCGCAACGCCGCTTCGAATTGTTTTCGCGCTTCATCCAATCTTCCCTCGCCGGCGAGGATACGGCCCAGATGTGTGAGCGCTTTGATGTTGTCTGGATTGCCGCGAATGGCCTCCTGAAAATAGCGCACGGATTCGGTCTTCTTGCCTTTTGATTCGAGCGCAAGCGCCATGAAATAATTCGCGCTGATGTTGTCGTGTGTGAGGCGCAAGGTATGGTCAAACAAAGCTTCGGAATCCCGCCAATACGCGACTTGCGCCGTCGCAATAACGGCTGCGGCAATCGCGGTGATGCTCAAAGCGATCAATGCCGGTTTTCGCGCAATGGCGAACAAGCCCCAAACCAGGGCGATGAACAATCCGACATGCGGTAAATAGGAATATCGATCGGCCATCGATTGCGCCCCGACCTGCGCGAAGCCAATCACCGGCACGAGCATTCCAACAAACCAAAACCACCCCACAAATACGAATGGCCGTTTCTTCAGGCACCAAACGGCGAGGGCCGTCAGCGCGAGGACTAGCAGCGCACAACCTGCCACCAGCGTTGAAGACCAGGCGTAATATGGATAGTAAGCGCAGAGGTCCAGCGGCCAGAACGTTTTGCCGAGATAACGCGCGTAAGAAACAATCACGTTCTGCAGACGTTCGGTCAACGGGAAGTTCTGGAGCGCGACGACAGAACCAGACGATTTTTGCGCAACGAACGTCGCAGTGCTCGCGGCTGCACTTAGCAAAAACATCGGAAGTTTTTCGAGGACCAACGAGGCAGTTGAGCTGGCGTTCGACAGTCTGTTGAGCGGCCAAAAATCCAGCAGTAAGAGAATAAACGGAAGCGTCACGAGCATTGGCTTTGCCAGCAGGCCAAGAGCGAAGAGCGTCAGAGTGAGTGCGTAAGCAACAATCGCGTTGGCCTTTGCGTTGCGCAGTCGCACATAGCGCAGATACGCGAGCAGCGTCACCATGAAAAAGAAAGCGCTGAGAACATCTTTACGCTCTGAAATCCAAGCGACGGACTCGGCGCGCAAAGGATGAAGACCAAAAAGTGCAGCGACAATGCCGCACATCCAGACGTGCGTGATCGGATCGCGTTTAGAGTTGCTAGCCGGCCGCAGGAGCATCAGCAACAACCAAAAAAGCAGAACTGTATTCGCCGCATGCAACGCGACATTGACCAGGTGATGCGCGCCAGCGTTTTGTCCGAAAATCTGACAGTCCAACGCGTGTGATATCATCGCCAGCGGATGCCAATTTGCCGCAACGGGGTGGGTGAAAGCCCATTTAACCGTCGCCCAACTCAGACCGGATTTAATTTGCGAATTTTCGGTGACGTATTCGCCGTCGTCGATAACGGCAAAATCGAAGTGACGCACTTGCGCAAACACGAGCGTAATGCCGATTATCAGGAGCGCGGAAACAATCAGGCCATACTTTCGAATTTTCGCGTAGTCGTCCTTTGAATCCGATTTAGCACTGACTTGATGCGCGCGTTGCGTTGTGATGTTGGATGGCATTTAATTGCGATACGCAAACAAAAGCACGGCCAGCGCGGCCGAAACGAAAACACGTTGCAGCCTGACAGAGGTCATGCGCTGGGGCGGAAATAATTATTTAGCGGACGCTTGAGGCGAAGTGGCGGGCTCGTTCGCAGGCGGATTTGCCGGAGCAGTTTCATGCTCATTTCCAGTCGCCGGTGTTGCGTCCGGTGGCGGTGCATATGCTGCCCCCAAACTCTGGAACACGCGATAAAGCGGGCCGCGCTCGATGTCCTTACCCAATCGACCGTCGTGAGCCATGTCGAGAGCTTCGCGCGCCGCCTGCAGAATCTGATCGCGATACTGACCCGGAGCTTGCGCCTCGAGATTTCTGGCGAGTTCGCCGACTTCGTTCGGTTCAGCCGTCGTTTGCAACACGTGCACCATCGCGCCTTCGGCCTCGGGTCCGCCGATTTGTTTCAACGTGTCGAGGAAAGCGTGGCGCACGGACGAATAGCCAAGTTCCTCGGCGCCTTTGACGTTGCCGTAGTTGGAATCGAGGTTTTTATCCAGGTAATCCTGAATAGCCGGAACTGCCTTCGCTCCCTGGCGGACTAAATCAGTAAGCCCGTCCTTAAATTTCTTAGCATCGGCGGCGGTGACTTCATTGGTCAAACTCGCTACGGTCACGATATCAAACACAACCTTCTTCGGTGAGCCCGCTGTCGGGTCTGGCGCGAGATCGACATGAGCGGCTCCGAGAATTGATTCTTTGTGCGAATCGGTCTCCAAACCGGGCGTAACACTTGGATGCGCTTCTGTGTTTTGCGCGGTCGCGTTTGTCGTGTTGGTGCGCGCTGGCGGACCAGAATTAAAGACCGCGATAGCGACGACCAACCCGGTGACGCCGAGTAAGCCTAAAATTAATGGGCCTTTGGACGATGAGCCGCCGGCTGAACCAGCGCCTTGTTTCTTATCAGAATGAGATTTTCCGTTCATAAAAATGGCGTTGGGAGATAACGCTCCCATTCTGTTGAAACGCCAAAAAAAATCCAGAAACAAATTTCTAAAGGGCCTACATAATGCTTTTGCAATAATGCAAATATTCGTTCTTCGCTGGACAGGAAGGCGGATTTCGTGCTCCACTCCGATGAGTTCGGGGTGCAGCATATTATTTATGAACCGAATGTTTCTGCCGCTATCTCCTCGCGGCTTAAGTCTTTGCGCGGCGTTGGTCCTCATTGCCTCGCAAGCTCAAGCTATCACGTTTACGGTGTCGCCGGGTAGCACCAGCAACACTTATAACGGAGCGATCACCCTTCAGGTTGGCGGATTATCTGTCAATGAAACGGTTATCATCAGCAAATATCTCGATTCAAACACCAATGGTGTCGTAGAGCCGTCGGACTATTTCGTGCAGCAATTTCAGCTCCAGGATGGTCAGGGGCCAACGCTGATTGGCGGTGCAACTAATATTAATATCCCCTATGACCACGGCGTCGCTGATGGTGCGATTAGCACGACAGTCTCAATGGCCACAGTGGGGGTCATCCATCGATTCGCGGCGCAATATTTATACGTGGTGTCCAGCCCGAGCAATCACTTCGCTTCAATTACAAATATTTTCCTGGTCACAAATCCTCCAACAGGTCAAACCATCACCGGAACTGTTTTGAGCAATTCGACCCCGGTCCCATATTCGGCGGTACTGGTTGGTTCGGCGGCGACCGGCGATTTCAATCCACAAACAGGCACCATCGCGAACAGCAACGGCGTTTATTCGATCAATGTCTCACCGGGTCTGTATATTGCTGTTCCTTTGCACGATAACAATGTGGGCATCCCGGTGGGGCCGATCGACGTCGTCGCCAGTGCGACTGTTGTCACCAATCTCGGCCTCGTTGGTGCGACAGCAACCATTAGTGGACAGGTCGCCGATGCAGCGAACGCGAGCGTTCCGTTACCTGGTCTGTTGCTGTCAGCCGAAGGCAATGGGTTGGCAACGGCAGTCACTGATCCCAATGGCAACTTCACTTTGCCCGTCACAACCGGGAGCCAATGGAAAGTCGGTGGCGATGAAGGTGCGTGGAGTTTCCTGGGTTATGTGAATTCAAACGACCACGTGAAATTTGATGTTAGTGGGAATGTCAGCGGGCTGCAGCTCAGTTATCCAAAAGGCAACGCGATGTTCTATGGCCGCGTGGTCGACAATAACAATCAACCCTTAGCCGGGGTCCCGCTCTTTGGCCAAAACGCAAACGGGAGCGGCGCGTATCAGGGCAGTGCAACGACCGCAGCCAACGGCAAATATTCCATGGCTCTGGTGGATGGCAATTGGGACATCGGGGTCGACACCGGTTCGCTCGGGCCGGAGTTCGGTCAATACATTTTTTCGCAGGCGCTGTTTGCTTACAACAATGGTGGCGGCGGCACAAATTTTTCACCCAACTCGGCTGTGCAGCAGGATTTTGTGGCAATGCTCGCCACTAACAAAATCAGCGGCTTCCTGCGTGACAGCAGCAGCAATGGGATTTCCGGCGTCCAGGTGTTTGCGAATGCCATCATTAACGGCACCCCTTTTGCGACGCAAACCACCACTGATTCATCAGGATTTTATTCGATGAGCATCGGAAATGGCGAATGGAACGTGGGCGTCAACTGTTGCAATGGATGCGACAATGGTCTTCCTTCAAACTATCAATGTCCTAACGGTCAAGACGTCACGATCTCGAACAACGATCAAACTGTGAACTTCGCCGCGGCCTCCTACAATACTTTTATCTCAGGCCAAGTGCGGGATGAATTCGGGAGCCCGGTGACGAACATGAACGTTTTTGCCAATCCAACGAACGGCTTTTCCAGTTTCGGAGCCACGACCGATAATGGCGGCAACTATTCAATGGGCATTACGGCTGGCCATTACCTGATGCAGTTGAACACTGATGGATCCACTGGGACGCCATCGCTTGGTCTGGTCAGCCCGTTTATACCGGTGACAATCCAGGATGGCGTAAGCATCAACAATTTTAACCTCATTGTGCGTCATGTTACCGGGACAATTGTCGCGACGATTACCAACGGAGACAACGGGCAACCGGTGTCAGGGATTAGCATTTCGGCCAACGGAAGCTTTAACGGAACGAATTATTCCTCAGGCACCCAACCTACGGGCGCTGGCGGTTCGACTACCTTGCAGGTGTTCAACGGCACCTGGAGCGTTGGCCTGGATTGCAACGCGCTCGGCTCACGAAATCTCACGTGCGCACCAAACCAGGGCGGCAACGTCGCCGATAACGCGGTTTCGGTGAATTTTATCGTCCACAACGTGTCTGTCCCGGCACCGCAGTTGAGCCTGCCCGGCTGGCTAAACCCCGGACAATTCCAGTTTCAACTGCTCGCCATACCCGGACATAACTACACATTGCAATACGCAACGGCTTTGACGAATTGGTCGACATTTCTGATCACGAATCCGAACAGCGCGGCCATCATGATATTCGATAACGCGGCGACCAATTCTACGCGTGCTTATCGAGCGCTCGTTGGACCGTAAGGCATCAAAAGACAAAAATGGACCGGGTAAGGTAACCGTTGCGACGGCTTGATCACAAAGTTTTCACTTCTTAATTTTTGAATCTTAATCCTTAATTGTCGCGTGCCCAGTCACGTCTCACTCAACCTGCTCGACCTAGCCGTCTTTGCCCTTTACATGGTGGTCAGCATATCGCTCGGGTTTTGGGTAGCACGCAAAGGATCGACCACAGCCCAGGGATATTTTCTCGGCAACAAAACCATTCCGTGGTTTGTTGTTGGAGCGTCGATGGTCGCTGCCGACATCAGCAGTGAACAATTCATATCCAACGTCGGTGGCGCTTATCAATATGGGATTGTTCTGGCAGCGGGCGATTGGAACGCGTGGATTATTTACAGTCTGCTCATCCTCGTGTTCCTGCCCTACTACGTGCGCACGGGTATCTATACGATGCCGGAGTTTTTGGAACGTCGCTACAATCCGACTTGCCGCTACATTTTCGCGATCGCCTCGATTGTGGGATTTATCACCGCGATTAATGCCGGTGCGCTTTATTCCGGCGGCATCATGCTCGACAGCTTCTTCGGCGATGATCTCGCAAAACATCTGCCGAATTTGAACGAATGGTTCCCCCACGTCCTGCGAATGCCCGCGATCATTTACATTATCTTTTTCGCGGTAACTACTGGTGTCTACACCATCTACGGCGGGCTCAAATCCGCGGCATGGACCGATCTCTTGCAAATGATCATTTTGCTGGTGGCCGGAGTTCTCGTCCCGATTCTCGCACTGCGACACATCAGCGACGTTGGCCAATTCATTCACGACAACAATGAACATTTCCAGGTATTCAAACCGCCGACACACCATCCGTTCCCGGTCACTGGCGTATTCACCGGATTTCTCTCCGTTGGCATCTGGTATAGCTGCACCAGCCAGCACATGGTTCAGCGCGTGCTTGCCGCCAAAGACGAATGGAACGCGCGCGTGGGTGTGGTTTGCGCCGGGTTCCTCCATATCATCATGCCGTTCTTCTTCATCGTGCCGGGAATCATCGCGTTCAAAATGTTTCCGCATCTGGCCAATCCCGATCAGGCCTATCTCATCCTCGTCAAAGAACTGATTCCCAGCGGACTGAAAGGCTTGCTGCTCGCGGGGATGGCCGCAGCGTTGATGGGGCACGTCGCGACCGTTTTGAATTCCGCTTCAACTATTGTTACGCTCGATCTCTACAAAAAAATCGTCAAACCAAGCGCGAGCGAACGCGAGCAGGTGTTGATCGGGCGCTGGAGCGGCGCACTCATTTTGATTGCGAGCGTCTGGATAGCTATCGGGTTCACCCAGCAAACCGACACCACGCTGTTCGAAAAGATGCAAACGGTGTTTTTCTTCATCGCCCCGCCGTTCGCCGTGATCTTCACGCTGGGCATCTTGTGGAAGCGCGCGAACACGACCGGAGCGGTTGCGACCGTCGCGGTAGGGTTTATCTGGAGTTGGGCGCTCAAACAATTCGAATTACTCGGCGCGCACAAATGGCCGTTCAACCTTGATGCGGACTACAACACCTTTAACCATCGCGCGTTGGCCGCATGGTTGTTGTGCATGTTCGTGATGATTGTTGTTTCGCTTCTAACGCCTCCGCCGCCCGAGGAAAAAACCAAAGGCATCATCTGGAATCGATCTTATCTGCAGCTCCCTCCGGACGAGCGTCAACGTTATCGCGGTTTGAAAGATTGGCGTCTCTGGTGGTTGATCTTCGTCGGAATCGTCCTGTCGATTTACGGTTTCTTCATCTATTACCGCATTCGGCATCCGTGGTAACCATCCGGCTGAAGCCGGAACTACGAACAACTAACCCTTTTGCTTTGGACTAGTTACCGCGTTCGGTGCTTTTGTCGCATCACGTTTTTTCTGCATATCTTCCAACTCCTTACGCATCTTGCGTGAGTCCCTTTGCAAATCGAGCACCTCGGTGCGCATATCCTTCAAATTATCCGTCGGCTTTCGAGCGGCGCGAATATCAGCGATGGCTTTCTCTGCCGTCGGTTGCGGGTCTGTTTCTTTAGATGCATTTGCAAATGTCTCCAAAGCGGCAATCGCTTTTGGATCCTCGAGCAGACCGAGCGCTCGAATCGCGCCGAGCTGCACACCGCGCTTTTTATCGTTGATGTAGCGAAGCAGAAACTCGCGAACGTCGTCCCTGTTAGTTTCATTGCGAGCGAGGTAACCGACCGTTTCCAAAGCGCTCGAAATGCTCCGCGTTTCGAGGTCTTTAATATGTGCTTCGACGAACGACCGTACCGCCGTAATGTAAGCGACGTCGTCCTGTTCGCGCATCGCACGAATCGCAGCGTCGGATATAGAAAATCGGAACGATGGCCGATCGAGCAATTGCACGAGAGTATCGTGAATTTCAGGTTTGTGATACAACCCCAGCCCAAGAATATCCGCTGCCATGATATCGGGGTTCTTTTCTTTGGTTAGAACCAATTGGCCCGCTTCAAAGGCTTTGTCATTATAGAATCCTGCAATCGCGGCGACCACCGCCTGCCGCACGCGTGCGTCCGATTGTTTCGTTGAGGCGATCAGCGCATCAAGACTTTCATCGGAGTGAATTGATTGCAGCGCTTTGGCTGCCTGAATCCGCACACCGAAGAACGAGTCCTTATTCACAGCAAGTTTCAGTTTGTCGACGGTGACTTTGTCCTTTTTGTCCTTTAGCAAGTCCACCGCCTGCAATCGCGCTCCAACGGAATCCATGTCCTCAAGTTGCGCCAACAACATCGACGATGGTTGGTTGTGAAAATCAATTTTTGCGAGAAGCTCGAACTCCGGATTCAACACGACTGATTTTGGAGCTCGTGGCAGAGCGAAATAGAAATCTTCTTCAGCCTTGGAAACATTCGCTGTCTTCTCGACACGACCGGATTTACTCGTGAAAACAATCTTTAGCGGTGTTTCAAACAAGAGAACATCGTCACCCAATTTCTGCGTTTGTTTCACCGAAATTTTGGCGAGCTTCGCCTTTTCGTCCCAGGAATATTCGACCTGCAATTCTGGATAATGCGCGTGATAAACCCATTGATCGAAGAACTTGTCGAAAGAGCGACCGGAAAGTTCGTCGATCACTTTGTTGAGATCATCGGTGACGACATTTCCAAATTCGTGGCGCTTCAGGTAAGTATGGATGCACTTGCGATAAAGCTCAGGCCCCAAATCCGAGCGGAGCATTTGCAAGACGAACGAACCTTTCTCGTAAGGCAGGTAATTGAAGAGGTCATCCGGGTTGTCAAACTTCCGCGTGACAATTGGCATCGTATCGTTAGTGACGCCAAGAATGGCGTGACTCGTGTTGAACAAGCCGTAAACGAAATCGTCGTGGCCGTGGAGATGCTCGGCGTAGAGCAACGCGTAAAATGTCGCGAAGCCTTCATTCAACCAGATATGACTCCAATCTTTGCACGTGAGGAGATCACCGAACCATTGATGCGCCAGTTCGTGACTGATCAACCCTTCGCTCGTGCGGATGTTTTCCGTCTCCTGCGGACGATGCAGCGTGCGGTCGGTCAGTGATGTGATGCTGGTGTTTTCCATTCCGCCGGCCACGAAATCATCCACCACGACTTGATAATACTTCGCCCACGGATACGGCACGCCGGTTTCCTTCTCGTAAAATTCGAGCATGTCCAAAGTATTGGTGAATGAATCCGCAGCCTCCGCGATTTGCGATGCGGGTGTATAGAACGCGATCGGGATCTCGTGATACGCGGCCCGGATGCTTTTGAAATTACCGGCGACGAGCGACATCAAATAATTTGCTTGCGGCTTTTCCTGCACCCAATGAAATGCGTTGAGGCCATTGGCATCCTTTTGTTGGTCGATGTATTTGCCGTTCGACAACGCAGTCATTCCTTCCGGCACGTGACAGATAACTTCGGTCGCGAATTTCTGGTTTGGATAGTCATACGACGGGAACCAATAACGCGATTCACTCGCTTCGCCCTGTGTGAAGAGGTGTTCGTCGCCAGGTTTGTAACCCATCTCGGGCGTCCGGAAATAAACGCCTTTCTCCGGCTGCGCGTGATAGCGAATTGTTACATGCGCTTCTTTATCCGCTGCAATTGGTTCTTTGAACGTGACAATGATTTGTTCGTCGGTGACCTGATAATTTGCCACAGTCGCACTCGACTCGACTTCATCCACGGTTAGATCCACTGCATCGAGCGACAGTTCGTCGAGTTCCTTCGCGATTGGTTTAAATGTGATGGTTGCTGAAGCTGAAATTGTGCGCTGTTTGAAATCCGGCGTGATGTCCACGGCCAGATGGCTCACCGCCACTTCGCGATCGCGCGCGTAATGCCGCGTGCCCGACCATTTGTCGGGAGACTTCCCTGGTGTGGCAAGGCAGCGAAGTTGTCCATCGTCTGCACGCGCAGAAATGGCAAGGAGCAGCCCCAGTAAAATGGATTTGGCGTACATGCCCGGTAGTGTGGCAGGAAACAGCTCCGTGTCAAAAACAGGAGTTGCGATTACTCCGGCAACCCCATCTCTCGCAGCGCTCCATCAAGCTGCTTGGCAATATGCGTGCGTTCAGTCATGCCCCAAACAGTCGTTCCGTTTTCGCGCAAACCGAGAATGGTCGCAATCCACGCCTGACCCCAGCCTGCCTCAATCGACCAGGCACCCCAACCGGTATCTGCTGAGCTGGCCCAAAAGTCCCAGCGATGATCATCGAACGCGCGGAACCACGTGCCATTGCAATAATCGATTTTCTTCGAACGTGTTTGGATGCGGCAAAGGTACTCTGCCAATTTATCTTCTGACCGTTTCAACTTTGCGTTGTGCGTCGCCGCAACAGCTTCATGGAAACCAAGCAGTGCAAAGCCCGTCGTGTAAAGCTGGTCGCTCACCGGATCGCCGTTTTGCTGGATGAGCGGCGTTTCCGTCGTGCCATATTCCTCGTTTGATTGCGGAGCCTGGGCTGGTGCGCCGTGAAGTCCACGCCGTTCGAGTATTGCGCCGCTGGGTTGTTGATCAGCCATCAGATCGTGCGCGATTTGGTCCAGCCATTCGCGATGCAGTTTTGCGTCTCCATCAGAGGAAATATGCGCGGTGCGATCCAACTGCACCAACCAGGCGAGGCAAAGCACCATATGCGCGCGCTCGATATTATCCTGCCAACGCCACTTTTCGGGATACGCTCTCATCGTCATCGCGATGGCATTGGTTGTGCGTTCCAAAAACGGCCCGTAATGCGTTTCGCGATACGCCCAAAGGTTGCATGCCCAAAGATAGGCCTCGAAATGCGGCGAGTAATTGATCGGCGAAGCGTTGTGAAAATACTCCCAACCATTCTGTTCAAGTGTGGGAATATCAATGCGATCACCGCGAAAACCTAATTTGCCGGTTGTCCGCAGGTTCGCGAGAAGTCCACTCAACAGTGGCTTGTCCCAACGATCTGTTTTGAACGCCGCCGATGCGACCATGGTTGCCAGCATAGCGCGCGCGTTGTCATCGCCATAATTGGCGACCAGCCATGCGGGCGCAGTAGAGCCCCAGCCGATCAAACCAAACGCGGGATGCTTCGGGTCCGCACGCACTCCCTGGCACATGTCGGAATTGAAGTAGACGTAGTCGAGAAGATTGTTTCCGATTTTTGCCGATGGCTTGTTCCCGTTGATCGATCCATCGAGCGCGAGCACCATGGCTGTCTCAGCGTTGCAATCGGCGCGGATCGGTAATCGACGCGGTTGCTGGCCGTCCCAACGAATTCCCGAACTATAACCTTCCATCAGCCCGAATGAACCGTCGCCGTCCGGTTCATCGGACGATGGGGGCGTCGTAGTTTCGACTCCGACTTGCAGCGCGAGTTTAAAGGTCGATTCTTCGGCAGGCGCAATCAGCAGGTGCGCGTGCGAGAACCAATACGCCGCGCGATTAAAGGCGTCATGCTGGACGGTGGCAGGCAATTTCTCGTTGTTTCCAAACGAAGGTGCGACCACGGGCGTATAATCCAGCTTCGCCGAGGCTTCAGGATCCAACCACGATAAAACTTTCAACCACACGTGACGCCAATCTGAGGATGGCTCGAATCGGCCGCTGACAAAGCTACTGAGTTTAGTTGTCGCGACGAAGATGTCTCTTTCCGGAAGCGAAAACAAAATCGGATATGCTGCGCGTTGAGGTAAACCGTAAACTGCTGTATCAAAACCAGCTACGCGTGCGAGAACGAGATCGGCCACTGGCGGATGCAGCACGGCGACGAAGTGACAATCGTTAATTCCAAGGATGTGCATCTTCGGCAAAGTGTCGCCGAATTTTCCGGAGTTAACGACAACGCGTTCCCATGTTGCCGCGCGCGGCAATGAAACTTCCATGCCGGGAAGTGACGCCGGGAATTCGATGTAGAGCCGGAGATGTTTGCGTTTTGCTTTGTCAAAGTCAGCGGGTTCAACCGCCGTCGCGCGCTCGGGATATTTATCGGCGAGGATGAGGACGCCGGTGCGCTCCGGGGCTTTGGCGATTGCTTCGGCTGGCGTGTTGTAGCGAGGACATTTGTCGGCGCGCAAGGCTTCAAACAAATCATTTTCCGGCGAACAGCAGAACGTGAGGTTCAGCGGCTTCTGCTCCGCGGCATTGGCGGTCGAGCAGAGCAGCGCGATGAAGATGGTCACTGCAAATCGCATTCGCTCAAAGTATCGCGCCCATTGAGGGGATATCAACAATCGGCTTTTGGCCCATAGGCGTATGCCAAAGTTTTTGGTATGTTAAGCACGCTTAATGGAAATGACTTTAGAACCGCCGGACCGGCATCACCTTTCCGCCGCGATTGGCTGGCTCGGGCTGGGCAACTGGCACGAGGCCAAACTGGAGCTGGAAAAAATAACTCCGCAAAACCGGAACGCTCCCGCTGTTCTGCTCATCGCTTACGATGTCAATGCCGCCGCCAGAGATTGGGGGCAAGCCGCTGATATTGCCGACCGGATGCTTGAAATTATACGCGATGAGCCAGGCGTTTGGCTGTCGCTTGCGTATGCGGTTCGTCGCAAGCCGGGCGGTAGTATAGACCAGGCCCGGAAGATATTGGCCAGGGCCGATCAAAAATTTCCCGGTGAACCGATGATCGCTTACAACCTGTCGTGTTACGAATGTCAGCTCGGTAATCTCGAGCAAGCGCGCGACTGGCTCGATAAGGCAATGGCCCATGGAGACGCCAAGCAGATGCGGGCTCTTGCGTTGAAAGACGCGGACCTTGAACCGCTCTGGCAGGAGATTCGCGGCGGTTAGGATTTCGGTTGCAACCCTTGCAAAGCTTTCGCGACTAACTGCAAAGCCCGTTCGTTCATCGGAATTTTCAACGCTTCTTCACGGCCCTTTGGTGACATTTTGATCCACGACTTCTGAATCGCGTTTATCATTTTCGGTTCGTCGAAGCGTTCGGCAAGGTCGGCGAGTTGATGCTCTAAAAATACGAGACAGAGGGCATCTTCGAGGACACGACAGTCTGGATCTTTTGGAAAATTCTTTTTCAGGTTCAGGTCTTGAACTTTGTGAACGGATTCCTCGTCGTAGCCAATTTCGCGCAAAATTGCACCGGCTTTGGCGGCGTGAAAATTTTTCAATTCGGCGCGCCATTTCAGATACCCGGGGCGGTCCATCGGATAGGAGGTCCGCGGAATTTTCCAACGGCAAATGTGCTGGCAACGCGCGGCCAGAAGCAATGACTCGGAGGCATTGGGCGCGAGTTTGCGGACCCAGGCGGTCAATCGCTTTGCATAAACCGCTTCGCGTGGTTGCGGTTTGCCGTCGACCGTTTCGGTGGTGGGGTCGTGCGAATTTTCTTCATCGAACCGGGCGATGGCGTGGTCGAAGCGGTTTGGATCACTGATGGTCATGGGCGTCGCACCTCGAAAAAGCGCATCGTGTTCGTGTAAGGCACGAACCATTCCGTTTCTGAAAATGCGCCTGTTAAATTCGTCACCACCGCCAAATTCGCGATATCAGAACCGGCGAGAACGTCGTAATTCGTGCTGACTGCGGAGGTCCAACTCACGCGGGCCAGATTGCTGTTCCACCGGGAGAAGTCGACAACCATCGGCGCCGGCGACATTGGATCGGTGCCTATGAGTTGTTCGCGCATATTGTTATAGCCATCGTGATCCGGGTCGTCTAGCGGGCCGTAAGCAAGTGTGCCGAAGTGCGCCATTTCCCAATTGTCATCGAGGCCATCGTGGTCGGTGTCGATAATTGGCACGCCTTGCACTGTGAGACTGACCGTTTGAACCGAACCCGTGTTGCCGGCGTATTCGTCGCTGAAATAAGCGGTCCAATTGCCGGCGGTGCTTTCGAAAAAGTGATGCGTTGACCAATAGGTCCAGTCGGTCGGCCCCGCGTTGGTGTCGGCGTTATAGCGTTGTAACACGCTGCGTGTACCGCTCGGCGAAACGAGAGTGATGCGCAAATCGCCACGCAATGAATGATCGCTCAAAACACGCAAGCCAACGTGTTCGCAGAGTAACGTGTTCGTTACCGCGAAGACCACACTCGTTGAGTTCAAACTGATTTGGGCTGTCGCCGCCGGATTTGTAGCGAACAGGTTTTCGAGCGCGACGCCATCGTTATAGCCGATGAACACCGCCGGGATCGGCGCGAAATCGGCGGTCATCGGAACCAATTGATCTCCGCCGGGTGCGCTGTTCGGGTCAGAGTTAGTTGCAAAATTTCTAATGATCGCGAATGCCGCGCCCGCTTGAGCCGCGTAGGCGATTTTGTCGGAAAAATTATTTGTGCCTCGTTCAATCAGTGCGCCTTTATTGGTGAGATTTATCGCGATCGGATTCGTTGCAATGCCGACGTAGACCAATGGCACCGCAGACGTTGGTGTGTCTGCGTGAACGCCGGTGCTTGGCAGACTTCGAATCGGTGGAATCGCGGCATCGGTGACGAGGACGCGTAAACCGTCGTCCGGAATAGCGACCGTTATCGAACTGGTAATTGTGACATTCGTGGCAGTGGGACGATTGGTCCAGCGGCGGGCGAGATCGACTGCTATTCCGGCATCTGGAACACCGAAGCCTTGATTGTGGCTTACCTGAAATCCTGCGCCGTTCGTGACGACATCGGGATCGGCGAGATCAATGTGACGCGAGGAAAGAATCAGAATTTGCTGAACGTCGCGATAACTCAGATTTGCATTCGCTGACAACATGAGCGCGGCGATTCCTGAAATAAAAGGTGCTGAAGCAGATGTGCCGCTGAAGCCCAGCGAATAATAGACGTAATTATTCAGGTCATCGAATGGCGGGAAGTAAAAGAGTTGATTGACGCCGCGCGTGCCCGTCAGGTCGGTGGTGAATATTCCATTTAAGTCTGCATCGCCGCTGGGCGCGGAGACGAGGACGCACGCCCCGGGTTCGCTGTAAGTGGCGACCCGTCCATCGATTCGCGCGGCGGCGACGGCGATGACGCGTGAATCGGAGGTTGAGCCGTCGTCGTTAGCGTTTGCGCCGAGACCGCGATCATTTCCGGCGGATCGAACCATGATTGTTCCAAGCCCGCCGCGACCGGAGGTGATGGCGTTGGAAATGCCGACCAGTTCGAGCGTGCCGGGCATCACTTGGGTCAGGCCGGTGTGGCCCCAGCTGTGGTTTTGCACGGCGACGTTGTTGGATTGGTATTGATACATGTCCATCAGTTGTTCGTCGGTGGCGAATGCGTTCGAACCGAAAATCACCCAGCTCGCTAATTTGGCGTGCGGCGCAACGCCGACCATGCGGGCGTTGTTAATGTCGGCGGCGGCGAGTCCTGCGACCTGGGTCGCATGCGCCGCGCTGGACGTTGTGGAATTGGGGCCGGCATTGGTGGTTCCATCGGTAAAATTGAAATGCGGTGCGCCTTCCAAACGCGATGTCAGTTCGGGATGGGTAAAATCGATTCCGGTATCTGCCACGCCGATCGTGACGCCGTCACCCATGGAGTAAGGCCACGCTGCGAGAACGTTCAGATCGTAACCAGCACGTGACCCGTCGGCGTTACGATTTTCGAGGTACCAATGAAAACCTTCACCGAATGCGCCGTGGATGCCGAAGAAACTGTCGGTTGGTTGATAGGCGTATGGTCCATGTAACGCTATGGGCCTGCGCATAACCGGGACGCTGGTTTTGACACCTGGCAGTGTAGATAGACGATGGGCTTCCTGAGCGGCGGCGAGTGCGTTCGGAGCTTGTAAAATGTAGACTGTGTCACTGACTTTGCGCGCCATGTGCAATTGGCTCCTGTGCAAAATGGCATTCAAGTTTGCAGGGTTATCAACTTCGACGGTGATGCGCGAAGTGATTTCGAAATGGTTCGTGCCGTGCGTAGCTGTGATTGATTGCGCGTTGGCTGGCGCGCTGATATCGACTTGAAAGGTGCGCAGGCCGTGCTCACGGAAATTGAAGTCGCGGGCGAAGGCGTTGGAGGTGAAGGAGAAACCCAGAACCAGCGCGAGAATACCTTTTGTAATCCGTTCCATTGGCGAAGGCCATTATTGGCGAAAAGCAGGATAGAGACGAGCAAATTCCAATTCGACCCAACACTTGGCACCACCGTCGTTTATTCTTGTTTCGTGTTTTCGGATATCCCGCAACTGGTCACGACAAACTGGTTGGTGCCTTGTTCATGAGAAGCCGATGACACGATTGTCTTCAAAAGGAAGCGGACGTTGCGCTTCCAATTCTTATTGCCAACAGAATCGGTTGGTGGACAGTAACGATCGCCGAGGAAATTCAAAAAGTTCTCTTTGGTTCCACTACTTTTCCACCGACGATAATTATTCTCGATCGTGTTGAGGCAGATTTGGCGGGCATGCTCTTTGTCTCTCACTTTCAGGGAAAGAATTCCGTAGGGAACGCGAGCTTTGGAGCCGCCTTCAGCAAGGTAAATGGCGTCGGCAATTCGATTGGCTTCTTTTTCAGTTAGCGCCTGTCCCGCCGCAGCAAATACTGAAAGCAGAATCGCCAGCCCACCCAAAATCGGTTTCATCTTCGATCCACCTCCAACCTGATTTGACTCTTTAGCTGACTCTTGGACAATCGGGTGAGGAACCGTGTGAATTATCAGGCGAAGTTCTGCCTCGCGGATGCGCGAAAGGATAACGCGAAGGCTAAAGAATTACTCCGCTTTAGGGGATCCAAACCACCAGATAAAACATGTTGGTCGTGGGAATCGAACGGGAGCGGGAAGAAGGTAGTTGGTGAGGGGATTAGACGAGGACGGCGGAGATGTGACTAGATTATTTGTTGTTTGCTGCAGCGAACCACGTGACCTTCCGTGCCAAAAGAAGCCGAAGAATCTGTCTCTCCCGATTTTGTATTCGGAAGAGACAGCAGACCAATGGCGGCCAGTTATTTTTTCTTGGTGGCACTCTGCTTGGCGGCTACGGCCTGCTTTTTCTTCGCGGCGACGCTGCTCGCTTTAGATTGTTTCTGGGAGGACTTCTTCTGATTAGACTTTGGGTTTTTATCGCCCATAATTTTTACTTTTCTTCTGCGGTTGACTCGCCTGCGGCATGTTAGTTTCTCCGGAGGAATGCGTATCGTGCGTGCCGTTGAGGTCGTTGTAAATGATGTAAAACACCCGTTAGCGTTGCGCTAAGCAATTACGCAATCACATTTGAGCCTTCGGGTCCAAAACCGCGCGTGGCTTGCAATTCTCTCATCTCAGGAGTGTATTTGCCGTCTTCAAATGCAACGATCAACGGTGGCTCTTCAACAACCGCCTCCGCGTAATGAAGTGACGCACAATACAGCGAAAACAATGGCGGCTTACTCTTCATCGGCACCACATCGCGAATTGTCATCAACTTGAATCCCGCTTCAGTTACCCGTTTGATGCACCGGTTCCTTTGTTGAAACGGAAAACAAAACACAAACAGGCCATCCTCCGTTATGTGCCTCTTCGCAGCTTGCGCGTAGTCTCCCACGTCGCCTCTAAGCTCAAATCGTGCGTGCGCCTTCTGTGAATCCTGCGGCAGTGATCCTGTTCCAACAGGAAAATACGGTGGGCTTCCGGTGATCAGCGGGAATTGTTCTCCAAGGTTCAGCGTGCGAATGTCGCCGTGAAGCGTCCGGACGCGCTGGCTTAAATCATTCCCGCGAACGTTCTCAACTAGTAATTTGTAACTGACATCCTGCGCCTCCACACAGGTAAGATGCGCTCCATCTCCCAACCCCCAAAGCACGGCTAATCCAACCGTCCCGATTCCTGCACCTAAATCAAGCGTTCTCTTCACCGCCGGACTTTTCTGGAGCGCATACCAGGCGGTTGTGGCGTCATCAATGGAATGTCGATGCCCGTTGAGACGCTGAAAGATCCGGTAAGGTCCAACCAAACCTGACACGAACAATTGCTCTCCCATTTCTTGTTCGAGGGGTTGCAGGCGCGAAATAAAATTTTTATGAATCGGAGTCACAACACCCGAACCGTTTCCCAAAGGAGAAATCATAAGTTATCCTTTTGCCAGCAAGTTTTACTAACGAATATTTCCCCTGCGCCTTTTGCGCTTTCGTAGCGCAGATGCCGACCAAATCGTTGCTCTGGGGAAAGGCTGTTTGAATCTAGAGGCACACAGAAGCTGCGTAAGTAATAGCGAAACGGCACGCTCCCTGTAATTGAGCGCGCCTAAACGTTGCTCGGCCAGGTTCTTCAACTTATCTGGAAACTCGTCTCAACGCAGTTTCAGGCGAAGACTGAATAGCAACGCTGTTCGATATCTGTCAGATCAATTCCTACAAGCTTTTTGGCAAAAGAATGACAGTCCTATTTGACGAGGGTCATCTCTGTGGCGAACGAAGCATGCAAAGCTGAATTAGCAGTAGAGATAAACAATACGGAAGGATATATGGCAGAAAAAAAGTTCTCGACCAGGAGCCCTCGCCGGCAGTTGCTGTTCGGGAGGATTGTGACGGTGATCTTTTTGTGTATTGGCTCCGTCTGCCAAGCCCAATTTTTTTGCAAAACCAGTGCCGTGTTCGGCTCGGTGCCGGATGGAACAATCGTGGCGGCGAACAATTATGTGGAAGGACCGATCCTATTCAGCGGTGCTGGAGGCGGATTCGATCGGGTTGGGCGAAATGTACCGAATTTTCCGCAGGACGGAAGGTCGTATCTGCGGTGCGATGGAAATGCGGTGGAAATCCGCCAAGTGTGCGGTGAAGTGTTCGAGCTGCACGCGCTAGTGCTTTCTGAATTCACCGCAACATCCGCGCCAGTGACGATTTCGATTGTCGGATATCGAGCTAATGGCAGCAGCATCAGCACGAACGTCACGACCGATCCGAACAGGGCGCGGACAAGCCAATGGTTGGATTTTCAGTGTTTCAATTTCGACGGCGCGTTCACAAATTTAAGCCGGATCGAAATTCTCCCCGGGGCATGGTGCATGGGATGTGCGTCGGTTCGGACAGGTTTTCAAATAAGCTCGTTGTCGGTGAGCAACGGTGTCGCGGTGATAGGTTTTCCAACTTACTTTAGTTCCACGAATTACGTGGAGTATTCGACCAATTTGGTGGATTGGCATCCCGTGCCCGGCGCGACCGTCTGCGGCTCTGGGGCAGATGCCCGCGTGAGGGATGCGAATGTTGACCTGGGCACTCCCAGATTTTATCGGCTGAAGGTGCTGACGCAATAGTGTTGGATCGGCGCGTCGAAATAAAGCGGCGCGACTGAAAAGGCCAGACCCCTAGCGTATTACTTGCGGAAGTCCGGGATCTTAACAATTTCGCCACCGCGCATCGCGCTTTCGTGGGCGCAGATGCCGACCATGGTCCAGTTCACACTTTGGTAAACGTCGGGGAATGATGGACGGTTTTCGACGAGGCTCATCAGGAATTCATGGGCAAGGTGCGGGTGGCTGCCTCCGTGGCCGCTGCCCTGGACGAATGATAAATGTTTGTGTTCGTCAGCGTCGTAGACGCCTTTCGTGGTGTATTGGCGAATGCCTTCGGGTAAAAGATTCGCGTAGTCGGGGACTGTGACTTTTTCGGTCTTTTCGCCGCCAGTATGGAGGATTGGTTCGTCGCCTTCTGCCAGTTGCCATTCGAAGGAGGTCTTTTCGCCGTAGACGTCGAAGCTTTCGATATATTGCCGGGACGCATTGAACAAATAACGGGTGACTTCGAAGGATAAATCCTGATTGCGGATTTTGCAGTGGGCTGTCTCAAACGAAAATGGAGAGCCATATTTGCCGATTAAATTTTCGGCGATGCGGCCGGAGCCGAGGCAGGAGACGTAGTCAGCTTCGCCTTTGACGATCGCCAGGCACGGGCTGACGCAGTGGGTAGCATAATGCATTGGCGGCAGGCCTTCCCAATAGCCGGGCCAGCCTTCCATGTTTTGCAGGTGCGAGCCGCGCATGAATTGGATGCGGCCGAGCTTACCCTTGTCGCGCATTTCGCGGACGTAAAGGAATTCGCGCGAATATACGACCGTCTCCATCATCATGTAATTCTTCTTCGCCTTTTCCGCGGCTTTGACGATTTGTTTGCACTCCTCGACGGTCGTTGCGGCGGGGACGGTGCAGGCGACATGTTTGCCGGCTTTGAGCGCGGCGATCGCTTGCGGCGCGTGCAGGTGGATGGGCGAGTTGATGTGGATGGCGTCGACGTGAGGGTCTTTGATGAGTTCGTCGAAATTCGTGTAGCGCTTCTCGACCTTGAAGGCGTCGCCGATCTGATCGAGCTTGGTTTTATTGCGCTGGCAGATGGCGTAAAGGTTCGCGTTTGGATGCTTTTGGTAAATGGGGATGAATTCCGCGCCGAAACCCAAACCAACGATCGCAACATTTACTTTCTTATCGCTCATAGAATTAGTTGAAAGTTGAGAAGTTGAGAGTTGAGCGTTTTAGCGGGGAAAGTCAAGAGGACAGCATAAAGCCAAAAAAGACCCCGCGTTTTTTAGGTGCGGGGTCTTGCAATTGAATTCGACCAATCTAATTACGACAATTCAAGCGTGCCGTAGGTAATCGGCTTAACAGCTTTGCCGTTCTCGGTTGTGACCTTGCGGGTTTTCTCGTCGAACATGCACGCCATGTTGAGGCGTTGCGACATTTCGGCGAGCGAGATGACGGTCTGGGCTTTTGTCGCGAGATCGATGTTTGCGTTCGTCTTCGGATTGTTCGTGCGAATGCATTCGAACCAATTCTTCTCGTGCGCGTTGATATTTTCGGTCGGCGTCAAACCTTTGATGGTCTGATTTTCCAACGTTGCATCTTCGAATTTGCCACCTTCAGCAAACGGTTGTTCGACAGTGACCTGGATGCTTTCGCCGCTGCTGCCGATATCGAGGCTGGCTTTATGTCCGTAGATAACGAAGCCGGGGCTTTTGGCTGCGACGGTGCTGCAAATGATCGAGAGGAGGACACCGCTCGGGAATTCGGCGAGAATTTCAACGTGTTCCGGAACGTCACGCGTTGGGGTGCCATCTTTCTTCAATTTGTCGGAACCAACGCTCTTGGTGCCAATGCTGACGACGCGCTTCGGATATTCCGGATTACCCGTCGCGAGCATGAGAGGATTCAAACGATGCGGGACGAGGTCGCCGAGGAGGCCGGCGCAATACGGATAATATTTGCGCCAGCGGAAATAGGAATCGGCGCTGAAGGCAGTCTTCTTCTTAACCGGCCCTTGCCATGCTTCCCAATTGGTATCCGCCGCAGTGCACCATTGTTGAATAGGATAATTCCATTCGCCATCTGGAGTGTTGCGGCAATAAAAACCTTGTGCCCAAACCATCTGGCCGATCTTTCCGGCCTGGATCATTTCGGCGGCTCGGTGCCATCCAGCAGCGGAGCAACCTTGTGAGCCGAGTTGGAAAATTTTTCCGGTGCGCTTCACCGCATCATGAAAATCGAATGCTTCACCGAGGTAACGCGTCATCGGCTTTTCGCAATAGACGTGCTTGCCAGCTTCCATCGCCGCGATGGACGTTTTCGTGTGCCAGTGATCGACCGTTGCGATCGTGACTGCATCAATATCTTTATTCTCAAGCAGCTTGCGGTAGTCGTCATACATTGCGACGTCGCCACCAATGGCTTGTTTGGCGTGGTTCTGGCGAAACTTCGAAACATCGCAAACAGCGACCTGCGCTATGTTGTTCGCGGTGGCGTCCTGCTTTTGCGTTTTGACGTGCGCCATTCCTTGGCCGCCGACACCGATGTAACCGACGACGATACGGTCATTCGCGCCAATGACGCGACCCGTCGAGGGTGCCTGGGATTGCCCGTAAACAGGCGTTTTAAAAATGTTAGCGGCACTCGCCACGGCAGCCGCGGCGATGCTGGATTTGCGAATGAATGAGCGGCGGGTTTCGCGCGCACCATCAAGATTGCTGGAGTCTTGTTTCATAAAATTGCGAATGTTTACGGGTTCAAAGGGAGAAAATTGTAACGCATGCGTATAATCGGTCAATCCAATCGTTCAGTTTAAATGCAACGCGCAGGCG
>Ga0265327_10001648_pt1 | contig 26955 bp, 20 predicted proteins | sample 41621metaG_FD_202089 | JGI IMG/M metagenome (GOLD analysis project Ga0265327, IMG submission 202089) | Rhizosphere microbial communities from Carex aquatilis grown in University of Washington, Seatle, WA, United States - 4-16-21 metaG | ecosystem: Host-associated > Plants > Roots > Rhizosphere...
CGCGTAAAACCTCAACATTATTTGTAATTTTAGCCATGCGGAATAAAAAAATAAGATTTGTTTACATGATCCTTGTGGGAATTTGTATTTCCATTATGCTCGATGCTATCGTACAAAATCAGAAGGAACACAACCGCTTTTTCGATTTTCTGGCCTCCATTATCATTACCATGTTTGTTTGGGAAGGGAATCTTTTTATTGACGCGTACATGGACAAAAAACGCCCTTGGCAAAAAGGACCTGGAAAACGCATCCTTGTTCATTTGCCGCTGAGCTTGATCTTTAGTACTGGTATCATTTATCTGTCCATGCTTGCCTTTAATAAATATGTGTGTGAGTTTCCTGAAGATGCCCGTCATCGTTTTATATTGATTGCTGTTATTATTGGCATTCTTGTTTCTATTATTTTATTGTCGCTTGAAATAGGTTCGCAATTTTTTACCAACTGGAAAAAATCTTTGCTTGAAGTTGAAAAGTATAAAACGGAAAGTCTCCAGGCACAATTACAAAATTTAAAAGACCAGATCAATCCGCATTTTATGTTTAATAATTTGTCGGTACTTTCTTCTTTAGTATACAAGGATCAGGACAAAGCAGTTGATTTTATTAACCAGCTTGGGAAAGTCTACCGCTATGTGTTGGATAGCCGCAACAGTGAATTGGTAACGTTAAAAGAAGAATTAACTTTCACCACTTCTTACATTTATCTTCTTCAAATTCGTTTCGATAAAAATTTAATTTTCAAAATTGAAATTCCCGAAGAAAAAGAAAATCTCCTTTTACCTCCTATGGCCTTGCAAATGCTTATTGAAAACGCGATTAAACACAATGAAATTTCCGCGGAATTTCCTTTAACCATTCAAATTAAAATAACAAATAACAAAATTGAAGTGAGTAACAATTTGCAGTTGCGCAGTAGTCCTGAGGTAAGCTGTAAAACCGGCATAAAAAATATTAAAGAACGCTACACGTTTTTTAGTTCAGAACACGTGGAGATAGAAGAAACAAAAAATTCATTTACGGTAAGATTACCCTTATTAAAAACAAAATGAAAGCCATTATTATAGAGGATGAAAAACTCTCGGCAGAGCATCTGGCTAACCTTCTCAACAAGGTAGATGCGGGCATAAGCATTCTTGCAACTTACGATTCTGTAAAAAAAAGTGTGGAAGAATTTAAGAAAGGCATAAAGGCCGATCTGCTTTTTGTTGATGTGCATTTAGCAGATGGATTGAGCTTTGAAATCTTTTCCAGAATTACTGTTGATACTCCGGTGATTTTTACGACTGCTTACGATGAATATGCCATTAAAGCTTTTAAAATTAATAGTGTGGATTATCTTTTAAAACCGGTTGGATTAATAGATCTAAAAAACGCCATTGATAAGTATAAAAAATTAAGTGGTTCAAATCAGGCTTCTATTCTTGAAAATATCAGCAACGCGTATCAAAGCATGAATAAGCAATTCAAAAATCGCTTTATGGTAAAAACAGGCGATAGCATTTCCACAATAAAAAGTGAAGATATTTCACATTTTATTTCTGAGGATGGTGTTGTTCTTTTGGTAACGGAAAATAAAAGATATATCATTGATTATACTTTAGATCATCTTGAAACCTTAATTTCTCCTGACATTTTTTTCAGGATCAACAGAAAGGTACTTGTAAACATTAACAGCATTCAAAAAGTGAGTACGTATTTTAACAGCCGTTTAAAATTAAATCTGAGTGCTCTTAACGAAGAAGAGGGAATTGTGAGCCGCGAACGGGTGAATGATTTTAAAGCCTGGTTAGATAAATAAACTTTTTTTGACGATGAGTATTCATCCTCAAGCCACAAAACACCGCTTTTCTTAGACAACTCGGCAAAACAGCTTAAAAACAAAATTCCATTAAATCTTACATTTGTTTCATCTTTCACGTATCTTAACTTTCGTTTTAAATCATAGTTATTAACTTTGTATTAGAAACTAATAGACTTAGAGAAAAGAAAAATGACACTTGCAGAATTTAATGCACTCGATCTTGATCACCGCTGCGAGGCCATCTGGGAATGGGGATTTTATATCAGCAGAAATAAGACAGATAAAATAAATAAAGTACTGTATTCTTTGAACGGCTTTTTTGCCGAAATGGTTCTTCAACTAGAAGACAATAAAATTATAGAAGTGGTTGCTTTTGATAAAGTAGATAAGGTTGAACAACCTGGATATTTTATTAAAAACGATAATCCGTTCATAAGAACATCTTAATTTTTTGAGAATAGTTTTTCTAAATTCCAAGGCGGCTCCGGTAACAAGTTCTTTTTTTGGGTTTAAAGATTTGATGCTTGTCGGTTTTTGTGTGTAAACAAAATCTTCAATGTCAGCGGTTCTATATCGCTACCGGGGTTGCTGAGGTTTTAATGACGTTATTAAGAATCAAGCCGAAAATTTTAAAGGGAAATGAAACTATTCGCGAAAAGTAAAGTCTTGTCGAATAAGCACAGGTTGCGTTTCAGTGGCTGTATCGAAACGCTTACCGGATTGTTCTCGATACCCGCCCGAACGATGTTCAGTCGGGCGGCGGTTTGCAAAGAACAGGCAACGCTACTTGAACTGACACTTTTGGTAGGGCTTTGCAAGTATTTTTTATTTTATCTCCAAGTTAAGTCCAAATCCTTTTTATAAAATCGCGTACATTTTTATTACCCATATTTTCGAGTTGTTCAGGAGAAAGGCGCGCACTCAGGTGTTCAAGCAGCGAAGGATAACAAGAAGCATTTTCATGTTCTTTAAAGAAGAAGGGCTTTCGAGATTGGTCGGGATGTTTAGCAGTATAAAAATAATCGGCTCCAAAACACATGGCATTAGATCCTCCCAGATATATTCCATAATCGATGTGATCGTAGAAGGCATTCGGATCTTCTGTATTTAAGAAAGCACGTAGAAAATTAATTCCGATTAGCCCTTTTCTTTTTATGAGTTCTTTTGCGATCTCATCCGGTAAATTACGCGGATGATTAAATACTTTCCTGAAATTAGAGTGACTGGCTAATACCGGAATGTCTAAATTAAATTTTGAAATGTAATTCAGCAGGTCGAATGCAAGTGCATCACTGGTATGCGAAAAATCAACTGCTATTCTTTTTCCATGAAGATAATTCAACAAGGCTTTTCCATCTTCCTTTAAGCCGGCAGTACTGGCATTTCCACCACCAAACCTGTTTTCTCCATGATGCGTTAATCCAATGTAGAGTATTCTTTCAGTGGTGTTAATGATCTTATCCAGTTTATCAAAACCTTCTTTTAAAGTGTCTTCTTCTCCACAAAAGCCAGATGCGTTTTCAACGGCCGCGAGTACTCCGATTTTTTGTGATGTGCCTATATTGCTTAAAGAATTTAAATCTTTTATTAAACTTACACGGTCATTATAGTCTGTAAGTAATTTCTTAAAAATGAGCCCTTGTTTTAAACCTTGTTCACTGCTTCCTTTTTCTGTAGCAGTGTAAATGGCCATGATCTGTAATTTTACATTTCCTTTTTTCAGGAAAGGAAGAGCACATCCTATCTCTTCTCCCAAAGGATCAGCTGAAGGTTTGTAAAGCATATAAGACAGCAAATCACAATGGGTATCTACAGCAAATGGAATCATGTGTGTAATTATTTTAGCACTAAATTAAATTACCAGTTAATTTTTTTAATCACAAATTTAAAGGTAAGAAGCTGTGAGGAAAAATTTCACTTTTTCTTTTGTAGCTCATTAAGAACTAAAGTTACCTACGAACTAAAATTAATAATACAAACTGAAATACGCAATGTGTTAATACTTTCGGTAATGCATCAATCTGAATTATGGGAGTTCGGGAAATTATTTCAGTTTTTAGAAGTGCCAGAATTGCGCCGGGGATGCACAGGGTTTAGTTCTTTTTTTCGCTTACCTCTGACTTTATAGCTGAGCGAAAGAAAAACCGAGCGAACAGCGAGCCTCCCGACTTTTGTCGGGATAAACTTCGCAGCCCGACCTCTTTAAGCAGAAAGGCTTCCATAGAGTCAGCAAGGCCTTTCTGCTTAATGCGGAGGCGCCCAAATAAAAAGAAGACAAATCGAACTAGTCCTTCACGCTCTGTATTAAATTGAAAAATAAAAATTCAGAAAAAAGTAGTAGTGCACTATACCTTGGCATCGAGAAAAATAATTATTAAATACTAAAGAAAACCTGTATTATTGTCACCGACAAACTAAAAACCCAAATGAAGAAAACCCTATTCTTTTTGTTAAGCCTTCTTGCCTTGCAAACATTTTCCCAAAAAAAAGATAAAAGCGCATCTTTTGACGAACCCGCAGGCGATAGTTACGTGCTTCAGTTAAAAAACGGTAATACCTTTTACATGGAGATCACAAAAAAGGAAGGTATTAAGATTCTGTTGTTTGATACGCTAAGGAAAAAAATACCGGTAGGCAAGCTTGACTCTAAATTGATTGGTGATAAAATTGGATATCATATATCGGAAGGTGTTTTTGAGATAAAAGGAGATGTAGCCATTTTTCTTCAGGTAGCTGAAGAGAAAAGAACACCGATACTCGTTCGTATTATTGTGGACGGAAAAACTGGAAAAATTAAATTTGAAGAAAAGATTTCTGAATTAGAAAGAATAAAAGGAGGCGCAGGTTACGCGATTTTGGTTGGTGGTGTGGATTTACCTGATTTTAATGTGATAAAAGATCCGGAAAGTGATTACTATGCTTTAATACGTTACAACACCTTGGCTGAAGAAACAAAAGACAGAATAGAAGTAATACATTATAACCCGGACCATAAGGTTATTAACAGAGCGAATTACTTGGCACCTGATAATCAGTTTAAATACACAAGATATCTCAACGCGTATGTAAATAAGGACAACTACGTTGTTGTTGCCACCTACGCATTTAATACAAAAAAAACGGGAGGTGAGGAAGCAAGGCTTTATATTTCGCAATTGTCCAAAGGTAAATCAGGTTTTAAACAGCAGGAAATGCCATATAAAGATTTTTATAAGAACGTAGAATGCGCATTTGAATACAACAAGACGAAACAATTGATCCACATGTCTTTTATGACCGGTGCAAAAGCCAAGGGCAATGCAATTATTCGTGACTATCATTTTCAAAATATCAACCCTGGCACATTAAAAGCTGACAATATTTATGAGCCCGACTTCAGCCAGGTAAATGAGTATTACAAGGAGACAATGGTTAACAAGAAGGACTTCAAAGGTATTTTGAATAAAACCGCTATAGACAAGAGTGGTAACATGATCCTCTTCTTCCAGGAAAAAACAGTTGTTACATCATCTGGTACCGGCAATTCGATGATGGCCACTACTAAAACGTATTATGGGGATGTTGCTATATTAACGGTGTCGCCTGCCGGTAAAACCATTGGCTCTGCTGTATTTCCATGCAACATGCTCGGCAGCGGCGGATCGTTCAGCATGGCCATGGTAGCAACGGATAATAACACTTACATCTTGTTCAACAATTCTGTGGATAACATGGATCGTCCGGAAGCAAAGGAAGCGAAGGCGATTAAAGCCCTGGGCATTATGGTGCCGGTAAAGTACACCTACAATGGCAGTGTGGTAAAGAAGGAATATTTATTCAAACAACCCAAAGAAAAAAAGGGAAATCCTTATTGTGATTTTTCTGTGTCGCATTACAACCCGCTTACAAAAAAATATGCCGTGATGTATATAGATCCCGAAAAGGATAAAGTCTGTTTGATGTATGTCACTCTTTAAAGCTATTACTTTTTGTCGGTTGCCGGAGTAGGCTGACCTTTACCAGTGTTTATCAAACTCTTTAAACTTCCCTGGATATAGTCGCCCCAGGCATTTGAACAGGCATCAAAACATTCTATCGTAGGAATTAAACCGTGATGCGTAAAACGGACTTGTGTTTTTCCTTCTTTTTCTGAAATTTCGAAACTAATTTTTGTTCCGTTCCACTCTTGTTTGTCTTTAATAAAATTAAGTTTGCCTTCTGTAACAAGCCACACCACTTTTTTGCCAGGGATTACCTCCACTAATTTTTGTGTTGAAACATGCACGTCGTCAAAACGCACTGTAAATTCATCGTTCGGTTTTTTTGAACGGCCTGCGAGATTTTCTGTCCACCATTTTGTAACGTTGTTAATGCATTTGAATGCTTCTTGTGGAGTGGCATTCACAGTAATGCTTGTAGTATAATCTTGTTTTTTCATTTGCCTGTAATTTTTTCCTGTTTGCGATTTGTTTTTTCATTTTAGGTCAGGGTCATTGCAATCTGATCGTCCGGCAAACCCTGGCAGGTCAATGTCATTAGGTTCTAGAGAGCTTCCGATTTTCAGGTCGCTCCGATGGAGCTAATGATCTTTTATGTTTTTAGTTTTACCAACAGTTCGCTCCTCTGGAGCAAAACATAGAATTGTAAAAAGCCTCGTAGAGGCTAAACTCTTTTTAATAAAATCAAAAACAGTTAGCTAAAAAGCTCCAGAGGAGCGTCCTGTTAATACGTGGCTTAATGACATTGCCCTGTCTGGGTTTCCAGACCTTTTGACTAACCCTGCCAGTGTTAAACACCAATTGACAATGCTGTAATTTAAATCATTTCAATAATATAAATTGACCAAGATGATAAGACAGATGGCTTGTTCGGGTAACCATAATGTTTAATTTATTGCGATGTGGTTCTTTATTGAAATCCTCCCCAGTAACAGCAGTATGTTTTTGAAACCATTCATCGGGTTGCAAACCGTTAATTTTGCTGGTTAAAAATTCGTTGTGTTTGATCCAGGATGCACGTAAATATTTTGCAGAAGGAATCACACCTATTGATTTATCCGGTGCCTTAATAAAAACTTCATTTAACTCGGGATATAACTTATCGCCAAAATCTAAGAGTATTATCATATCATCATGCACTGCAATCAAATGACCTAATAAATAAATTCCCCTATTTTTATTCGGAGCAATTTCTTTTTGCAACTGCTCATCACTCATGGAGTTAAGTGCCGCGTCAAAATTTTTTATCTGAGCGTACCATCTGTCTAAAGTCATTTTAACCATTGTTTGCGTGGAATTCATCGTATTCGTGTTTTAATTGTTGTAAAAAAATTGGTATGATTTGTCTTGTACTTTATTAAACATTTTTTGAGTCGTATAAATAAATTTGAACGTCTTCGTCTTTTGCTAAAATTTTTCTATCAGCCGCGCATTTCTGCCCAATTTCTGAACGAAAAGCATTTATCATTACCTCCTGTGAACTAAAATATAAGTTGGCAATGCGATATACATCGGTATGCCCGGTGGTGGAAGTAATCAGCCCATCATTTATTTCATAATTTATTAAGCCAGGTAGTTGTTTTGCTAATGGAACGTGTACATCAAAATAGTGCCTTTCAAAAAACTCAATGTCTTTTGGTGTTTTGTAAATAACGGTCATTTTTGTCATCTTATTTTCTATTTAGATTGTTTGAAAATCCTACGTTGCAAATTTAATGTCCAAATAGTGGTTTATGGGGGTGCAAAATAGACATTGCAAGAGGTTGATTTGGACAAGTGCAATTTGTACCTTCACAGAATTAAAAGACAGCCATGAAACACCTTACCATCTTAGTTCCCAAAGGGGAGAATAATTTAAGCAGCATCGTTGGCGCTTACAAAATATTTACAAGAGCCAATGATTATTACAAGGGCCGCGGTAAAAAGGAAATATTCAAAATCCAATTAGCAGGTGTTTCAAAAAAAATAAATTTCTACGAAGGCTTGTTCACTGTGAAACCGCATACAAACATTTCTGCAATCACAAAAACCGATCTCATCATTATTCCTTCATTGAATCATAACTATCAAAAGGCAATGAAGGGAAACCAGGCTTTGATTGATTGGCTTAGCACACAGTATAAAAAAGGCGCTGAGATAGCCAGCATTTGTACCGGTGCTTTTCTACTTGCATCCACGGGTTTGTTAGATGGAAAAGATTGCTCTACACATTGGTCTGCTGCTGATAGTTTCAGAACGATGTTCCCTAAAATAAATTTACAAACCGACCAGTTAATCACAGATGAAAATGGAATTTACACAAATGGTGGCGCCTACTCTTTTCTTAACCTGATGATTTATTTAGTAGAGAAATATTACGACAGGCAAACAGCCATTTTTTGCTCCAAGGTTTTCCAGATTGAAATAGACAGAAATAGCCAGTCGGCCTTTACAATCTTTACAGGCCAGAAACAGCACGGCGACGAAATGGTAAAAAAAGCACAGGCCTATATGGAAAAAAACATTCACGAAAAAATATCAGTCGAACACATGTCCTCTAAATTCGCAGTCGGAAGACGAAACTTCGACAGAAGATTTATCAAAGCCACTGGTAATACACCCCTTGAATATGCACAACGCGTAAAAATTGAATCCGCAAAAAAAGCATTTGAAAATAATCGTAAAACAATTCATGAAGTGATGTATGACGTTGGCTATTCAGACGTAAAAGCATTTCGCGAAGTGTTCAGAAAAATAACGGGTATGTCGCCCATAGAATATAAAGGGAAGTATAATAAAGAGGCTGTGGTTTAAAGAAATTAGTGAAGTGCTTTTTCAATTAATTCTTCCGGATGTAAACTAGGCCTTGGAGCATCGGAGCTTATGATAACTCCTTTTTTGTCGATGAGGAAATAATGTGGAATCCCGTTTATTTCGTAAAGTTGAGCAACATCCGAAAGAAACCCTTTTGGACTTATCAAATGAGTTCCATTAAAGGATTGTGTCTCAACGAATTTTTTTAATTTTTCAGCAGAATTATCTAGTGATACATACAAGAAAATAACATCCTTGTCTTTGAATTTTTCTTTGAGTGCATTTGCGTGAGGAATTTCAGCTCTGCACGGACCACAGGTAGTTTCCCAAAAATCGAGATACACCGCTTTGCCTTTGAAATCAGATAAGTGAACGTTATTACCTTTCAGATCTTTTAAAATAAAATCCGGAGCCTGTTTATCGGGAGAATTCAAATCGTGAAGCTTGCTCGCTAATCGTTTGTAATAAAAATCATTGTTAAAACTCTTATTATATAAAGCAAGTATGCTGTCACTTTTCTTATATTCATCTAAGTAGTTAGCCTGCCCTTTCTGTTTTTCAACGGACATTACTCTGCCAAATAAAATCTGGTATAAAGCCAGATCATAGGTAACACCTGTAAAGTACTTTCTGGCAATGGAATCGCGGAGATGCGTTTGGTTTTTCGAATAATATTGGATTATCGGATCTTTTATGTTATCCTTATCAAGGTAAGACATCCATATTTCGTTTGGGAGAATTTTTAAGAATTGTAAATATCTTGCTGAAATGAGAGCTTCCGGATTATCCACTAAAATATTGTTGAGAAATTTTAAATACTCCAGATCTTTTAAAACACCTTCCGCTCCTTTTTTAATCCATGAATATTGGAGCATCCTGATTGCGTAATCGTAGTTTATTTCAGCCTCTATAAACTGTCTGAACGTTGTTGGCGGCTTCTTATTTTTAAAAAATTCATTAAAATAGTCGAGTTGATTTTTTCTTCTTTTGTTCCAATAGTCAGAAAATGCTTTTGCCTCATACTTTTCATAACTGGTGTTGACTTCTTTTGCAAGGGCAGGGCTCCAAAATTTATCTTCCCATTCAAAGGTAAAGGCCAGGCATTCTTCGCAGCGGGCGGTCATGTCGGTTCCTGTCTCTTTAAAATCAAACCATACACTGTCGCCGGCAGCCGCATACTTATTAATAAAAATCCATGCCTCTCCATTTGAAATATGAAACTGAATCGGCGTCTCCGTTTCAATTTCGAACATAAAATTATTTTTATTATCTAATTCCAGATCTTGTTTTGTTGAGCGGCCTTCAATTACATTTAATGCAGAGGCGTAATACTGAACGGTAACCGTGTTTGTTTTCGGTTTATCAAAATGTCCACCAATGAACGTAGTTTTAGCAAACAACGTTTGTACAATCATTACGTTTAACACAAAGAGAATTATTTTGTACATGCCTTACTAATTATTTATCATTTTAAATTAATCTGTTGCGTTTTATCTGTACTGCACTGACATTATTTTCCTTCGGCCGCTTCACTCTTAATTTTATTGCCAGCTCAATGGTAATAAAGTCCTGGTAACCAAAAGCCGGTTTGCGATTTAAATTCATAAAAGTTGGCTGATAAACAACCCCTATGCTCATGGCTTTCGAAAGATGATGTTTGAGGTTTAAGCTAAGTCCAAGCCCTTTGTTTTGTTGGCTTAGCTCGTTTGATTTTGAACTATTAATAAGTGTCCATCTGGAATTCGAAAAACTTAAACCGTAGCCTAAATCAAATCTACCCAACTTATGCTGGTTCCTTACATTTATAAAAACGCAGTTCACCCTCTGATATTCTGTGAAATGGTCCACTGGAGCCGGAATGGGGACATCAATATTCGCCGAAGCACCAGCGTTAATTGAAATGTAAGTATTGTTTTTATAATAATAGTTTAGGCCAATGCCAATACCCATGAACCCCGCTGTATAAGAGGAACCGGTTGGCGTATTCACATGAAAAGAATTAATATAAGGTAAGAGAAAACAGAGTTCAACTGTTCCTTTTTTTGTTGTTGGAAAACGAAGTACTTTAATAGTGGTATCCGATTTTTCAAGAAAAATATTTTTAGGATAAGAAAATCTTCTTGGAGTTTTTTTATCTACCAGGAAACCTACACCAAGGTTTAGAAAATTTTCCCAGTAAGCGAATGACTTAATTGGTGGGATTAAAATTACTTTGTCGGTGCTATCAACCCGAACGTTTATTTTTAAGTTTTCTTGCTGACGCTTTACCACGTACTCCTCGTCATTTTTTCTAACAGAATTTTCGACCGTAACAACTTTTACTCCCTTCTCCGGCACAATTCTGACGCACACTTTTTTTGTATTGAACGTTGTCGCGCACGATGCAAATAAAACAAGCGACAATCCGAAAATAAAATTATTTAGAATTCTTTTATGAGCCATGTATTCTGGGTAAGAAAGAGCTTTGATAACTGCAATAAAGTTAAAATAAATTAGTGAATGTTTACAATACCAATTGGGTCAATTTTATCAATCCAGATGCGCATCGATTTTCACAATCAAACCATCATCATTGATGGTCACGTTCAAACCACCCGTCTCATGTCCGAAATCTCCTGTAAATTCAACCTGCGCCTTGGCTTGCCGGTCGTTTAACACTTTCAAGGATTCTAACTTTGTTACTGTATGGTAACCCACAAAGAACTTCTCGACGTAGTTGCGCACACCTGCAGTGTTCTTAAATTTTTCACCCACAGAAACATCGTCAATTACTGCATCCTTCGCAAATAGTGCAAACGCGGCTTTAACGTCAAACGCATTTGTGGCGCTGATAAATTGCTGAATTATTTTTTTAATGGAGATTGTCTTCATTTCTTTCTCTTATTTTCATTTGCAATTAAAACATAAGTTACAGGACTATATTCCTTTATTTCCCCATTAATTCTTTAGTTAAGCCTTCAAGATTTTTTGTGGTTTTTGTAATGTTCTTCATGATGAATGAATTTCCATGTTGATTTAAATTCTCCTTTGCCTCTATAACCACTTTAAATCTTCTGTTAGATTTGTCAACAATGAATAGTGTGTTTCTGTAATTTTCGACAAGTATTAAAGGACTATTTGGTTTAAGGTGGATCATTCCATTTATTCCGCCGAGGATTAAAAAGGATTCTTTCACGCGTATTTTACGGCCTTTTGACGTAAAAAATATGGGAGAATTAATTGAAACGGTTTTTTCAAGCGCAATAACGTCGTCGTAATTATATATTCCAAGTCTAATAACCAAGAGTCTATTTGGTCCGGTTCCTTTCAGGAATAATTTGCCACAATCTATACACACTGCACTATCTGTACAGAATTTTTTTTGTACAAGGCCAATATTTTTGTTTAAGGAATCATATTGGGCATGAATGGAATTTCTATGCGCGTTAAAATAGCTTATCCAATTTCTAAGGTTCAAATCACGGCCATCTTGAAAAAAATGGCTTCTGTAATCCCTGAAACAGTAATGTTGCTGATAAAATCCGTTAACAGTTTCTATTGCCCTATTATGCTCCAACCAATCAAATCTTCTTTTTCGTATGGAAAGGACCATTGCATATCTTTGCATCTTTCGCACCAGCTTGCCGTCAGGGTCATCCGCTTTAAGCTTAATGGTGGTGAATTTTTCTTTTCCTTTCAATTCCAATGTTGCTTCCATTTTCAGAACATCGTATTCGATTCTTAGATCTGTAAATTTTCTTTTTTTGAATGAAGCGTAATCTTCAGAATTTTCTTTAAACCTGAATTTCCAATTTATATTTTTCAGTTCCCTTAATTCTGGATTATTTTCTTTATCATACTTTAATTTTACAATTGCCGATTTTCGTAAAAAAAGTTTTTTAGTAACCAGTCTAATAGAGTAATATTTTCGATTAGACATACGGGTTCCCGGAGGTATTTTAACTGTACCTGAATAACTAAAATCATAATATCGTTCATTAAAATATTTGGTGCCTGATGTATCAAACCAAGTCGCAAGCGGTTGCTCAGAAGCTTTTAGTCCTTGTGCAATATGTTCTTTCAGGCAAACACACAAGTCATTTGAGTTACAGCATCTGCCGTGCGGCATTGTATCAAGTCGTGTAATTATAAAATCATTCGGACCTCCCTCTTCAGTGTATACGCCAAACGTGTCAATTTTTATTTTTTTCAGAAAAACCCATGCGGTGTCAGTTTTGAGGTTTGCGATCCCATCTGCTCTGCCTGCCGACGATTCCTTTTCGTCTTCTTTTTCCGAATCTCCTTTTTCCGAATCTCCTTTTTCAGAATTTTCTTCAGACTTAGAAGTAGATTCCTCCTCCGGTTTTATTTCCTTTGTTTCTTCGTTAATGGTCGGTGACCCGACAGCTAAAGGGCTTGTCGAAACGGTTGGTGAGCCGATAGCAATTACATCATTTAGTTTCTCAGATTTCTTTTCTGGTCTACTGCCAGGTTCAACCACAGGTTTTGATTCTTTTTTTTCTTCTTTAATTATTGGCGAGCCAGTCAAACCATCTACTTTAACAGTTTCCGTTTTTTCGTCTGCAAACCATTTTTGTTCTTGCAGGTTAAATTTGTAAAATCCAGACATATACAAACTGTCAACGCCCCTGCAGTTTAGTCTTATACTTACATCATCTTTTAAAACCAAAGGAATCGCATTTTGGAAAGCCTTTATGTTCAACATCTCATACGAGTGGTACGCAAACAATTTACCCGAAGCCCCATAACTCATGGGAATGCCGGATGCAATAAAATCCGCAGGATTGTTGTATTCCGTTATTTGTATTTCCACCTGCCCGGTAATTGGTAGCAAATCGGAGGACTGAAAAGCATTCGCAGGAATTTCTACTTTACATCCATTTTTAGTTTTAATTTTTATTTCCTTGTCCGCATCAGATTGAAATGCCTGGGCTTTAAGCCGCCAATCAGGATTTTCCAATTTATAAACGATCGTGAGCGTTGCTCTGCGGTTACTTGCACGTCCTTTATCAGTTGTATTTTCTGCCAGCGGTAAATCAAAACTATATTTTTCAAAGGTGATCCTGTTTTCCTTTACACCTTTTTTGATGAGAAAATCTTTTATGCTTTGACATCTTTTTTCTGAAAGTTGTAAATTATAAAGCCGGTCTCCAACGTTGTCTGTATGCCCTTGAATATCATAGTCGAATGCGTTTAATGGTTCATCCAGATTTGACATCAAAGAATCCAATGATTTAAGCTGAGCCTTTATAAGCTTGGATTCGTCCGTTGAAAACCGAACCATGTATTTTGTTGTGTCCTGTCCCACACAAAACAAACCAGACAATATAATTAAAGAGAATAAAAGTTTTTTCATTTTACTATCGTCCGTTTTCGTCACCTTCCTAATTTTTAAAAAATTCTTTTTTATTACTCTTAAGTATTTATGTGTTCGCAGTAAAAGCTTTCTTATAGAGGTACTAAAGTAGTGCAAACAAGTTTCCGCACCCTCTTTCACAATATTATAAAAGTACAAATGATTTATGAGCGCTTGTTAGAATTTTAAATAAATGAGCCTGAAAATTATGTCCTGCTTGTGGATCAGTCCGAATTGTTGGGGACCAAACAAATAATTTCAATAAGTATATAGGAAAAGAAATTAATCAGGATGTCTTGAAGAAATTGAGTATGATCGAAATGTCCGCTCGAGTAAGCTTGCCCGTCTCTTGCAAGCCATATCGAGAGCAGCAAGGCAAGCGTCTCGATACAGCCGTCGAAACGCAATCGATGCTTACTCGACGTGACTTATCATTTTAGTGAATAGTTTCAGATCTTCCTGCTCTCCAATAATTCAGATTGACCTCCTTTTTTTATCTTTTTGGATTGGCGTTAAAGAATAATTACATGAACTGTTGCGTAACTCATTGTGCACCCTGTTTTAAATATGTTGCTGTATTCCGTTTTTATTCTGGGTACATTAATCGGGAAAATCCAGTATATGGAAGCAATTCCACTATTTCAAAATCTATTATTCCTTTCTCGACCAATGGTAATTCGTCTAAAAGCTGCTTCGCTACAATTTTATCTTCGCATTCAAGAATGAGAATAGCATTCTTATTTTCAGTGAAGTATATTTCTCGTAAATTACCTGAAAGCATCATTTCATAAGCTGATTTTGCTTCTTCAATCAGTGTTTGGGTTTCATTTTCCCAATCAACAGTTTTTAATTCTTTCTCTATTGCCAGTATTTTCATTTCTTTACTGCCTGTTTCCTTGCTTTTAAAAACGATAAAACGGAACGTGTTACATCTTCTTCTGTAGTTGCCCATGAGCAAACACTAATTCTAATCACTTTCCTATTGAACCACACCGAACCTCCACACCAACATTCCCTCAAATCCTGAATGTTTCTGAGGGTTGCTTCTGTTTCTAAATCATTATCACAGGCTACTAAAACCTGATTAAACACTACATCATTTAATATCTGGAAGCCGTTTTCTTTGAGTTCTTTAGCAAACTGTTTAGCTCTTTCATGTAGTCCATATACTAATTCATCGATGCCTTGTTTTCCTAAATATTTCATAGTTGCCCAAAGTTCAACTGCCCGGGCCCTCCGCGACATTTCAGGTGTGTAAAGCATGCCATCTCTATTTTCACCATACACAATATAAGAGCCTGTTGCTTGAAGAGCAGAGGCCAGTGCTTCTTTATCTTTACACATTACAATTCCACAATCGTATGGAGTATTTAATGTTTTGTGTCCGTCAACAGACCATGAGTCTGCTTTTTCAATTCCTGATGTTAAGTATTTAAGATTTTCCGAACCAGCTGCCCATAAACCAAAAGCGCCATCAATATGAATCCAGGTATTTTTCTTTTGTGCTTTGTCACAGATTTCATCAAAATAATCAAATGAACCAGAGTTTACATTGCCTGCCTGAAGAACAAGGATGGTATTTTCATCCAGTTCCGGGATTTTATCTAAAATCATTCGCCCTTGACTATCAACATCTACCCATTCAATATTGTCTTTTCCAAATCCTAATAAAGCAATGGCTTTAAGAACGGTGCCATGTGCGTGTTGTCCCGCAACGATCCGAACTTTGGGAGCATTCATGAATCCTCTTGAATTAATATCCCAATTTAATCTCTGATAAATCCTAAATCTTGCCGCTGCAAGTCCGCACAAAATTGCCATTGATGTACCACTCACAAAACCTGAGACGGTTGATTCAGGAAGGTTAAAAAGTTGTTTCAGCCAATTTTCAACAACTGTCTCAAGTTTTGATGAAATCGGAGAAGTTACAAAGAGAGGTGTATTCTGGTCCCAAAAATCATTTAACCATTTAACCGCTAAGGCTGTCGGTATAATACCACCATTAACTAAGCCAAAGTATCTTCCTCCAATCTGAGAAACAGTTGCTGGTGAACCAAACTTGTGTAGTTGCTCTAAAATCATTTTTGGATCGCCAACTTTATCCGGTAATTGTTCTTCGAATACCTTTAGGTACTCTATTGCCTGTTCTGTTGGATAAACATTTCTTTCAAATGATTTATCCACATAATCAAATGCGTACTCTTTAGCTTGATTGAACAATTCTTTATCATTCAATTCATTTTGCATTTGTTTTCGTAAATTACTTTTTATCATACAATTTTTTAGTATCTAGTTTAAGAAAAAAATTCCTCAGCAATGTAAAACGGTAAGTTCATTTTTCAATCCCGTAGGATATTTTTATTTGATTTAATCCGCTGTAGTTCCCACTTATTGGTGTTACAGCAAGTTTTATTAGTTGTCCTGCAAGTCTTTAAACATTATGTAAGTGTCCACAAGTCCTAAGTCTTTATGTCTAAAGCCTTTTGGTGTTGTTCCTATAATCATAAATCCGTATTTCTTCCACAACCCTATTGCTTTAATATTTGTGCTTACAACAATATTAAACTGAATCCCTAAATATCCTTTGCTCTTTGCAAACTGTATTGAATGTTCACATAAACCTTTCCCTGTTCCATTGCCGTGATATTTAGGGTTTACCATATAACTGCAATTGGCAATATGGTCGCCTAAGTCAACCTGATTAGGCTTGATAATATATGTACCCAATATTTTTTCATTGTCGTCGACTGCAACAAATGTGTCCATATAGTCTGCAAACCAATTTTTAAGCAAACTGTCTTTTGGTGTATTTGGGTTAAAGACGTACGTGTCTCCTGTAGAAATAACATTTGTAAATATTTCCCAAACTTTGTCGTAATCTTTTTGCTTGTCCGCTTTTCTGATATTCATTCTAATTCCTCGCTATTTCATTGATGTCAGTGCTTTTGGCTTTTGATGGTAATTTTTCTTTTCATTTGGTTGTAAGAGTTTCAAAGTATATTTACAATTTTGTTATGTCTAATTCATAACAATAAAAGGGAAGTGACCTTCCGGTAAAATTGACTTCGCTTGTTTTTTGATAGCCTCTGCTTTCATAAAAGCGTAATACTCTTTGATTACCGCTATAAGCGTCAAGCCGGATAGATGTGTAACTGTTTTCTGCTGCAAAATTTTCTGCAAAATCCATTAATTTTCTTGCTAAACCCCCTTTTTGATTTTTTGGATGAACTGTAAGCCGATGGATAACCAAACATTTACCATTCTTATCCAACCAATGTACCGTTTCATATTCGGGTTCTTCAATAGTACTGATATTAATTACACCCAAATTTTTTCCTCCATTATTAAGGCTAAACAAGTAGCCATTTTTAATATCATCGGAAATGTGATTGATTGTAGGATAATGTTCCGTCCATTGAAAAATATTTTCCTTTTCCATTGAATGTTTACATTCCCTGAAGATTTCAAAAATCTCGTTTAGTTGGTTTAAGAGTGCTTTTTCAATTGTCATTTATAGTCAATCCCAGCTTTTTTATTTCTTCGTTCAATTAACATGATATCTCACCATTTTCTATACATTTTTTCAACCTGTTCCTATATTCTAGTTTTCTAAATCCTAATTTTTCGTGAAACGTCAAACTAGGAATATTCTCAGGAAAAATTCCAGTTTGAAGTGTCCAAAGTTTATCCCTTTCACTCCCAACAATAAATTACTCAAGCATCATTTTTCCAATTTTTTACCAACTGAAATTATTTGCAACATAAACACCAACTTCTGCAGCAATGGTGTGAAGGCAGCCCAACCTGCAATTAAGTTGTCAAGTGTCGTTCCAAATTACCGTTAACGTTTGGCGAACAGTTTTCACTGCCTGCGTCCGTAGCGTTATAAATGTACAAATGTTCGCCGAGATTTTAAAATAGAAAATGTCGCTTACTCATTTACGAGAGTTTGTTATGTATGTTGTGGGAATAATTGATTTACCGTTTAGTTAACAAGCAGCTAATTTTTAACCTCAAGTAAGGCGCGATATGATTTTTGGAATTGTCCGTAATGTATTTAAATGGCAATGAATTGTCTCCATATGGTGATTCATGAATATCACCAGATACAAGCCCTTTTATATTATATGTGGTTTGATAGTTTACCCTATTAAATGTAACGTCTCCGCCAAGAAAGAGGCCCTTGTATATTTTAAAATTTAAACTAATACCCAAACCTATCCCGTATTCTTTTAACCTCCGGTCTTCAAGTAGTGTTATGTATGGTTGTCGCGGAGTTCTTGTCGGGGAAGGCTCAACGTAATAGTAGTCAATTACTCTATTATCAAAATAGATATTCTTATACGTAAGAGAAAGATTCGTTGAAAAGCGAAAATATTTGCCAGTCCAAATGTTGTATTTAAAGAGGTAGTCTAAACGATAGCCCTTATTATAATAGTAAAAGTTGGTATTAAATGATTTCAAACTTAACGAAAATTCATGTGATAATCGTTTTTTATAAGAATGCTCCAAGCCAAAGCAGATGTCTCCGGCAATTAAAGCTGTAGGATAATAGTGAGCGAAAACCCGGTGCACTTTTGTTGTTGGAAGTTTTAATGTGTCTTGTCCACGCGCTGAATGGGTTGAGAGAACCAAAGTAAAAAACATAAATAGATTTCTCATATAAGTCACTATTTTATATGAACGGAAATTGAATTGAATTATTGTCAAAAGGGAATTTTTAGTGCCCGAGTAAATGGGCATTTGCAAAAACGAAAAACGGTCTGCGAAGCAGGCAAAATATTTTGCAAATGCGTGTATAGATGTCTGCTGGCGCCAAACCCGTTTTAGCAGCTGGCATGCTGTCTATATGTGTCCCGCTGCCCAAGCTAATAATTGAGCGCCTGGTAAAAATAGTAATTGGGCTAAAACCGTCCCTATTAGTCGAGCAATGGTCATATACACAATGTACTTTCTAAACGTCGCTTCTGAGCATTTCCCTAAAGTCACATCGTCTGTCATTGCTGATAAATGAGGGTCAATAAAAGCAAACATCAATATTGTCGCAAAGCCGTTTATAAATGCAGACAAATTACTCGCTGTTGCCCTGTAGTCGGGGTTTAGATATGAAGCATAAACAGCTGATAAAACACCTATCGTTAAAATAGAAACTGCAAAGATATTTAATATGAAAATTCTCCAAGGGAATTCGCCGTCAAGTTTTATTGTAGAAATATTTTCCTTTGCAGGAATAGTCATGTTGTCTTTGAAATAAAGAATTCCAGTTTTTGAAAACCCGTGAAGCAAGAGCTTTCCCATAGACTTGTGTATACTAAAATTAACAACTGCTTTCGACAACACTCTCTGAAATGTTGGGATAAGGAAAGCCCCAATTATTGTCGCAAGAGAACAAGAAAGAATGATGAGTCTGAAAGTAATTGAGTTGTCAAAAACACCCACTTTAATATCGTTCTCAACTGTATTTGCTAAAAGTGGTGCTTGAAACCCGTTTGCTGTCCTTGAAACTAAAACCAGAATATTAAACAATGCAAATGAAATTGCAATCCGTCCTGTCCGAATTCCAACAATTCTCACAGAATAAGAAAGTGTCGTAATTAGGTTGATTACAAAAGTCAGGATTAGAACTATTATTATTTGTGTTGTCATTATTATCGTATTGTCCGCATTGCTGCTAACTAACCGTTAAGCGCCATTCACAAAATAATTTTATCGATAAGCTTACAACTCAACTCTTCGTAAACTTAAACTCCGTTCTGCGGTTATACTCATGCTCTTTATCCGAACAATCTATATCATTCGCGCAGCGGTTGCGAATTTCCGTTTCACCTTTACCAATAGCTTTCAAACGGTTTTTATCCACGCCCTTCGCAATAAAATAATTTATTACCGAAGCTGAACGTTTTTCTGAGAGCGTCATGTTGCTCACATCATCGCCTTGTGCATCGGTATGCGAGATCACTTGCAATGTTACTTTGGGATGTTCTTTTAAAATGGTTACTACCTTATCTAATATTTTTTTAGATTCCGCATCCTCAATTTTATACTGACCCAAAGCATACAAAATATTTTCCGACACTTTTAAATCAGTTTCCTTGCTTCCACCAAATTTGCTAAAGACTAAAGAAATATCCTCACTTTCTTTTTCGGTTAACAGTACCACGTCGTTTGGAATTAATTTATATTCAAAACCCCGTTCTGTTTTTTTAAGCCTCGAAATTTCTTGCCCGCTTTGGGTTGCAAGAATAATATTATCTACTTCTTTAGTATTTGATTTCACAACTATGCTATACTCTCCGTTTTCATCCGCTACACTTATTTCAAAATCTCCGTAACTATCTGTCGTTGCTGAATCCAGCTCCTCTTTGCCTGTTTTTAAATTTAAGAGCGTCACAATTACATTGGGTACAGGTATCTTTTTAGTAGACTTCTCTGTAAGTATTTTTCCCTTTACCGAACCTTTTTTTCCATTGAATTTAAATTCTGAAATCGGACTGCTGTACAATAAAACACCGTCTGCTGCAATCACACTGAGCTTTGAAAGTCCAAGCACACTCATGGGCTTTACTTCCGTATCCTTTATAAACAATACCTGCCAGGGACGTGTAAAATTAAATCCTGCGCGTTCTGTTTTCACCATACTATCCCCAATGGCCTTTGTCCAGGCATTAATTTTATTTTTTAAAGCAAGAGCTTCCGCATTTACCTGCTTTACATAAATGTAACAGGTTAGGCGGCTGGGTTTGCGCAGCGGACCAAAATACCGGTTTAAACGATAAACGTGGATTACCACTTTATAAAGACTATCGTAATTATCTTTGGTGCCGTTTAATTCGCCAAACCTGTAAAGCAGCAGAAATGCCGGCTTCGGAGTGGTAATAGGAATGTCAAATTTATCGGCGGTGGTGCTGTCCTTATAAAATGTAAAACTCTCGCTGATTTTATCGCCGTTGTGGAGTTTTTGTGATTTAACTTTGTTTTGGCCCAGGCACATGCCGGCCATTAACAAAAAAGAAGAAAAGAAAAAAAAGTGCTTCATCAGGTAATTCTATAGTCAAATATAAGACTCCTTTATGTATGAAACTATAACTTTTATTAAGGCTCTATTAAGAAAATGAACATTTTTTTTCACAATGTTCGAGGAGAGTATTTTGCACCAAAAGTTATAATGAGGGTATTATTTTTTCATGTAAATATCTCTCAGCAGATGTCATAACAAGACAAGTATTGGTCAATGCTAAATACTACGGATTAGCGCCAAGGATGCACAGGGTTTAGTTCTTTTTTTCGCTTGCAACTGATTTTTTGGACGAGCGAAAAAAAAACCGAGCGATCAGCGAGCCCGACGCAGCCTGGCTGGCGCCCAAATAATAAGAACAACCTAACTAAAATTCTTTTTTCTTAAAATGAAACAACATTCTAAAGCCCAGATAAGTTCCGTAATTCCCGTAATTCGTTTGCGTTGCCGCTTTCTCTCCACTTTGATTGACGTGATAACTTACCTCATCCCGCATAACAGCCGTAAAGCCCTTGGTGTATTGCAAAAAAGCAGCAAGACTCAACCATTCGACAAATCTATATTCGACATTCAAGCCGACATTTAAAGTGACAAAGGCACTTTGTGTAGTAAGTGTAGTTGAACTATACCTTAGGCTATCCGAATTGTTTCCCACGCTTCCACCCATTCGACTCGGTTGATTTAAAAGAAGCAGGTTAAATGTGCCGCCAACAAGCGGACTAATAAATAACTTCTGCTCATACAGATTAAAATTCCGTCCCATAATAAGAGGCACCTGCGCCGATACGTTTACTACGCCGGTGTTACTACCTATAGATTTTTTGAAGGTCACACTTCCTGAATAATATTTGAACCGCAGGCCACTGTAAATTGCAAATTTATTTTTAAAAAGATAGCGGTAAACAATTCCCGGCGATATATTAATTCTCGGAGCTTGTTTTAGTTCACCGCCTGCATCATTTAATGTGTAGAAATCTCTGTTGGTTTGCAGATCAAAACCAACGGAGCTTTGCGAGGACATGCGTTGAACACTAAAAAAAATAAGAGCAGAAAGAAGATGTTTTTTTTGGATCATTTTATAAAATACTTTTGCTTAGTTAAAGGTATGAAAAAAAAGATTTCGATTCATTTGCTCGTAATTCAATTAAGTTTTAATTCCTCTTTCTAAGTGCATTTCTTTTTGGGCGCCTTCCGAAACAGCAAAACCACATTTCTTTTCTCCACGTTTTGCTGCTTCGGAACCGGGCCACTTCGGGCTGCGCGTCGCTCCGGTTTTTTCGGCCGAAAGGGCCGAAAAGAACTACCCCTGCGTGTCCCTGGCGCAAGCATCCGGTAATCCACTCCTCCGCGGATCGTACCTTCTTCAGAATTACGAGTAAGTGCTACGACCCCCATGTCATTAACCCTGTCTAATTTAAAGTATATCTGTAGTTGATTTAGAATAAATGAATTGTTCATTTACGTAGCGCCACCTATATTGTAATAACCACAGGGCACAAGAGTGAATCAAATTTTATTTCAAATTAATTTCCAATTTAACAGCTTGTATTAATCTTCTCGTCTCTCAAACAAAGCATCCCGGCTAAAAGATTTTTTTACAGCCCCTCAGAGCCTTTTTTATCTCAATGTTTATACTACTTTCGATTGCATAGCCGCCCCTCCCAAAGTTTTTATGCGCCTCAAAAAAATTAGTTTACATATTTTATTTCTGTTTTTTTGCAGCGTATTTTATGCACAAACCTATCCTTCTGCCCTCTCCACCGCGCTCATAAATTCAAAGACGTTATTTCTCGACGAATACGCTGATCCTTTCCAACCACACATTAAAACCACCATTTATTTTACAGATTTTGCAGAGCCAGTGTGGAACTTTGCGCTGCATCTTAAAATCACCGGACCAAATGGCATCGTTATTCAAACAAAACCTGGTGTGAAGCCTGTAACACCAGTAATGGTTGCACCCGGCCAGCCTTATGAATTAGAAGGCGCGGATCTTGCCTTTTATTTTAATTACAACAACTTAAATTTTACAAATATCAGCCGCGCGCAACTGGAGATCAACAACCGTTTGCCGGAGGGCTTGTATACTTTTTGTTTTGAAGCGGTGGATTACGAAACCGGGAAATATCTTTCAAGACCAGCCTGTGCCAGCGCCTACCTTACGCTGAACGATCCAGCCATTATCATCAATCCTGTTTGCGGAAGTGTGATCGAAAATATTTCCTTGCAGAATATTTTATTTCAATGGCAACTCAGCAATGCCAACGGAAATTTAAATCTCAGTCAACTGACTTACCAGATAGATCTCTACGAGGTGAATAATAGTTGGAGCAACCCTGCAACTGCAATCTTAAACAACCAGGCGCTTCCCATTTGGCAATCTTCTCCGCTACAACAAAACAACTATTTATACACCAACATCGATCCTCCTCTTGAAAAAGGAAAACGTTATGTCTTCACCGTAAAAACCCTCGAGAGCAATGGCAGAAGCAGTTTCAAGAATGGCGGTTATTCCATGCCTTGTCATTTTCATTTTGGGTACTATGAAAACGATACCATTGATATTATAAAACCGGAAGACACTTTTCAATTTACTTTAGGAACTGCCTCCCAATTCAAATGGAAAAAACCGCGAAAAGCATTAAGTAACCAACTGGTAACATACACGTTAAAACTGGTGGAAGTCTCTACCAATCAAGACCCCGAAGATGCCATCCTCGACAACACGCCATTTTACCAACAGGCGTATTTGCCGGTTAACGATGCCGTGATCGACAAAACGATTCCTGTGATGTTCTGGACAAATGTAAAACGTATGGGCAACTATGCCTGGCAGGTCACGGCACAAAGCGGCTCACAAGTGGTAGCAAAAAGTAAAGTGCTTAGATTTACAGGTCCCCCGGAAATTGAAACTTTTATTGCCGGCGGTTTTGTGATGACTGTTACCAAACTTACGGCTTTTGATAAAGTAAATAATACTATTTCCGGAAAATGTAAAACGATTTTGAACTCCGCCTGGGGCAATGTAGAAACAGAATTTTCTTATTCCAACATTACTATCAGTCCACTGGGTGGAAATGAATGGGTAATGTTATCGGGAACCATTGCCGACAAAATTACGTGCCCTGCTTATACCTTACAACCACAAACTATTGCCGATAATAAAACAGCACTCTTTCAACCGGATAGTATTTTTGTGGATCTAAGTAATTTAAAACTGATTGGTAAAGTCAGCTGGAATTTCCCGCACGCAGGCACTTCCCAGCAGATTGAAAAATTAATTTCAAAACGGTGTAAACTCACATTAGCAAACGCAAGTTTCTATTTGAATAATTCTTATCCCATTCCTTTTGAAAAAGATTATCAGCTGCCTTTGATGGAACCACTGGGCTTCACGATGAAAATTAATCAGTCTTCTATTTTAAACATCTATCAAAGCAAATACGATTATGAATTTAACGGCTACGTACAATTGCCGCAAAATGTCCTAAATCATAACAGCACTCCTGTTCACATTGCTTTTGAGAGCACACATCAATTGCATTACATCACGCAAACTGCAAATTCAAATTCAGAAAGTTTCCGGCTTGCGCAAAACACACACTTTGGTTTGATGCCAACACATTATGTGATTGATCTTTCAGAAAAACAATCTCCCGGAGAATTTGCAGCCGATAGTAGCTGGAAAGGTTTTTTTCTAACCCAGGGAAAGCTAGAGATGCCAAAGGCTGCGGAGAATAGCGGACAAATAACTTTACCTCTTGCTAAAGATTTTAATTTTATAAATACTACATCCGATACGAATAAAGCCTACGTCACTAACAGAGGTTTATTTTTTACATCCACTGTTCCATTTGCTTTATCAGATTCAGTGAAGTTTAACACCTTTAATTCCAAGCTCGGATATTTTTATGCGAAAATAAAAGAGAGTGAAATTGAACGCGCTTTTATTAAAGGTGGGATTTACATTCCCGTTTTAGACACACTGAATAGTTTCCCCTATTACGTGGAGATGACTGATTACGGCTTCAACGAGGGATATTTAGTAAACGGACTCGCAAACACCACCTTTACCTTTAATCAACAAGGCGGCGCGGAGCAAAGAATTCCTATTACTATTAAACGTGCCGTTTTTAAAAACAAGAACCGTTTGGAAATGGATCTTGACATGACTTGGCCGTATTTCAGTTTAAATCTTACCGGTGTACAACGGTTCTCGGCTTGGGGCAATGGTAATATCGGTTTCGATGTTCCCAATGGCAAGGCCGCGCTCACATACCAGGCAACAGGCAAGTCCAGCAATTTCGATATCACTGTCGATTATTTAGGGTGCGGAAGAAACGGAAATGCTTATGCTTTTGGTGCCAGTGCAAAAATAAATATGGACGAAGAAATAAGCGGCGAGGATGGTCCGCCTATTGTGAACGCTTATTCTATTTATAAAAATTCTTTGCTTACAGGTTTGGTATTTATTCCGACGGCTACGATTATTCCAACATCCACAACAAGTACCAGTTCGGCAACCACCAGTTCTTATGCCAGCAGTACAAGTGGATATACAAATGCTTTGGGCGCGGATCTGGGTAGTGCCTTCGCCGGTATGGGTGTAAATGTAAATCCACTTACCAGTACTAATACTGTTATTAACACAGGCACCTCAGATAGTCTCGCAAAAAGCGATCCGCTCATAAAAAATAATTTAATCACCGATCTGGGTAAAATAGTAGATCTCATATACAAGCTCAAACCCTATATCCAAGAGGTTGCAGACATTGAAGACGAAGATTGGGCTACGCTCGATATTGTAAACATTATTCTCCAAAACGACATGGTTAAAAAATCGGAGACCATGAACGGAAAAGATCTTTTGAATTATGTGCTTATAAAAGTGCTCGATGAAATTGTGGCCCGCATCAACAAACCCATCCAGAATGTTTCGGATAAGGCCATGGCAAAGGTGCGCACAGCCATTAATACAAAAGTGGTTACACCTATCAATAATAAAATTGATAAAACTCTGACTTCTGTTTTCGACAAACTCGAAGCAAAAATAAAAGGCCAAGTCGACGAACAATACCAGTCGATTGTTGTTACTGTATTTGCTTCGGTGCGCACCAATGTAATAGCCGGTATTAAAACTTCTGTTGCTAATAGTTTTGAAACCAACATCACTTCCAAGATCACCAACTTTGTGCAGCAGGGCGTTACAGCAAAGGTGACGGGCTTTGTGAGAAAAGAAGTAACCACCGCGGGAATGGAACTTATTAATAATGGGGTACATGCCAACATTAACCTGAACAACATTCTGCAAAATTCGGGCACCATGTTCGAAAGCATCGCCGATACCATTAAAGATGCGATCATGAGCATCAGTGGCGAAAGTTTGCTGCATACCGGAGAAAGCCTGGTGGAGGACGCTATCAGCAATATCGATTGGGGCGCCATCTCTTCACAGGTACTTAACGATTTAGTTCTTCAGGGAATTTCAAATTCAATAGCCAGCGGAATCTCGCAACTGGTAGGAGCAAACGCTGGTCCTTATGTGGGCGCGGTACTTAGTACGGTTAAATTTGATTTTAGCAACCTCGGTGAAAAATTAAAGAACGGACAGTTTGATAAGATCGTAAAATTTGATCCGACAACCATTTATTTAGAGACTCCAGCAGTAGATGTAAGAGGGACTTTAATTTTCACAAAAGATGATCCGGTTTTCGGTGACAGTTGGCAGGCAGAAGTAATGGTACGTGTGAAGGTTCCGAAAAAAGATAATCCCATTGAGATCGATGCTTTTTTTCTGAACGGTAAAACTACGCAGCAGCCCCAGAATTTTACGTATTGGTATGCCCGTTTAAGCGTGATGGGTTTCAACATTCCTTTAAATCCAATGCCCATTGTGTGGTATGGCGCGGAAGGTTTTGCGTACAGTAAGATGAAAAGAACTGGCACTACCACGGTTGTACCTGATAAACAAAATAAATTCGGCATAGGCTGCAAATTTTATTTTTACGAC
>Ga0265327_10001649_pt1 | contig 26951 bp, 34 predicted proteins | sample 41621metaG_FD_202089 | JGI IMG/M metagenome (GOLD analysis project Ga0265327, IMG submission 202089) | Rhizosphere microbial communities from Carex aquatilis grown in University of Washington, Seatle, WA, United States - 4-16-21 metaG | ecosystem: Host-associated > Plants > Roots > Rhizosphere...
TCCTTGAAAGTGGAGCATATATTGTCGCCGTTTTTAGGTGGGACAGCCGTGCAGGCCGCCAAAGAGCATAACGACAGCAGAATTAATGTTTTTTTCATGATACCGTGGCTTGGGTAAAGTTGAGCTATTGCCGGCGATCCTGTTTGACAACGTTCTGCTGAGTACGGTCTAAGGGCTCGGGACAGGAAAAATAAGTGTAATAGAAAAAAATATAGCACAGTCACTATAATTGCGTTAAGTAATCTTGTCCGGCATTTGAGCGGCAAGAGATAAATGGATAATCAGAGGAAAGTCAGATGAATTTGGATTTAAACCGGCCCTATCGAAAAAATTTAACCTCGCATGGTTTGCTTTATATGGGAGGAGAAGAACGGGCAATTACTATTAAAGACCTTTCTTTAACCGGTGTGCTCGCGGAGTTAAAGTGCGATCAGCCGGGTAGTCAGGATGCTAAAGATATTTTTAATATGCTGATGGAATCGGCGACGATAGATTTGTATCTTCCTGAAATGCGTTTAGCCGGCGAAGCCGAGGTGGTCAGGGTCGATATGTTGGATGAACATGTTTTGCTCGCGCTGGAATTCAGAAATATCTCTTATGATGTCGATAATCAGCTGTACAAAAGAAAAGTGTACCGAAAAAACATGGTGGTTCCGGGCAAAATCCTGCTCAACGGCGAATACCACGAATTTAATACGGTCAATGCTTCGGTGGACGGTTTAATGGTTAACTTGGCCGAATCGCTAAGCGTCGAAGCCGGCGAGGTAACGGTATTTGAAATTGAGCGCCTGGAGTTGGAAGGCGAGATAAAAGTGATATGGGCGGAGCGCACCGCCGACGGCGGCATATTGCTCGGCTTGCAATACATGCATATGGAAAAAACCGTGATTAAGGGAATACCCCGGTTTGAGCGGTAAGTCGTTGGGGTTTTAAACGCCTTTATTTAATACCAAGACACGAAGGATACGAAGCTTATATAACTTCGTATCCTTCGTGTCTTCATGGTGAAATCTTGTTAGGGATGCATCCCTTAGTCCTATTCCTCAGAGCCATAACATTTGGAATAATCAATACATATCTCGCAAGAAGGCACCCGGCACAGATACAAGCCTTCCGCTTCGCACAGCTGCTTGTAAATAAACTTTTTCCATTTCATATCTTTGTTATTTTTGGCGGCCAATTCGGGAAAATTGTAGTGCAGCATCGCGCTCAATTGCGAGCGCGACCACAGACCTAAATCCTGCCACAAATGATCGCTGCCTAAACTGCCGGCTACGATGACGCCTATAATCCAATCTATTTCGATAATATCGGGTTGACTGAATTGTTTCAGCAGATTAATCAAGTCATCTTTTTCCAGCATTCGGCTAAAATCCGCTTTGTTACCCGAGGGTGCGTGTTCCGGAATGTCGATATCCGGAAAAAGATGGTTGGTTAACTGCTTAAACTGCTCCGGCTCCAAGCCCAGGTAATCGGGCAACGCGCTTTGTCCCGCACACCAGCTGGCTATCATGCAGCTCAGCCATTCATAATTAGGCGTTGCTGTCATGACCGCTTTCGATGTGAGTCGGGAATAAATGCGTTCCCGGTCATCCTGGAGTCGAAGCACGGCGGACATGATTAATATTCGACCAGAATATCTTCATCCCTGACGATCATTTGGCAAGCCAAACGCCAGGGCGACGGAATGTCGTCGACAATCATTTGTTCCATTTCTTCCTTGCTGATTTTGCCGCTGGATTGCAGAACCGCTTTTTCTTTTTCGGTTAAAGGGCCGCCCATGCGTTGAAGCTTTTTATCGATACTGCTGACTTTTACCAAGCAGGTGCCGCATTCGCCGTCTTCGCATTCGTAATTGATCGGAATTTTGTTTTCCCGCGCCAATTTCAGCAATGTTTCGGTGTGACTGCCGGCAACGGCATAAACGGTTTTATCCCGGTATTCGGGATTTGAAAAGGTCACTAAAGCCATGATTTACTCCTTAAATAAGTATTTTGAGCTGTCGCCTGCTTCTACTTTGGAATCCAGGCATTTTTATTCATAAATAGTTGCATTCCCACACGAGCGTTATTGCTTTAAGTTAAGGATTTATCGACGGCGGGCGCAAATTAATTCAGGCCCCTGGCTTTCAACCATAACTGTTCTCGACTTAATTTAACGGCAGCGACGCTGAGCGTAGGAATGACAAACCTATTGTTTAAACCGGCCGAACCTTAATGGTTCCGCCCAGCACCTGTGCCTGACAAGCCAAGCGGTTATGTTTACCTGCCATGTTTTCGCGTAGAACTTTGTCTTCAAGTACGGATGGCTCCGTCAGATTGCTCCAGCCTTCCGTTACTTTCATAATGCAGGTACCGCAGTCGCCCTCGCGGCAACCGTAAGTAATACCTGAACCCACCTTTTCGGAAATTTCGATCACGCGGGTACCCGCAGGCGCCGATACGGTGACATTAATGTCTTCAAAGGTAATTGACGCTTTCGCCATTGCTACTCTCCTGATGTGTTAAAAAAATACTAGGCAAGATCGGCCATGTCGATCGTTTTGGATTGTCTTAAACCCATCAGATCCTGCGCCATTTCATGCCCGAATTCACGACAGATTTGGATTTCTTCTTCGGTCGGAATTAACTTAATGCGTATGCCCGGAATAGGCACCCGCAATTTGAGACCGCGTAAGCGATCTTCAACCATTTTCACGCCTTCCCCGGTCCAGCCGTACGAGCCGAAAACGCCGCCCAGCTTCGATTTGAGATTGATCACCGCCAATGAGGACAACAAATCCCAGACCGGTTTAACCGCATCGCCGTTGATGGTCGGCGTACCGAACAGAATGCCGTCCGCACCTTCTATTAAATCGACAAACGGCGCTATTTCGCTGCCTTCCAGATCGTATAAAGAGACGCGCACATGCTCCACCGCCATGGCGCCTTCATAAATGGCTTCGGCCATGCGCCGGGTATTGCCGTAGGAACTGATGTAAAAAATCAACAAGGTTTTTTCGTTCGCGCTGATTTCGCTCTGTAAGGCCTGGGTTGATAATTCGCGATACCGCTGCACATAGCGTTGCGGCTGGTCGCGCAATAAAGGGCCGTGAGCGGGGACAATAATGTTCAGCGGTAATAAAGGCTCTATTAAATCGAGCGCGCGATTCACATAGTCCTTAAACGGCCGCATGATATGGGCGTAGTAATATTCAAACGAAAAACGAAAGTCGCCGACGACATCGTTAAACAGCCGCGAATCGCAAAAGTGGCAGCCGAATACATCGCCTGAAAACAGGATTTTTTCTTCGACTAAATAAGTGCATTGGGTATCCGGCCAATGCAAATAAGGCGTATGGAAGAACTCCAAGGTGCGATCGCCCAGCGACACCTTATCGCCGGTCATGACCGGGGTAAAGTCAAAGGCATCCTGCTTTAACAGGGCTTTGAGCATGGATTGCGCTTTTTGGGAAATATAAAGCTGGGCTTGCGGGGCGCGGCGCATCAGTTCGGGTAAGGCCCCGGTATGATCGGGTTCGAGATGATTTAACACGATGACTTTAATTTCGTCATACGCGGCTACCGATTCAAACCGGGCAAAAAAATCATCGGCGAAGTTTTCTTTGACAGTGTCGATAATCGCGACGCCTTCGGTTCCCCTGACCACATAAGCGTTATAGCTGGTGCCGTTGGCGGTTTTTAGGATGATGTCGAAAGTGCGCAACGACGGATCGAGCGCACCTATCCAATGGACTCGCTCGGATAGCGTAACGGCTTGCGCTACGCCATCAACAGCCAAGACCGGTGGTTTACTCATGACCGCAACTTGCTTGCGCAAGCGTTCTGGGGCAGCCTTCAATATCCTGATAGGTCTGGGTTTCTTTTAAGCCGATCCACTCATCGACCGCGTACTGATCGAAGCCCGCCATCAAGCTATCGCCGACTTGCATTAACGGGCGACGGATCAATAACGGATTTTTCAACATCAGAGCCAACGCTTCCGGTTCGGTCAGGTTCTCCGGGTCGATTTCTCCGTGTTTGATGGCCGGAGCGCTGTAATTAAACCAGTTCCGTACCGCCAATTTGCCGAAGAACGGGCGTAAGCGATCAGGTTGCCACGCTTCGGTTAATAAATTCAGCGCGACAACTTCATGACCTGCCGCGGCTAATAATTTCTTTTGCCGGGTATTGTTAATGCAACCGGGTTTTTCGTAGAAATAGACGGTAGCCATCGGAACTATCCTCAATCAGTGACCCTGCAATTCGGCCATTACCTCGGCCATTCTTTCCGGTGGAATACCGGTTAAAGAGCCGGGCAAGTTAATGGCTTCGCCCAATGAATTTAATATCGCACCTTCAATCGGGCAAATACTGGCGCATTGGTAGACCGGGAAGTCGCCTTCGCATTCGGTGCATTTTTTACTGTTCACTAAAAAATGCGGTTTAGCCGCATAAATGGCTTTACTTGGACAAACCGGCTCGCAAGCATAGCAATTAACGCAGGATTCAATAATTTTTACTGCCATGACAGGCTCCTAAATACTATCGTGTGAGAATGTAGAAGCTTAGGCTTAACACTATGCACATCGACTTAAAGATTGATAAATTCACCGTCAAGACACGAACAAAAGCTCAGTTAAAAACCTTATGTTCTTGTTCGCGCCTTGGTGGCGCTACGCCTTTATGGAGTTACCGCTAATCCAGCTTATGCACTGGCCCTAACCGGATCTTTGGTGTTATCCAACTTGCCTGCGGCCGCCATCTCTTTATAAACAGCCATGACCGCTTCTTCGATGGGCTCCATAGCATGTTCGCCGTTTGGCGCGATTCCGGCCGCTTCCAGTTGCTCCCAAGGTTCATAACCGACTTTCGAGCACAATACCGCTTCGCATCCGGCCAAGGCGCGGATAGTCAGTTGCAAAGTGCTTTCGCCGTCGCCGCAAGTGCTGTCGCCGCCGCAATATTGATCGGCTTTGCGATGGCTGATGAAACGCACACCGTCCGGCGATGCTTCATAAATCAGGAATTCCCTGGCATGACCGAAGTGCATGTTAATCACGCCTTGTCCGCTGGTGGCGACTGCCATCAATACCGGACGCGTGGTCAGTTTGGCTTCTTCCTTGTGTTGCTGCGCCTTTTGGGCTTTTTCCAAGCGCTTGCTGTCCATCTCGGCCTGGATAGCGCCATGAATCACCTTGCGTTTCTCCATTGCCGCTTGATAGTCGATTTCCATTTCCTCAATCTTATCCAGCGTAAATTCGTCGCCTCTATCTTCACCCAACAAACCGACCGCATCGGCGCGGCATTGGCGGCAATGGCGCATCATGTTCATATCGCCGGAACAGCTGTCTTGCAGGTCTTGCAGTTCATCGGGGGTCGGGCCGCGTTGTCCCATTACGCCGTAGAAAGTGCCGTGCTCAGGTTCGGAAATCAACGGCATTACGTTATGCAAAAACGCGCCTTTGGATTTAACCACTCGACTGACTTCGGCCAAATGCTCATCGTTTACACCGGGAATCATAACCGAATTGACTTTTACCAAAATGCCTTTGGCAATCAGCATTTCCAAGCCTTTTTGCTGTTGTTGAATCAGGATTTTCGCGGCTTTTACCCCGGTAATGCGTTTATTGTTCCAGAAAATCCACGGATAAATCTTGGCGCCGATTTCAGGATCAACGCAATTAATGGTGATCGTGACATGATCGATATTGTGCTTGGACAATTCCTCTACCGAATCGGGCAAAGCCAGACCGTTGGTTGATACGCATAGTTTGATGTCAGGCGCTTCTTCGCTTAAACGCCGGAAGGTTTCGAAGGTGCGTTCGGGATTGGCTAACGGGTCGCCGGGGCCGGCAATACCCAGAACGGTCATTTGCGGAATAGTAGCCGCCACCGCCATGGTTTTTTTAACCGCTTGATCCGGCGTCAGCACTTCAGAAACCACGCCGGGACGCGATTCATTACTGCAATCGTATTTGCGATTACAGTAATGGCACTGGATATTGCAAGCCGGGGCAACCGCAACATGCATTCGGGCAAAGTAATGATGGGCGTCTTCCGAATAGCATGGATGATTCTGTACCTTCTCCCGTATCGAATCGGGTAATGAATCCATTTGGTTGTCGGTGGTACCGCATGAACTGGCTGAACAGCCGCCTTTAGCCGCTGGGGCATCGTTTAATACTGGTAGTTGCATCGTCTTAGACCTCGTCAAGTTGAGTTTAGTTAAAGCAAATGCACAGGTCATGCCAATGCCGGTAGGCAGTTTTAAGTTATTAACTTATATAGATTTGTTTTTGCTCAAGAGTGCTATTGTTGTAAACACAACACGCATCTTTTTAGGTTTTGTTATTAATAGGACAATGATTTTCGCGATAAAAAATATTTGCGGCGAATTTTTCGTTTGTGCTCGGAAGCTCCGGCCGCGCCAATTCGCTGCTGTCCGGCAGATTGGTCGCAACGATGAGCTGTTGCCTGTGCGTATAGAGCACTGAATTGATTGAGCGACACGACAGCTGCCAATTCGATCCGAGGCAAATTGGAGTGCAGGCTTCGCCTGCAAGCAGGCGAAGCCTGCACTCCAAATGCCCGAATTAATGTCGCTTGATCAACGATGGCATCTATAGCGTAGTGCGCAATAAATGGCCTCATTCACTGGGGCCGCGCGTAATCGTATGCAAAAATCCGGCTTAAAGTTTGAGCCCTAAGCATTTCCAGAAATCCTGCTGCTTGGCTATATTGAGTACGGCTTGGCCGGCGAGTAGGGCGGAGACGCTGACGCCTGCCACGCCGCCGCCCGGCCGGGTCCAATGGCCCGTGTGGTAAAGTCCGGGCAAAACGCCGCGGACGCCGGGGCGGTTCGGGCCGATTTGGTCCGGGCTGGGGGCATAGCCGTAGGCCGCGCCTTGATGGTTGAGGGTAAAACGTTCCAAGGTTCTAGGCGATCCCGATTCCACCCACACTAGATGGTCATTGAGGCCGGGGAAATGGCGTTCGGCTTGTTGCAAAAGGCGCTGTTGGAATTCTTGCTTGGCTTGGCGCCAGGAGAGGCCGATTTGGAAGGGACATAATGTGGTCAGCAGGAGGATATGTTGGCCTTGTGGAGCCAAGGAAGGATCGGCCAGCGTCGGCAGGGTGGCGGAGAACCAATTGGAGCGGCCCGCGCAAGTGAGCGCGTAGCCGGCCTCATGATCGAAGGAATCAAAGAAAAAAGACTCATGGCTATGGGCTTGTTCGGCAAGTTGGAGGTCGGTCGCCACGTAGCTGACGAAAACCGACAGCGAGGACGTCAGTTTCTCCAAACCTTCGCAATGTCCTTCCGGCAAGTGTTCCCGCCCGATTAACAAGTCGGCGGTCTGGCGGGCGTCGATATTGGAAACCACGGTTTCGGCCCGGATCACTTGGCCGTTTTCCAGGATGATGCCGCGGACTTTACCTTGTTCCACGCAAATGCGCCGCACACTGGCATTCAACAGCACCTCGCCGCCGTGTTCTTGCACCGCCGCGGCAAGCAGATTGGCATAAGTTTGGAAACTGCCTTGGCAATAATAACCGCCCTCGTAGGTATAGCCCGCTATCATGGCGGCCCAATACAGAAAGGACAGCTTCGACGGCGGCAGCCCCAAGTAAGGCCAAAGCGCAGCGCACGCGCTCTTTAGGCGCGCATCGACCAGGAATTCATCCAGCGCCTCGGCCAGGGTAGTGCGGCGGTAACGGAATAAATTGGCCAACGCGAGCGCCGGCGAAATCGGCGCCGATCTGCCTTGAGCCAATATCTCTTCCGCTACCATGGCTTCTTCCGCCAAGACCCGGCAAAGCCGAAGCAAAGCCAGAAGACGATCTTTTTCTTCGGGGAAACGTTCGCTTAAACCGGTAATGAAAGCGTCCTCACCTGAATGTAAAGGTATTTCGAATTCCGGGAAAACCGCCCGTGCGTAAGCCGGGATCGGGATGAATATGGCTTGCGGGTCTATCCCCAGCGCCCGGCAAATTTTGTGAATGACGCTACCGTTGCGGTAACCTTCGGAACCGCAGCCGCTGACCAAATGGACGCCCGAGTCGAAATGAAAGCCGCGCCGCCTGAAACCGTGGGCGTAACCGCCGGGACGGTCGTGCCTCTCTACCAACAGTACGGATTTTCCCGCCTTCGCCAGCAAAGCGGCCGTGCTCAGGCCGCCGATGCCTGCGCCGATGACGATAACATCGTAAGTTTCTTGTTCGGATTCGCTGTGAATGCCACGCATGGAGTCCCTGCTCTGAGGATGGCTTCCGGAGTAGCCTGTACGGGGTTTAAGTGAAGCGAAGGTTAGCAGGTTTCCCCTGGACTACCAAGTTCGTGAATCCTGCCTCTAAACTAAACCGGCTAAAAGTTTTTCCATTTCGGCTTTAGGCAACTTGCCCGCCTCGTTGCGCGGAATCGCGGCGACGAAGTAAATTTTACGGGGCAGAAAAACAGTGTCGACATAAGGCTGCAATCCTTCCCAGATGCCTTGTTTGTCAAGCTGGCTGACCGTCACCGCTGCCAGGCGGCTTTCATGGGGCCCGCTCTGCTGGAGAAAGCAAAATCCATCCAACACGCCTTCTATATCTTTTAGCCTTCGGTTCAGCTCGGCCAAGGAAGCGCGCTTGCCACCGATCTTAACCATGTCGAGGTGCCGACCCAACACGGCAAAGCGTCGGTCCGCTTCGATCTTGAACAGGTCTTGCAGTTGGATTGGCGTTTGCAAATGAGGCGATTGCAAATAAGTGAGTCCGGTTTCTTCCTGAATCATGCGGATGCTCGCGTAAGGTTGCCACAAGCTTTCGCGCAAGGTCTCCCTGCAGGCAAACGAAAGCGTTTCGGTGCTGCCGTAAATTTCACGAGGAGATAGCCCTAAAACAGAGTTTGTCTCGCGAGCAAGTTTATCGGATAAAACATCGGTAGCGGAGAGTACGCCGACAAGTTTGGCCCAAGAGCCGTGAGATTTACTCAGGGTGCGCAAATGGGTAGGCGTTGTTGCCAGTACGGCGGGCCAAGGAGAGGCCTCGGTGGCGCGGCGAATGTCTTCGGGAAAGAAAGGGTGGCCGTCATACAAGATGAGACTGGAAAATAAGGGCCAAAATACCGAGGTTTCCAGGCCGTACATGTGTTGCGGCGGCGTAGTGGAGACCATCAGTAATTGTTGCTGACCAAGCCCCAGACTGTTTACGGCCATGTTGGCCGAGATTCTGAACGTCGCCAGATTGTGCGGGCAAGGTTTGGGCTTGCCGGTGCTGCCCGAAGTGAAGGCGATTACTGCGGTGCGATTCCAATCGAAACGGGGTTCCAAGGCGAGATCGCCGGAGCTGGGTGCGACCACCGGGAACCACGCCAAGTCAGGCAGGTTGGAGATGCGCTCGCCGGCGACGTAAGCTCCGGGATAATCGTGGGCGATTTCCCTAAGTACTGTTATCTGACTGGAGGGCGGCAGCAGGCAAATTTGCCCGCGGCTGGCGGCGGCCAATAAAACCAGGCAAAACAAGTAGCGGTTTTCGCACAAGTTGAATAAATAGGGGCGGTTGGGCAAGCGTTTTGCCATTTCTTTTACGTCAGACCATAAGTTTCCGCGTGTTATCAGTCTGCCTTCATGGAGCGCGAAGGGGGTTTCGTTGGTTAGGGACATTCGGTGGAGAGGATTATTTTAGGTTTTCTGCCTGGATTGGATTACAGGGGTATTTATTGACGAATTATTTTAGTGATTGCTATTTTTTGCCAAGTTTTTTTCTTGTCCATGCCGGATGTCTTCGGCAATCAAGAATGGCGTAAACGCGTGCGGTTTGATTTTCAACACGATAATAAACGGCAAACGGAAATCGTTTTGATAATAACCGGTAATATTTCTCGAAATAAACCTGATGAATTCCGGCGCTAATCATCAATGAATCAATGTCTGAAAAAAGCGTGTCTAAAAAATAGGTCCCCAAGCCGTTGGCCTGTTGCTCATAAAATCGGTAGCCATTGATTAAATCCTGTTGCGCGGAACGTTGTATTTGGATCTTCATGAAAGCCGGTTACGCATGTCCTTTTTGGCATCATTCCAATCGATAAAGGCATCGGTTCCATTATCAAGCATTTCTTCTCTTTGCTGTAATACCTCGGCATGCCAAGCCGGAGAGTCGATGTTATCCGCATGAGCACATAAGCTGTCCCAAAGAGATTCCATGACTTGTATTTTTTCCGCGACGGTCAAATTTTCTATTTGAATGGCTGTCATAGTGATTTCCTAAAGTGAGTGAAACGGCAGGCTAGGCTTTGCATCATTGTATTATAAAATAGTCTAACCTAAATCCTTCCGGCAAGTCCTAACAACCCGTTAAAAATGAAGCCCGGTGGGTAAAATGCCTTCATCGAAGTATTGTGAGACGTCCCGAGCTTGTCGATGGCTAAATTTACGGTTGAGCCTCATGCACTATCCATCGATTGTTTTTTGCCGTTTTTAAAATACAACCTTTCATGGATAATAAGTAACATCATATTTTAATAGCAAGCAAGAGAATCGAAAATGGATGCGGATGTATTGATTATCGGGGCCGGACCCGCTGGAAGCATGGCGGCGCGGATGCTTAAAAAACGGGGCTACCGCGTCGTGATCCTGGAAAAAGAACTGTTCCCGCGTTTTTCGATAGGCGAAAGTCTGCTTCCCCAATGCATGGCGTTTTTGGAAGAGGCCGATCTATTGGAGCAAGTGGCGGCGGAAAATTTCCAGCTAAAAAACGGTGCGGCTTTTTCTCATGCGGGCAAACTGACCGAATTCGATTTTTCGCAGAAATTTACTCCCGGCTGGGGCAGCACTTATCAGGTTCCACGCGCCGGATTCGACCAAACCTTAGCCGAGGCTGCCGAAGACTGCGGCGCCGTCATCCACTACCGGCACAGCATCGTGGCGGCGGATTTCAATACTCCCGGTCAGGCGCGCCTAACTACGATTGACGGCAACGGTTTACAGCGCGATTGGACCGCCGGTTGGGTCATGGATGCCAGCGGTTTTGGCCGGGTGCTGCCCCGTTTGCTTGAACTTGAAACGCCTTCTTCGTTGCCGCCGCGCCAAGCGTTGTTCACCCATATCGAAGACCGGATTACCGTCCCGGATTATGACCGCAACAAAATCCTGATCGCTATTCACCCTCAATTCCATGAAGTCTGGTATTGGTTGATCCCTTTCAGCAATGGCAGGAGTTCCTTGGGCGTAGTGATGCCGATGGATTTCATCGCGACTCGAAGCGGCAGCCCGCTGGAGATCTTGCAGGAACTGGCCTTGGCAGAACCCAGGCTGGCTGAGTTACTGAAGGACAGCCGTTTCGACGCTCCGGTCAACCGGATTGGCGGCTATTCCGCCGACGTCAAAAACTTATATGGCGAGGGTTTTGTGTTGCTGGGCAATGCCGGCGAATTTCTCGACCCGGTGTTTTCCTCCGGCGTCACCATTGCCTTAAAGTCGGCATCGTTAGCCGTTCCCTTGGTGGACAAGCACTTGCGCGGTGTTCCGGTGGACTGGCAAGCCGACTATGAGCAAACTTTACGCAACGGCATCAATGTGTTCCGTGCTTACGTGGATGCTTGGTACGACGGACGCTTTCAACGCATTATTTTTGCAGAACGGCAGTTGACGCAGATTAAATCGATGATCTGTTCGATTCTTGCCGGGTTTGTCTGGGATGAGACCAATCCGATGACCCAGCGTTGCAGCAAGAAGATCGATGCCGTCGCCGATAGCTGCCCGCCTTTGTGAATGCAGGTCCCGCAAGGGGGGAGCGATGTATCTGAATGAGTTAGGGATAGTCTGCGCACTGGGTAGCGCTAAGGCTGAGGTGTTGGCCGCATGGCTTTCAGGCCGATGTTCGAAGGCGGTTCCCGTGCCTTGGCTGGATTCGGACATTCCGGCGCTGGGTTTACAAACCGAACCGCCGCCTCTGCCGCAAAAACTCAAGCACTATAATTGCCGCAATAACCGCATCCTGCTGGCGGCCTTAGGCCAAATCGAAGCTTCCGTCAGAAACATGATCGATCGTTACGGCGCGCACCGCATCGGCGTGGTTATCGGTACCAGCACTTCCGGCATCGCCGAGGGCGAGCAGGCCGTCAGCGTGTTGCAAAGCACCGGACAACTGCCGTCCTCCTACCATTACAAGCAGCAGGAGTTGGGCGGAGCGGCGGAGTTCCTGGCGTGTTATCTGGATATCGAAGGCCCTGCCTACACGGTTTCGACGACCTGTTCTTCCAGCGCCAACGCCTTGGCTTCGGCCCGACGCCTATTACGATTGAATGTTTGCGATGCGGTGCTCGTTGGCGGCGGGGATGCCCTGTGCCGCACGACTTTGGAAGGTTTCGCCGCCTTGGGCGCACTCAGCCATAGCCGTTGCAATCCGTTCAGTAAAAACCGCGACGGCACTGTCATCGGGGAGGGCGCGGCTTTGTTCCTGATGAGCCGGGAGCCTGCGCCCATTGCGTTGCTGGGTGTCGGCGCCGGTTCCGATGCTTATCATATTTCCGCGCCGCGTCCCGACGGGGCTTGCGCTTATGCGGCGATGCGCACCGCCCTCCGCGATGCCGGTCTGGCGCCGGGGCAAGTGGATTACATTAATCTTCACGGTACCGCGACTAGGCAAAACGACGCCATGGAAAGCAAGGCCGTCGGGCAATTGTTCGGCAACAAGACGTTTTGCGGCTCAAGCAAGCCCGCTACCGGCCATTGCTTAGGCGCGGCCGGAGCCATCGAAGCCGGTTTGTGCTGGTTGTTGCTGTCCGGCTTAAACCGGGAAAATCGTTTGCCTCCGCATCTTTGGGATGGCGTGGCGGACCCTGAAATGGCGCGGCTTGGCTTTGCCGCGCTTGAAAGCCGGGGTTCTAATCCACTACAATATTGTCTTAGTAACTCTTTCGCTTTCGGCGGCAACAATGTGTCCTTGCTCGTTGGCTACTCCTGACAACCCCGCAGTTCTTCCTTATCCTATTGAAACACTACTTCCCCAGTCACTCGACATGATCCTGCTCGACCGGGTGGTGGAGATAGGTGAAGAGCATATCGTCGTCGAACTCAAGGTGCGCGACGACGGCTTGTTTTCAAGTCCAGAGCATACTGTTCCCGCGTGGGTTGGCTTGGAATATATGGCTCAGTCCATTGCGGCATTTTCCGGCTATCACAAAAAATGCCGCGGCGAGGAGATTGTCTTGGGCTTTTTACTGGGCAGCCGTCACTACCACTGTTCGGTCGGCAGTTTTCCTTGCGGTGCTCAACTCAGGGTGCGGGCGGAAAAGATCATTGAGGCGGCTAATGAAATGTCGGTATTCGCTTGCGTTATCGAAGGCGATAACATTAATGCGGCCGCGCAACTTAATGTTCTGTTGCCGCAAAATTCAAAAAAATTTCTCGCCGGAAAAGGACTATGAGCCAAAACACCATTCTGGTCACGGGCGCTAGCCGTGGCATCGGCAAGGCTATTGCCTTGCGCTTGGCGCGGGACGGATACGACATCGTCGTGCATTGCCGCAGCCGCCTGGACGAAGCTGCGCAAGTGCAAGACAGTATCGTGCAAATGGGCAGACAGTCCCGTGTGCTCAGTTTTGACCTAGCCGACCGTAGCGCCGCCCAACATAGCCTTGAAGCGGATATGGAGGCCCACGGCGCTTATTACGGCGTGGTCTGCAACGCAGGCCTTACACGGGATAACGCCTTTCCCGCGATGAGCGGGGAAGATTGGGATTTGGTCCTGCACAGTAATTTGGACGGCTTTTATAACGTGCTAAATCCCCTCGTTATGCCGATGATTCAGCGGCGTAAACCGGGGCGCATCGTCACGCTGGCGTCGGTTTCCGGACTCGTCGGCAACCGGGGCCAAGTCAATTACAGCGCCGCCAAAGCGGGCATCATCGGCGCCACCAAGGCGCTGGCGGTGGAATTGGCGAAACGCAAAATCACGGTCAATTGCGTGGCTCCCGGTTTGATCGAAACCGATATGCTGAAGGATTTGCCCTTGGCTGACGTGGTCGCGGCTATTCCCGCAAGGCGTTTGGGCAGTCCGGAAGAGGTCGCCGCGCTGGTGGCTTTCCTGATGTCGGAAGACGCCGGTTATATCACCCGCCAAGTCATTTCCATCAATGGGGGCATGTGTTGAGCCGGCGCGTGGTGGTGACCGGTATGGCCGGTTTTTCCCCGATCGGCAACGATTGGGACGAGATACGCGCCAAGCTTCAGGCCTACCGTTCCGGCATCCGCTATTTGCCGGAATGGGAGCGGTACAACGGGCTGCTGACCCGTTTGGGCGCGCCGGTGGAAAATTTCAACCTGCCCGCTCATTACACCCGTAAAAGAATCCGCAGTATGGGACGAGTTTCCCTGTTGGCCACCCGCGCCACGGAGCTGGCTCTTAGCGACGCCGGTCTGCTTGATGACCCTGTTGTCAGCGGCGGGCGTGTCGGCGTCGCCTACGGGTCTTCGGTGGGATCGACTCCGGCCATCGCCGATTTCGGCAGAATGCTGATCAATCATGATGTCGGCAATCTCAATGCGACAACCTACCTTAAAATGATGGGGCACACCAGCGCGGTGAACGTCGCCCTGTTTTTCCAGGTGCGCGGGCGTGTCATTCCCTCCGTCAGCGCGTGTACCTCCGGCAGCCAAGGCATAGGCTACGCTTACGAGGCCATCAAGTTCGGTTTGCAGGATGTGATGTTGGCGGGCGGGGCGGAAGAGCTTTGCCCCACCGAGGCGGCGACTTTCGATGCTTTGTACGCCACCAGCACCCGCAATGATGAACCCCAATTCACGCCCCGACCCTTCGACCGCGACCGCGACGGCTTGGTGATCGGTGAGGGCGCTTGCACTTTGGTGTTGGAAGAGTTGGACCGCGCCCTGGACCGTGGCGCTCATATTTATGCCGAGGTAATGGGTTTTGCCACCAATGTCGACGGCTCCCACATCACCCAGCCTCACGCGGAAACGATGCAGGTGGTCATGCGCCAGGCGTTACTTGATGCGGCGCTCGAACCCGGCCAAATCGCTTATGTCAGCGCCCACGGCACCGCCACCGAATTGGGCGACATCGCCGAAAGCCATGCCACGCAGTCGGTATTCGGTTCCGACATTCCCATCAGCAGCCTTAAAAGCTATACCGGCCACACCTTGGGCGCTTGCGGAGCTTTGGAGGCTATGGTCGCAATCCGCATGATGAATGAGGCTTGGTTCCACCCGACGCTTAATCTTGAGCATCCCGACCCCCGTTGCGCCGAACTCGATTACATCATCGCGGATGGCCGCACTATCGATGCGCAATACGTCATGAGCAATAATTTTGCGTTCGGCGGCATCAACACCTCGCTGGTTTTTAGCCGCTGGGCAAGCTGAAATGGCGAAGGCTACAGAACCGGCTCACACAGACTCTGCCGAATCCGGCACTAAGGAAAGCCGTCTTAGCTTCACTCTTCAACACTGGTGCCTGTGGCAATCCGAAGAATCTTCCGGCGGGATATGTTGGCCCGACGGAGAGGTTTTGCCTTATAACGGAGGATATGCCGATGTGGGGTTCTTGCCGATGATGCAAAGCCGCCGCTTATCGCCCTTAGCCAGAGCGGCCTGCGCGGTGGCTCATCAGTGCCGGGAAAAAAGCGGGGATATGCCCTCGGTGTTTTTCTCCAGCCATGGCGAAAGCCGCTATTATTTCGAGATGTTGCAGGGCATAGCGGCGCGCGAGGATGTCTCTCCCAGCCGTTTCAGCCTGTGCGTGCATAACGCCATTGCCGGTCTATCCAGCTTCCACAGCGCAAGCTTTCTGCCTTATACGGCCTTGGCGGGCGGCACCGAGGGAATGTTTAGCGCATTTTTGGAGGCCGCCGGGATGTTGCTGGAAACGCCTAAAGTTTTAGTCGTCTGGTATGAACAGCCTTTGCCGGAAGCTTATCGGCCCTATTTGAGCGCATCCGCAACGACCTGGGCGCTGGCTATGGTTTTGGCCGGGGCCGGCGGCTCCGGCCGCCCGTTGCGGCTGACACGCAGGCCGGGTACGACGCCGCCTGCAAGCCAAGGCGGCGATAACAGCCTGATCCGGGCCATTTTGACGAATCAACGCAGTTCAAGCTGCCGTTTGGATCGGTCGATTTGGCAGTGGGAGCTTAGCGATGCTTGAGCGGATTAATTACCTTTGGCGGCTGTTCGGCACCGGTCTTAGCTTTTTTCTGTTCGGTTTCGTGGGCGTGTTGTTCTGGGGAATGCTGTTTCCGTTGTTTGAAAAATTCATCGGTGTGGGTCTGCAAAAGAAACTAAGATCCAGAGCCTTGATGAACAGGATTTTTCATCTTTATATGGAGTTCATGCGCGTCATCGGTATTTTGAGCTACGAAGTGCATGGCGGCGAGCGGCTCAATGCTCCGGGCAGGCTGATCGTCGCCAACCATCCTTGCTTGTTGGACGTCGTGTTCCTTATTTCGCAAGTCCGCAACGCGACCTGCATCGTCAAGCCTGCTTTGGCGGCCAATCCGTTTATGCGCATTCCTATCCATGCTCTGAGCTATATTTACGCAGTCGAGCCTGAACTCTTGCTGGAACAGTGTACGGCGGACTTGCACCAAGGCTGCTCACTGATCGTCTTTCCCGAAGGCACCCGAACCACGCCCGGCAAACCGGTCAAATTTCTGCGCGGGGCCGCCGCCATTGCCTTACAGGCCAAGGTCAAGATTCTGCCGGTGCATATCGGCTGCGCCCCGACTACATTGACTAAGCGCGAGAAATGGTATCAAATACCCGACCGGAAATTTACTTTAAGCCTGCATGTAGGAGATGATATTGAAGTAGATGCCATTGATGGAAATGCTGACCGCTCCCTCGCCGCCCGAAAACTAACCCGGCACTTGGAGACGTATTTCATTGAGCAGCAGGCGCATTATGGAAAACCTTGAAGCCGAATTAAAGCAGTTAATTATCAACACTCTGGAGCTGGAAGGGATAAGCCCGCCGGACATCGACTCGGAAGCGCCCTTGTTTGGCGGCGGTTTAGGTCTCGATTCCATTGACGCGCTGGAACTCGGCCTGGCCCTGAAAAAAAAATACCACATCCACATCGATACCGACTCCACCGAGCTGTTGAATTATTTCGCATCAGTTAAAAACTTGGCGGATTTTGTCTCGCAACAACAAAAAATCTTATGAAAACCCCTGAAGAAATACATGCCACCCTAAGGCAATTGATGTCGGAAATGTTCGAATTAGCGCCTGATGACATCGGTTTAAATGCCCGCTTGAGCGAGGATTTGGATATCGACAGCATAGACGCCGTGGATTTGATGGTCAGGTTGCGCAGTATTGTCGGTCAGCGCATTAACCCGGAAGATTTCAAAAGCGCGCGCACCATACAGGATGTCGTGGACGTCATTTATCGCATCAACGAAGCCGCTTAGCGCCTTTATGCTTAACGGCATTATCTGGCTGGCGACCATCGTTTACCCCTTCCTGGTTTGGTTTTCCCTGGACTCTGTTCAGCCCCGTTACGTGGTTTTGCCGTTGGCGGGGCTTGCTCTGCTTCGCTTTTTTAAGCGCGGCCCAAGTCAACCGATGGGGCGGACCGGGGGACTGGTGTTTGCGGCCTGCGCACTGTTTCTGCTGGTCATCGCACTGGTTAACGAGACTCGCTGGCTGCTGGCTTATCCGGTCTTCGTCAGTTTCGCGTTTTTCACCGTTTTTGCTTCCAGTCTGGTTTATCCGCCTCCCATCGTGGAGCGCTTGGCGAGGCTTGAAGACCCCGACCTGCCGCCCAAGGGCGTAGCCTATACTCGCAAAGTTACTCAGGTGTGGAGCGGGTTCTTCCTGTTTAATGCCGCAATCTCTTTGCTTACGATTTGGCATGGCGATCCGTGGTTGTGGAGCTTATACAACGGCGGCATATTTTATCTATTGATGGGGCTGTTGATGGCCGCTGAGATGGCTGTCCGTCGCAAAGTCAAGGCCGGCTATTGATGCGTTCGCTTATTTTATTTCCTGACATACTCGGAGAAAAGCCGGAGGCGGAGGGTATTGTTTTGGCTTTGCGAATCCCCGAAGGGTTGGCTTATTTTAGCGGCCACTTCGATGAAGTCGCTATCGTGCCGGGCGTAACGCAAATCCAATGGGCGGTGCATTACGCCCGGCAATACTTAGCGCTGAATTGCATCTTCAGCCACATGGAAGTCGTCAAATTCAAAGAATTATTATTGCCGGGGCAACGTTTGGAGCTGACTTTGCATTATCAGCGGACGGGCTGCAAATTAAACTTTTGTTACCGTTCGGAAACCACCGAATACAGCTCAGGTAGACTCTATTTCCATGACCATCCCCTTTAACCCCTGCATACTCATCCCCGTTTACAATCACCAAGGGCCTTTGTCGACCCTTGTGCAACGGCTGGATGCTTACCGCTTGCCTTGTATTTTGGTGGACGATGGCAGTCTGGAACCTTGTGCCGAAACTATCCGCAACTTGTCCGATGTATATCCCGGCGTGCAGACTATTCGTTTAGACTCCAATCGGGGTAAAGGCGCGGCGGTCAAGGCGGGTCTAGTGCTGGCCCAACAGCAGGGTTTTTCCCATGCCCTGCAAATCGATGCCGACGGTCAGCATGATCTACAGGATCTGGAAAAGTTCCTGACCGCCGCCCGTTCAGCGCCGGAAGCTGTCGTTATCGGGCTGGCGATATTCGACGACTCTATTCCCAAGCTCCGCTATTATGCCCGCTACCTGACTCATATCTGGGTGCATATTAATACCTTGTCCTTGCGTATTCCCGATTCCATGTGCGGCTACCGAATCTATCCGATTGAGAGTTGCGCGAAACTGATCCAAACCACCGCATTGGAAGACCGCATGGCCTTCGATACGGAAATCCTGGTGCGGCTTGACTGGCAGGGCGTCCCTGTGGTGTCGATTCCGACCCATGTTACTTATCCGCAAGACGGCGTGTCGCATTTTCGGGCATGGGAGGATAACCTGCGCATCAGCCTGACCCATGCCCGTTTGTTTTTCGGCATGTTGCCTCGCTTACCTAAACTGCTGGCCCGGCATTTTCAATGAAGTCCGTAGACACAGACCGCCATTGGGCAAGTTTGCAGGAAACCAGCGCCATCTGGGGCATACGTATTTTGACTTGGGTTTACCGGATTTTTGGGCGCTGGGCGTTTCGGCTGTTGTTGCGTCCTGTCGTGACTTATTACTTTCTCGGCGGACGCACCGCCCGTAATGCGTCATTGGACTATTTGCGCCGCTTGGGTCAGCGTTATCCCGAATTAGGCTTGTCCGGCGGATGGCCGGAAAGTTACCGGCATTTCCTCAGCTTCGGCGAAACCTTGCTGGATAAAATCATCGTCTGGACCGGAAGCATAACGCCGGATCAAGTCAATTTTCCCAAGCGGAAACTGCTGCTCGACTTGCTGGAGCAAAAACGCGGAGCCATCCTACTCAGCGGACATATCGGCAACCTGGAACTTTGTCAGGCGATAGCCGGCATGCGCGGCCACATCCGCCTCAACATCCTGGTGCACACCAAACATGCCGAAAAATTCAACCGCCTGCTCGGCGGCAGCAAGGGCAGCGCCACCATCCAACTGATTCAGGTCACCGAGTTGAATCCCGCTATTGCCATCGAATTGCAAAATAAAATCGAACGCGGAGAATTCCTGGTGTTGGTCGGCGACAGGATACCGGTTAACGGCAGTCGCATCGTGCAGGCGAACTTTCTCGGCAAGAACGCCGAATTTCCTCAAGGCCCTTATCTGCTTGCGTCCTTGCTGCGTTGCCCGGTCTATACCCTGTTTTGTTTCAACGTGGACGGGCGTTTTCAAATCGATCTGGAGCTGTTCGCCGAATCCATCCGCATCCCGCGCACCGAGCCGCAACGCTTACAGATGCTTGAAACCCTGGCGCAACGCTATGCCGAGCGGCTTGAAGCGCATTGCCGCGCCACGCCGTTGCAGTGGTTCAATTTTTACCCGTACTGGAGCCCTTCAACTGCAGGAGAGACAAGCCGATCATGATCCGGGCCGAAGTGGAGTTGATAGTGCCCTTCCATGATGTCGACATGCTCGGCATCGCTTGGCATGGGCATTATTGCAAATATTTCGAAATTGCCCGTTGCGCGATGCTGGACAAGATCGATTACAACTACATGGTGATGAAAGCCACCGGCTACGTCTGGCCCATCGTCGATTTGCAAATGCGCTTTGTCCGCCCGGCGAAATTCAACCAGCGCATTCGGGTAAGGGCGGAATTGGTGGAGTGGGAATACCGGATGAAAATAAAATACCTGATAACCGATGCCGAAACCCATGAAGCGCTGGTCAAAGGGCATAGCATCCAAGCCGCCGTGGATGCCGTCACCGGGGAAATGAGTTACGCCTCGCCGGCTGTTTTCCTGCAACGTCTCGGCATCGACGATGATGCCTGTTAACGCATTGCGTTTGGCCGACTAGGTTCGGATTTACCCAGCGTGAGTTATTCGGCTCGGCGCGCTAATGATGCGCATTGTTTACCGCTACGCGATTGACGCCTGCGGGTCGAGCGCATCCTATGGAGGCGGTGTTGCTTTAATAACGATCTAGTTCCCACTCCGGAGAGACTGCGAAAGTATTATCAAAATGAGTTTAAAAACCTACTCACCCCGAAGGAGGCTAAGTTTTCAATTAATTGATTTTAAAGTAATTACTTTTTCTTCGTGATCTTCGTGCCTTCGTGGTGAATGCTTTTGCTTTTGTTCTAAAACGAATACTTTCACGGTCTCCGGAGCGAAGGAGCGCTAAATTTAGATAATATTGGGTTTAATTTGAAATGAAATAAAGGAATGCAACAAGATGAGATTAAAAGAAAAAGAGGTTGAAGTAGGCTATTTATATTTGACCACTGCGAATCAATACCGTGCCGTACTCGCGATGAAAGGTGAGTTTTTGATTTATGCGCCCAGTTTGGAAGGGACTGCGCCGTTAAAGCCGAATTCTACAAAAATGCCGTTTGAAAATATGCCGTTTAAGAAATGCCAAATCGTTACCTTTGCTAAAAAGGATTATCAAGTGTTTGATTTCAACGGCAATGAAGCGCTCAAACATAAATTGAATGAATTACAGAGAGCGGAAGCCATAGCGCAGTGTAATGCCAAGTCGGCTATTGCTGCCTTGTTAGCGGAATAAAGCGGTTACAACGGATAAATTTATAACTCAATATCAAATCCACTATTTCAAACTATTGGGTATGGGTAAGATAGTGATATTCTAGGAGATATTTTCTGAAACAACTCTTTTATGACCTAAATTATTCCGATTTAGAAGCAATTATAAATCGGAATAATTTAAATCGCTCCGCCGCGGCAGTTCTTTTCAATTGGCATTATAAGAAAAAAGAAAATACTCAATGTCATGATAAAATCGCCAAAAGTTCATTGGCCTTTTTTCAAAATAACTTTGACTTTTCTCTACCCGAAATCGATACGGTTCATGAATCAAAAAATGATCGAACAGTAAAATTTCTTTTTAAGCTTAAAGACAATCATAAAGTTGAAACCGTCCTAATTCCATTTAATAACAAATATTCAATTTGTCTTTCATCGCAGGTTGGCTGTGCAATGAATTGTTCGTTTTGTTTTACCGGAAAACAAGGGCTTAAAAGAAATTTAACGACCAGTGAAATTGTTGGTCAGTTTCTACAGGCTTGGCGTTGGTTGGCAATAAATAGGTCTGGAGAAGAGAGGATTTTAAATATCGTTTTTATGGGACAAGGCGAACCTTTACATAATTTTGACGCTGTCAAAAAAGCCTGTGAAATATTTTTATCACAACACGGAACTTCAATTGGCGTTCAAAAAATTACTATTTCAACGGCGGGTTATATTCCAGGACTTAAAAGATGGAGCCGGGAAATTCCCGGAGTAAATCTTGCGTTATCGCTTCATTCGCCTTTTGAAGAAAAGAGGAATGAACTTATTCCCATTAATAAAAAATACCCATTAGATGAAGTGTTGGCATATGTTGACAAGATACCTTTAAATAAAAAGCAATTTATTACTTATGAATATATTCTGATAAAAGATTTTAATGATTCTCCTGATGATGCTAAAAAATTGGGGGAGATACTGGCCGGTAAAAGAGCTTATATAAACTTAATTCCTTTTAACTCATTCCCAGGTTCGCATTATGAGAGTCCGGATTTGGCTAAGATTGAAAAGTTTAAAGACGTTTTAAATACTTTTAAAATTCCGACTTTAATAAGAAGTGCTAAAGGCGATGATGTGTTAGCAGCATGTGGCCAGCTCAATTCTAAAAATTAAATAGCTATTCCACCGTATGGTTTGGCGCTCAAGCATGGATTCATATTCAATAGATTGCTAGCGGTCAATTTAATTGCGGACGCGCTTGATGAACTTGTGCAATCGATTATTTCAGATATGTAAACGATGTCTCGCCGGAAACGCCAATTCGGCTACGCATGACTTTACACTTGATAGCAAAATGTCCCGCTTTAAACGGGAAGCCGAAAAAAAGCACTCCCATGAAAATCTATTTATCGCTATTACTTGTCTTAATTTGTTTAGGCTGCGCGCCTGTCCATCAACTAAACCGCCTTTATTTCGGTATGAATAAGGCCGCCGGTGGGGCTGTCAGTGAGTCGGCGTTTAATCAATTTTTGCAGCAAGAAATCAGTTCGCGCTTTCCTAAAGGCTTAACGCTGTTTGAAGCAAAAGGGCAGTGGCAAAATGCGAAAGGCATGATTGATCAGGAAGAAAGCCGAGTGGTGGAAATCGTTTGCGACGATACTCCGGAAAATCGCGACAAGGTCGCTGTCATCGCGGCAAAATATAAAGCATTGTTCGCACAAGAAGCGGTGATGGTCGTTAAAAGTCGGTCTGAAGTAGTTTTTTATTAATAATCAATAATATAATTCAATATTTTTGCATTTTTCCAGTTCAATTTCACCCTTTACCCGACACCGAAAAGCTGTTGCCCGACCTTGGCTGGAAAAAATGTAAAAGCCGTAAGGCAATGATATGAACTCCGCCGACGGCTTGGATGGCTCAGAGACCTACTTAAATAACTAAATCAGTTTAGAGAACTAGCTTATGGATATAAACCTCATCATTTTTTTCTTGTACTTAGTTGCAGTTATTTATTTAGCGGGCTTTGCTCTGGTTAATAGCTTAACGGAGGTAAGAATTAGAGAGGTCTACATGTATTCAGGAACACTCGCGCTGATAGGATGCATTAGCGAGGTGGCTGTTAACAGTTTCTGTAGAGCGGTTTTCGATGCGCCTCTTTGGATATACTTAGTGACGCCTATACACCAAGGGGATACTTCTATTTTTGCATTTTTTCAATGGTCACTCTATGGCTATCATCTTTATTTCGTTCATAAAAAGATTCAATCTCTTAAGGTTAAGCACAAAGAATCTCTTTTTGTTTTAGTGCTCTCTATAGAGGCCTTATTGCTTGAGATATTCGTAAATATTTCAAGCAAGTTTTTCCTGAATACATTCATATTTTATTACATGCCTGAAGATATGGGGCATTTGACCTCGGTTTTTGTATTGCCTGTTTATGTTTTGGGAGGGGCTATTCTGAATGAAACTTTTAAAAGATTTCTCAGAGACCCCGTATTTTTCGGTACGTTGAGTTTTTCTATTGCTTTTATTTTTGTGTTTTTAGAGTAGAACTGTGCCCCTAACGTTTTTTCAGTGTTGAAGCTAAAAATTTACATTTAATCAAGGCCAAACGTTTGTTCGAGGGGGCAAACATATCTCGAATGGCTGGTTGAGGGCATTTTTAAAGCCGGTATAGTTCGACGATGGCCTATTTGTCGATGCGGCTCATCAATGTTTTGCTGCGGCTTTTCTAGTGCTTTTTTTTGTAGGAGTAACGCCTCCGGGACCGCCATCAACGTCTTTTCTTCCAGACATCGCTCAGCGCGGCATGAGCGGCGTATTCCGTTGCCGGCTTATGAATGGTTTTTGTTGCCGGATAGCCTTAATTGCTACTTTTGTCTTAAATTTAGTATATGATTTTTTTCGTGTATTGGCTCTATTCACTTTGCTCGCGATAAGATTTTCTGTCCTAAGCCGTGGTCTAAAATTAGGGGATTATTGTATCCATAGGCTTGAGTTTTTATGATGCTCGGAATTGCTGTTTTGATTACTCTCAAATGACTTGCAATTTTTAGTACGCTATAATTAGAGTTTTTACTAGACAACGAAAGGTAAACGGTTATATTTATGTACCGCTGCATTTGGTTCTTTTTAAGCAAAAACAAATAATTAAATAATAAAGTGAGCGGTAAGATAATGAATGGTTTAGTTAATAAAATAGTTCTGCTGGTTGTATCGCTAGGCATATCGTTTGCGGCGTATGCCGAGTTTAGTCCGGCTCAAGTACAGCAGATAGTAACAACTGCGGCGAAAATACAACTCTCGAACCAGACCGGCAATTCTTTAGAAGCTAAGGCTGTTGAGGAGATTGCAGAGAAAGCATTGCTGGAGGCGGTAGCCGATCCCGATAAAGCTGCTGAAATCACAAAGACGTTTGTTGCAGCAAACCCGGATGCGGCAGCGGCTATTGCCTATGCGGTTGCAAAAGTGTTCCCTAACCGGGCAACGGTTATTGTGGCGGCAGCCATTGCCGCCGCCCCCCCGTCTGCTTCCGCCATTATTACAACGGCTGTTGTCACGGCAGTGCCGGCTGAAATGGCAAACGTTACGGCGGCGGCTGTTACAACGGCTCCCCAATTGGCGTCAGCTATCGTAACGGCAGTTGTTGGTTTGGTAGTTGCAGCTCCAAGTCATAGTTTTACTGAATCGGAATCAACGGCAAGTAACTCCTCAGTTAAACAAAATTCTATAACCACTGCCTTAGCGACTGCACTTAAGGGCTGCTCTAACGATGAATGTAAAATTGCCGCTACTGTTGCCGCAGTGAACCAAGGTGGTGCCAGTCCGGATTTAGTCGGCTCGCTGGCTGGTGCAATTATCAGAACAGTAATAGCTACTGATCCGGGTTTACAAAAGAAAGTTACCGATATAGCCGAGAATAAAAAACCGGCTAGCCCCAATTAATTCAGTTCTCGATTGTAGAAGAATGTCCTTTATTCAAGTTTCATAATAAAATCCACTATGTGTATGAAAAACAATATTTTATCCATTTTTTTATTGGGTGTTGCAAGTTGTGGCACTGTATTGGCCTATGACAGTAAAGACGACGCCAAGGTGGAAAAAGAACGCCAAAGTTCCGAATATACGCATCCCGGCATACATGCCGGATCTTTTGTCGTTTCGCCCAAGCTGGATATCGGTAACCAGTATGATTCTAATATTTATAAACAAGATAAAAGGTTGACCCCTGTAGATAGCTATGTTGCGCATTTTAAGCCCGGCTTGAATGTACGTTCGGATTGGCGTCGGCATGCGCTTAATTTGATGTTTGATAGCGATTTGACGCAGTACGCCAGCCAAGGCAATCAAAATAATTATGAAGACATGTTTACCCGTCTGGACGGAAGACTGGATGTTGTCCGCGATAGCCATCTGGATTTGGGTTTCTCCTATAGCAGCATACATGAAGACCGGGGCTCTCCCGACCAGATTGCCGGTAGAGGTCCGACTTTTTATGACACTAAAAGTGTAGATGCTTTTTATACTCACAAGCTAAACCGGATGTCGGTTAAGGCAGGTTTGGATACTACTCGCTATGATTATCAAGATGTACTCACTTCATTAAATTCAGTGTTAGCCATGAGCACTCGTAACCATTGGGAGTATATGCCTTCGGTTCGTTTAGGTTATGAAATTCAGCCGGAATATGAAGCGTATGTAAAAGTGATATACAAAGAGGCTGATTATGATAATTTGGTGCGCTCGAGTGGCGCCGGCGTGGCCTATAACCGTAATTCGTCCGGTTACAATGTGTTAGGAGGGGTAGCGTTTGAAATGACCGAGTTGGTGACTGGAGATATGTCTGTCGGTTACTTACAGCGCGACTATGTTGATACACGCTTACCTAGCATTTCCGGCGTTAACGGTTTCGTCAAATTAAAATGGAGGCCGACGCAACTTACCACTGTTACCGGTAAATTGAGTCATGATATTGGTGAAACTACGCAGGCGGGTGTTGCAGGCGTTTTAGCAACCGGTGTAAGTATGGGGGTTGATCACGAATTAATGCGTAATATTCTTCTTAGTGCGGGTGGTACTTTTGGCAATAATGATTACCAAGGTTTTGTTGCTCCTAACTTGGTAAATCGTAATGACAAGGTGTATGGGGGTAACGTGAGTGCTAAATACATGTTGAACAGGAATTTATCGGCGGCTCTGTTATATACTTATCAAAGTCGAGATGTTAACTATCTGTTTAGTAACTATGAAGTGCATCAAGTAATGCTTAATTTAAGAGGTGAGTTTTAAAGTTTGGCGCGGTTAATTTTGAGTGTGCGCGCTAGGGTAAGGCGTATCACTGATTTGGAAATAATGTATTTTTTGTGAGAAAAGATGAGCCAGTATCGTATTAGATTTTTTCCACGACTATTGTTGTGTAGTGTGTTTTTTTGCACAAGCTTGTGTGCTGAAGAAAATAATAATAAGCAACAAACACAAAATTTGAGTTTAACTTCCATAAATACCGAGTATCGGTTAGGTTCCGGTGACTTATTGAAAATTACCGTGTTCAATCAGGAAGACCTATCGGGCGAGTACACAATTAATGGCGCAGGTCAGGTTTCCTTGCCGTTAATTGGCGATGTCAATACTAAAGATTTAACGGTAAAGCAAGTAGAGCAGGGCATTGCCGATAAATTAAAGCCGGATTATTTGCTTAATCCTCGTGTTAGTGTGCAAGTGTTAAACTACCGGCCTTTTTATATTTTAGGCGAAGTCAAGGAGCCTAAGTCTTATCCTTATGTTGACGGTATGACCTATCTAAATGCTGTAGCCATAGCCGGCGGTTATACTTATCGAGCTAAAGAAGACCATGTG
>Ga0265327_10001650_pt1 | contig 26944 bp, 28 predicted proteins | sample 41621metaG_FD_202089 | JGI IMG/M metagenome (GOLD analysis project Ga0265327, IMG submission 202089) | Rhizosphere microbial communities from Carex aquatilis grown in University of Washington, Seatle, WA, United States - 4-16-21 metaG | ecosystem: Host-associated > Plants > Roots > Rhizosphere...
GACTGTCGGGCACTCCGGTGACGATCGGGTAGGTGGCCAGCACGATCGGGACGGCGCCGCGCAGTCCGGCCCACGACAGGAATGCCTGCTCCCGCCAGGGCACCCGGAAGCCGATCAGCGACAACACCACCGACAGTGGCCGGGCCAACAGCAGCAGAACCAGACCGATGACGACGGCGGGCACCAGATCGTCGCCGAGCTGGCTGGGTGTGACCAACAGGCCGAGCAACACGAACAGCCCGATCTGCGCCAACCAGCCCAGCCCTTCGGCGAACGACCGGGTGGCCGCGCGGTGCGGCAGCCCGGAGTTCGCGAGCACCAGACCGGTCAAATAGGCGGCGAGGAACCCGCTGGCGTGCGTGACGCCACACGCCGCGAAGGCCACCGTGCCCAGACCGAAGGTGGCGAGGGGGTACAGGCCGGACGCCGGTAGCGCGATCCGGCGCAGCGTGACGGCGCCGAGGTAACCGCACAGCAGGCCGATCGCCGCGCCCACCGCCAGTTCGTAAACCAGGTTGACCAGCCCATGCCCCGGATCGAAGGCCAGCGGAACGACGCTGAACATCAGGACCAGGATGACGGCGGGGGCGTCGTTGAGGCCGGACTCGGCCTCCAAGAGCCCTGCCAACCGCCGGGGCAACGGCAGCACCCGCAGCACGGAGAACACCGCCGCGGCGTCGGTGGACGAGACGATGGCGCCCAGCAGCAGCGCCAGCTGCCAGTCCATGCCCAACAGCAGATGCGCGCCCGCCGCGGTGACGGCCGTGCTGACGGCAACGCCGAGCGTGGCCATCACCGCGGCCGGCGCCAGACTCTTGCGGACGTCGCTGAACTTGGTGGTCAGACCACCTTCGATGAGGATGATCGCCAGCGCCGTGGTCCCCAGGTCCTGGACCAGCGCGACGTCGTCGAACCGTAGCCCGAGGCCGTCTTCGCCGACCAGTACGCCGAGGCCGAGGAACAGCAGCAGACTGGGCAGGCCGACGCGGGTCGCGAGTCGTGTGGCCACGATGCTGGCCAACAGCACCAGGGCACCGATGAGCAGCACCCGGTTCAGCTGCTCCAGTGTCATCCATCCCCCATTCCGGTGTGCGGCCGAAGCAAATGTATCTGGGAACCTGCGGCGGGCGGCGGTAGGCGACAATGACTGCGTGAGTACCCGGGGCATGCGCGTGGCGATCGCCGGCGCCGGCGCGGTGGGCCGGTCGGTGGCGCAGGAACTCGTCGCCAACGGACACAAGGTCCTGTTGATCGAGCGCGACATCAACAAGTACGAGCCCCACACGGTCCCCGAAGCCGACTGGCTGTGGGCCGACGCCTGCGAGGTGGCCTCACTCGAGGAATGCAGCGTCGAGATGTGCGACGTCGTGATTGCCGCGACCGGCGATGACAAGGCGAATCTCGCGATGGCCCTGTTGGCGAAAACCGAGTTCGGTGTGCCGCGCGTGGTCGCGCGCGTGAACAACGTGGCCAACGAGTGGTTGTTCACCGACGACTGGGGTGTCGACGTCGCGGTGTCCACGCCGCACGCGATGGCCGCCGGGGTCGAGGGGGCCATCGACGTCGGTCACCTGGTGCGGCTCATGGGGCTACGGCAGGGTCACGCGAATCTGACGCAATTCACGCTGCCACCCGACAGTCCGTTGGTCGGAAGGACCATCCGGGACATGACCCTGCCGCAGAACACGATGCTGGTGACGGTGCAGCGCGGCTCCAAGATCATCGTGCCGAAATCAGGAGACCGCTTCGAGGGCGGCGACGAATTGCTTTTCGTCGCAGACGAATCCGTCGACGGCGACATCCACGACCTCATCCACGGCAGCTAGAGCGCGTAGCAGTACCTGCTCGTCGGCACCGAGTCGAGATTGGTGTGGGCGCCGAAGCGCGTCACGCTCTCGATCATGAGAGTCATGCGGCGCTGCAGTTCCGCGTCGTCTCCCCCGCTGCCGTAGAACGCGTGCACGTCCGTCATGGCGGCCATGTGGAACAGTTCCTCCACGACGGCGTCGACCCGCTCGCTGCCGTGCACCGTCCGCAGGACGCGGTTCTGCACGTAGCCGAACGTGTCCTGGGTGTCGATGGCGACGCTGGTGTGCTGTCCCTGCCAGATCTGCAGCCAGTCCGCCGGATCCAGATCGGCCGGGATGCGCAGGAAACCGATCTGCGCCAATGCCGTTGTCCGAACCCCGTTTTCCACGGCGGGCGGGTCCAGTCGCACCGTCTCTTCGACTTCCCATCCGGCGCTGCGCTGAGAGATCGCGGCCAACAGGTCGGAAATGGGTTCCGGATCGACATCGGCGTCGGTCCACACGCTGACCACCGCCGGGACCGGGTTGTCGAAGGTGGTGATGCGCAGCATGGCCGCCTCGACGTCGGCGTCGTCGACGTTGATCTGCAACCGGCGCACACCCGCGGCCTGCAGCAGTACGTGCAGTTGTGTCGATTGCAGGGCAGTGTCAAAACCCGAGCCCCACAGGGCGTAGATGAGCTTCACGTCGTCAGCCGTGCTTCGCTGCCATGGGCTCGGCCTGCATGACGCCGCCGGCCTGGAGCCACTCGCCCACCGCGCGGGGTGCGTCCCGCACGGGGTTGTAGACGTCCTCCTCCGAGGAGAACAGGTTGTCCCCCGCGTAGACCAGGCGGGTGATGTTGGGGAAACCGAATACCTTGCCGGGCTCCGTCGGATGGTCGAGGGCGTTGATGATCTCGGTGACGATTGCGCCGTTCTCCTCGTCGACCGCGACCCAGGTGTGCGGGAATCGCATGTGCGGGAACGGCTTCATCACACCGACGATCCATTCGCGGACCACCTCGCGGCCATGCATCTCGCCGTAAGCGTGCTCGATGTAGTGCACGTCCTCGGTGAACAGATCGGCGAACGGCGCCCAGTCCCCCGTGCTCGAACAGACCTCGACGACCTTGGTGTAGTGATCGAGTGCGGCCATCAGCTCGTCGCGGCTGAATCGTGGCATGTGCGGACCTCCCAGATAACTAGAATCAATTTCAGTTTTTGGACTCTACCGAACAACTAGAATTCGTTCCAGACCCAGAAAGGAGTTGCGCCGTGGCAAGAATCGCCGATCCGCGACCCGCCGCCGAGCCGGGCTCCGCGGTACAGCAACAGCGTCGTGCCGCGATCCTGCAGGCCACCGCAGCCCTGTCCACGCAGAAGCCGGCCGACCAGGTCCAGATGAACGAAGTAGCCCGCGCCGCCGGGGTCGCCCTGGGCACGCTGTACCGCTACTTCCCGTCCAAGACCCACCTGTTCGTCGGCCTCATGGCCGAGCGGGTGGATCGGATGCAGGACGGCGTCCACCGCCGCAAGGCACCGGCCGGCACCGCCGCCGACCGCGTCTTCGACGTCCTGTCCCGCGCCACCCGCCCGATGCTGCGTCAACCCCACCTGACCGCCGCCATGCTCAATTCACTGAACACCGCCGACGCGACGGCCGTGGCCGAGGTCGGACACATCGACCGCCAGGTCCGCAGCATGCTCCTGACCATCTGCGGAGTGGATGATCCGGGGCCGCAGGATATTTCGCTGATGCGGTTGGTCCAGCACACCTGGCACGGCATCCTGCAGTCCAGCCTCAACGGCCGGATCGATGCCGACGAGACCGAGGACGAAATTCAACTGGCATGCCAGTTGATCCTGGCCCCGCTGTCCGGCGCCTAGGCCCGAAAGCAACCTTCGATATGGCCGTTCTCGATTCCCGCTGCCTGCATGAACGAGTGCGCAACCACTGCCAGCCGCATCGATCTTTCATCTGACACCTGAGGGGACTTCGACAAATCCCGGTTCTCCGCCATCGACGACGGAATTGAACCGGATGCGCGTATCCAGCTCGTTGATTTCCTCGATCGCTCCGTCTGGAAGCGCTGTGACATCGAAGTTCTCGGCGATCCGCGAGGGCGTGACCGATGCGGTGAGAACCGCGCTGCCGCGCTGAATCCCCCAGGCCAACAACACCTGCGCCGGCGTGCTGCCGAACCGGTTCGCCAGCGAGACGATCAGCGGGTCGTCGAGCAGACGCGGTTCCAGAGCATGCCCCAGCGGCGCGAAGGCCAACAAGATGGTTCCGTGCGCCTTGCCGAGCTCGTGCAACTCCGATTGGGGGTGGTACGGATGCGACTCGACCTCGACAACCGCCGGTTTGATCCGCGCGAAATTCAGGACCTGCGCGGTCTTTTCAGCGCTGATGTCCGAGAGACCGATCGCTCCGACGAGTCCCTCATCGACAAGGCTTTCCATGGCGGCCCAGGTTTCGGCCAAGGTGACCCCGTTGTCATAGATCACGTTTCCGTGGGCATCGCGCGGATCTTGGTCGTCGCCGGGTTGGAACGCGAATGGGGTGTGCACCAGATACAGGTCAAGCGTGTCCAGCCCCAGCCGATTCAGGCTGGCCTGCAAGGCAGGCTTCACCCGTTCCGGGCGGTGATTGTTGTTCCACAGCTTGCTCGTCACGAACAAGTCTTCGCGGCGGACGGTGCCGTTCGCGAACAGCTCCCTGAGCGCCGCGCCGACCTGCGCCTCGTTGCGGTACCGCTCGGCCGCATCGAGGTGGCGAAAGCCTGCTTCAACGGCAGCCTTGACCGCAGTCCCGGTCTTCGTGCTGTCGGACAGTAAAGTCCCGAATCCGAGGGCCGGCATTGCGCCGCCGCCGTGGTTCAACGGGAAGCGGCGCTGCCGTAACTCGTCGTTCGATGTCATGTTCTTGGTCTCCAGGTTCGATCACGATTTTGGAAAGTGTTCGGGGGAAGGGTGTTTCGAATTTCAGCGACTGCCATCGGCACTCCCGCCGATGACGGCGACCGCCTGGGCGGTGGTCCATACCGCGCTGGCCAGGTAGCGAAAGTTCACCAAGGCAGCCAGGTACCCGTCGCCTTCGGGCAGGCGCGGACCGGCCGTCGCGTCCTTGACCACGGCGACCTCGAAGCCCTGTTCGACGAGTTCGCGCAAATGGCCTTCGACGCACAGGTTGGCGGCCATGCCGGCCAGGATTACTTGCGCCACTCCGCGCTTACGTAACTGCAGCACAAGGTCATTCGACTCAGGACCCACGATCTTGTGCGGTGAGGTGATGACGGTACGGCCGTCATGGATGTGGTGCCGGTACGACGGCAGGAAGTCCGCGCCGGATTCGGCGAAGCCGTCCATGGTGTAGGCACCGGCGCGCGCGAACATGCCGACACCGCCCATGAATTGCTCGAGCGGGTCGCCGAACCGCCACTGCCCATCGGTCGGATAGAAGTAGTGCGGCGACACCGCGACGGTGAGCTCCGCACGCTTGGCCGCATCGAACAGTTCGCCGATATGGGTGACGGTGTTGTTCTCTTCGACGCTCGCGCCGAACACCGACCACGCCACTCCGCTCGGACTGAGGAAGTCGATCTGCGGATCGGTGACGACGAGCGCCGCGCGTGCGTGGTCGAGCACGAAGCCGGAGTTCGGTAACGCGGGATGGAGCGGCTCGGCGTAGTTCGCCTGGTCTGCCATGGGATGGCCCTTGCGGTCGGGGAGGTGGGTACTCCCCCAATATAGCTGACCGGTCGTCTATATATCAAGAGTCGCCGATGGTGGTGTGCGCAACAGATCAGCTCAGCGCAACAACAACGCCGGCAGCGTGACAGCTTCGAATCGGTCGTAGGGGCCGCGGCTACGGGTGACCTTGCCCCGTAGGGCGGCACCCTCCCAGGCCTCGATCAGCGCCGACGCCAGTTCGGACGCTCCGACATCCGTGACGATCTCACCAGAACTCCCCTGCCCCGATCGCACAGTGTCCGCAAGCGCGTCATCCCAGCGGCCGAGGATGCGGGTCAGTTCGGCGCGCACCGGCTCGCTGGAGCCGCCCAGCTCCAGCGACATGTTGCCGACCAGACAGCCGAGCAGGAAGTCTGCGGATTCATGCTCATCGGCAAGCGCGTGAAAAAACCGGCCGATGCGCTCGTGCGCCGATCCATCACCGTCGAGCAGCGGCAGGATCCGCGCCTCGATATCGGACCAATAGTGCTCGAGGATCGCGGCCGCGAACACTTCCTTGCTGGGGAAGTACGCGTAGAACGAACCTTTCGGCACGCCCGCGGCGTCTGTGATCTCCTTGACGCCACTGGCCGCGAAACCCTGCGCATGCACCAGATCGAGTCCCGCGGCCAGCAAGCGGCGGCGGACTTCGGGGTTCGATGGGCGGGGCACTCCCGCAATGTTAGTCGACCGGTCGGCTATAGCGCCGAGCCGCAATTGGCGATTGATCGAAGGCGGCAAGGAAACCGGCATCCCGCGGCTAATGTCGTCGCCGAAGCACTAAGGAGAAGCTCGATGCGAGACGACGACGTGGAAGCCGCACTGCGGGAGCACTGGGCTGCATCCGACGTCAACGACTTCGAAGCGGAGCACGAAATCTACCGTGACGACGCAGTTCTCGAGTATCCGCAGTCGGGTGAGCGAATTCGCGGACGGCACAACATCCAGGCATCGCGAGCCGCACAACCGAACGTCAAGCACTTCGAGGTGCGGCGCATCGTCGGTGCAGGCGAGCTGTGGGTCACCGAGCTGGTGATGACGTATGACGGGCAACCGTTCTATACCGTCAGCATCATGGAGTTCTCCGGCGCCGAAGTCGTGCGCGAGACCCAGTACTTCACAGAGGCTTTCGAACCTGGTCCGTCGCGCGCCCAATGGGTCGAACGAATGTGATGCCAACCGACCGATGAGGAGACTCCCATGACCGAACCAGCCGACCAGACCGACTCACCCGAAGGCACCGTCACCGTTGCCGAGAGCGGAGCAGGAACCTACACACAGGAGATCATCGCCGGCGGACACCGGTTGGTCGCCGACGAGCCAAAGCCTTTCGGCGACGACGCCGGGCCGTCGCCGTACGACCTCCTGCTGTCCGCTCTGGGCGCGTGCACCTCGATGACGGTGCGGATGTACGCAGACAAGAAGGGCCTACCGCTCGAACAGGTGCGAGTCTCACTGCGGCACTCGCGGATTCACGCGAAGGACTGCGCCGACTGTGACACCTCGGCCACGGGCATGATCGACCACATGGACCGCGAAATCGAATTGCTCGGCGCCCTCGACGATGACCAGCGGGCGAAGCTGCTCGCGATCGCCGAACGCTGCCCCGTGCACCGGACGCTGACGTCGACGGTGCACGTCACCACGTCGTTGCGGCCGGCTAGCTCGCCGCCTGCGTGATGATGTCGTCGACTTCGGCTGCCCGGACGGCCATTTCGGCGTGGGCCTTGTCGAGCGCTTCGGCCTGATCCTCGTCGGCCTTCATCATCGACTCGATGTCGAAGCCCGCCATGTCCAGCACGCCCATGTCCGCGAACGCCTTCTGCACCTTCGGGCCCCACAGTCCAATGTCCTTGACAATGGGTACGATTCGGCTGAACAGATGCGACCGGAACTGGCTCAGCATCGGCGCCGTCTCGACCCAGTCGACGCAAGCTTGAACATCGAGGCCGAGCGTCTCGTAGACCTCGTCACCCCGAAGGCGCTCGCGCATCAGGTAGCAGGCGTCCACGACGAAGTCTTCGCGCTCGTTCCGCTCGGCGTCACTGAGTTGGGAGTAGTAGTCCTTCAACGAAATTCGGCCGAAGGCGACGTGCCGGGCCTCGTCCTGCATGACGTAGGCCAGCACCTGTTTGGCCAATGAGTTTGGCGCCGCCAGGTCGCGCTGCACGCCGAACGCGGCGAGCGCCAGGCCTTCGATGAGCACCTGCATGCCGAGATACGGCATGTCCCAGCGGGAGTCCCGCAGGGTGTCCTCGAGGAGCACGGACAGATTCTTGTTGACCGGGTAGACGAGGCCGACCTTCTCCTGCAGGAACCGCGAGAACGTCTCGACATGCCGGGCCTCGTCCATGGTCTGGGTGGCGGCATAGAACTTCGCGTCCAGGTCGGGCACGACCTCGACGATCTTCGCCGCACACACCATCGCCCCCTGCTCGCCGTGCAGGAACTGTGAGAACTGCCAGGCCTGCGAATGCTGGCGCATCTCGGCGCGCCGTTTCTCGTCGGCCGACTCCCACATCGGGCTGCCGAACAGCGGATGGAACTCGTCTGGCAAGCCGATCGGGTTCATCGGATCGACGTCTTGCGCCCAGTCGATACGCGACTGGGCGTCCCACTGCTTGTCCTTGCCCTTCTGATACAGGGACAGCAGGCGCCCGCGGCTATCGTCATATTCCCAGGTGAAGCGCGCGTCGCCGCCACTAGGCACGTCCCAGGAGAGGGGCGAGGGCACCGTCGTGTACTTGTCCTTGGTCGTCATGAACGGCCGCCTCTCTGCGCGCATGTGTCCGGACGGAAATATGACCTGTATCACAGTGCGCCGCAGACGGCCGGACCGTCAACTACCGGGTTGGCGTTTCTCGATGAACGCCAGCACGCCCTCCAGCGCGCTCGGGTCCATCATGTTGCAGGCCATGGTCGATCCCGCATCCGCATACGCGGCTTCGATGCCGACTTCGATCTGGCGGTAGAACAACGACTTGCCCATCGCGACGGCGACGGCGGGCTTGGCGACGATGCTCGTGACGATGGCTTCGACCTCGCCGTCGAGAGCCTCCGGCGCGGCGACCCGGTTGACCAACCCCAGCGCTTTGGCCTCGTCCGCTGAAATGAATTCGCCGGTCACGAGCATCTCGAAGGCGGCCTTCCGCGGGACATTGCGCGACAGCGCGACTCCCGGTGTCGCACAGAACAATCCGACGTTGATGCCGCTGACCGCGAACCGCGCGTCATGGCTCGCCACCGCGAGGTCGCACATCGCGACCAGCTGGCAGCCGGCAGCGGTCGCGATCCCGTGCACCCGCGCGATCACCGGCACCGGTAATCGCTGGATCGCCAACATCACGTCGGTGCACTGGGCGAACAGTTCCTGGTAGTACTCGAGAGATGGCTCGGCGCGCATTTCCTTGAGGTCGTGGCCGGCGCAGAACGCCTTGCCGGATGCCCCGAGCACGACGGCCCGCACCGCCGCGTCACCCGCGAGTCCGGCGAAGGCCTCCCCCAACTCCGTGAGCATCGCCTCGGACAATGCGTTGAAGGCCTGCGGACGGTTCAGCGTCAGCGTCACGACACCACGGTCATCGCGGTCGCAGCGCAACAGTGGTTCGCTCATCAGCGCGCGCCCTCAAGGAAGTACGTCGTCATGGGTCCTTTGCCTTTGACATCCACCAGCTGCGGGTCGCTGAATTCATAGCGATGCGCGAGCAACGAATGCGTGGATGCCGACACCTGGATGCGGTGCGGGAGGCCGCTGGACTCCATGCGGCTCGCCGTGTTCACGGTGTCGCCCCACAGGTCGTAGATGAACTTGCGCTGCCCGATCACGCCCGCGACCACCGGGCCCGACGAGATGCCGATCCGCATCGAGATCGGACTCGGCCAGTTCGACGACAGAGCGGTGACGGTGCGTTGCATGTCGAGGGCCAGCTCGGCCATCGATGCCGCGTGGTCGTCATCGGGATTGGGCAGACCGGCAACCGCCATGTAGGCGTCACCGACCGTCTTGATCTTCTCGATGCCACGCCGGTCGCAGAGCTCGTCGAAAGCGCGGAACAGCGTGTCCAACAGCTGCACCAGCGCCTCCGGTGTCAGCGTCTCGGACAAGGGCGTGAACCCCACGATGTCGGAGAACAGCACGCTGACGCTCGGCGCCGAGTCGGCGATGGTCGGCGCGCCGTCGCGCAGCCGGTCGGCGATCGGGGCCGGCAACACGTTGTAGAGAATCTCTTCGGTCCGGGCCCGCGCCTGTTCGACTTCGCGCTGCCGGAGGAAGTCGATACGCCGTAGCCGCTCCAACGCATAAGCGATGAGCACGCTGATCGCCGCCAGTCCGGCGATCTGCGGCGCCATCGTGCCCAGATCGTCCAGGCTCCCCCGCGCGCTCGGCAGCTCCAGGCACACCGCGACGAACACCACGGTGTTGGCGACCGCCGCGTGCATGCGCAACCTCAGCAGACCGACGGCGCCCAGGAGGGTGACGGTCGCCGAGGTCATCAGGTACTGGGTCGGGAAATCGCCGACGCGGGCCAGTACCGGCACCAGCAGCACCTGCACGACCGTCAGTTGCGCGACAGTGCCGACCTGCAGATGGTCCTGGAGCGTTCGAATCCGGCGGATTGCCACGATCCCCAGCAGGAAGATGCCGATGGTGATTGCGCGGACGATCAGGGCGCCGGGGACGAAACCGCGCAGGACCAGGAAGTCCACGGCCGCGTAGACGACGGTGAAGAGGATGCCGACCACTTGCGCGAAGGTCGCCGCGCGCAGCCCGTTCGCGTCGTCGTGCGCCCGGAACGCCCGCTCCGCGTCCTGGTCGTCGAACTCCAGCATCCACTTGCGCATGTGGAGCTGGGCATGCGTGTGCTGCACCCAGCACCGCACCGCTTGCGCATCCACAGGGCGAAAATAGCGGAGACGGGGGTCGGCCGAGAGCGCTATTCGACGATGTCGCCGCGGTAGCGCTCGAAAAGCGCCAGGAATTCCGCTCTTTCGGTCTCCGCCGCGCCATTCTTGATCAGCGCGGCGTCGGCGTACTGCATGTTGGTGTCCCACTCCGCGGCCGAGATCGCCAGGCCCGCATGCGAAGTCTTCATGTCGCGGCCGATGTAATGGCACGGCCCGCCGGTGAGCTCGCACATCTGGTCGACGAGGAGCTGCCGGGCCCGCAGGTGCGAATCCGCGCTACGACCCGACGCGAATCGCGCAAACGCCGGGTCAGCCCGCAGCGTCTCGAACAGGTCATCGATGATCGCGGCGATCACGTCGTAGCCGCCGAGCCGTCGATACAGCGATGGCGTCGTCATGAAACAAGCATCGCGCTGCGTGCGCAGCCTAGGTAGGGAATCGGCCAGATTCGCCAAAGAGTTGATTCTGCCAACCGTGCATCAAATCCTGCCGATCGGAATGCTTCTGCCGCACAACCGGTTTCAACGATCAGAGCACCACAACAACCGAAAAAGGGGTTCAAAATGAAGAAGTTCGGCTTTGCCACACTGATCGCATCGAGCATGACCGCCGCAGTTCTGGGCCTGGCCGTTCCCGCTCAGGCCACCACCGGAACCCCGGTCGGCCCGCACTACAGCGTCGACAACCACGGCAACACCTACACCACCAACGGGTTCTACGACCAAGCGTTCTGACGACCCGTTGAAGGGACCCCCGATCCGCTCGGACCGGGGGTCCCTTCATATCGTGACCTCATGGCGGTCAGGCGTATCGCGATCGACGGCACCACCCTGCGGGCGACCGAAGACGACGGCGTGGTCGTCGCGCGCGGCGTCCCCTACGCCCGCGCCGACCGGTTCGCCGCCCCGGAACTGGTCTCCGCCGGCGCGGCGGTGGTCGACGCAACCGAGCGCGGGCCTGCGTGTCCGCAACTGCCCTCCCGTCTGCAGTCGGTCACCGGCCCCGTGGTCGACGACCTCGCGGTGAGCGAGCAGTGCCAAGTGCTCAGCGTCACCGCACCCACGAATGCCGACGGACTGCCGGTGATGGTTTGGTTCCACGGCGGCGCCTACGTGTCGGGCGGCGGTGAATCCCCGAAGTACGACCCGCACAGGCTCGTGACCGAGGGGCAGGTCGTCGTCGTCACCGTCACCTACCGGCTCGGCATCTTCGGGTACTTGAACATCCACGACCCGGACACGCAGAACCTCGGGCTGCGTGACCAGATCTGCGCGCTGCAATGGGTCCGCGACCACATCTCTGCGTTCGGCGGGGATCCTCACCGCGTCACGGTGTTCGGCCAATCCGCCGGCGGCGATTCCGTTCTGTCGCTGATGTTGTGCCCGGAAGCAGCAGGACTTTTCGACCGGGCCATCCTGCAGAGCGCTCCGCTCGGCCTGCCACGCGAGCGCACTGCGATGGCCGCCGCGATGCGCGAAGCGGCGGTAGCGTCGCTGGCAGGCGTTCCGGCCATCGAAGCCGACATCAAGCAACTGCTCGCGGCACAGCTTGCTGCATTGACCGCCGCCCAGCGGTTCGGCCGGCTCGGCATGATGGCCTTCGCACCCATTCTCGGTCACGCACCGCTGGTTTCCGCCGAACAGTTCGAGTCGCAGATCGCCGCTGCGGCAGCGCAAGTCGAGATCTTGGTCGGCTACACGCGCGACGACGGCCGCCCCTTCGTATCGATGGACCCGCGGGGCGCCCGCGTGCAGCGGTTGGGTCCGCTCGGCGCAGTGCTCACCGCGGCGATCGGGCGCAACCTGACGCGCACCGAATTCGCTAGGCCGGCAACCGATCTCGCGCGCACCTGGGAGCGAGCGGGCGGACGATCGGCGACATTCCGCGTCGACTGGGCACCACCGGGAGCGCCGCTGGGCGCATGCCATTGCATCGAGCTTCCGCTGCTTTTGGGCGCGGTTGGCGCGTGGCGGGACGCACCGATGCTCGGCCCCGAGCCGCGCACCGTTGACGAAGACCTGGGGCGTGAGATGCGTTCCACCTGGGCAGGTTTCGCGCATGACGGCGTCGCCGCCCTCGGGCAGAGACGGCTTGTCTTCAAGTGAGACGAGAACACCCCCGGTCCTCGGGACCGGGGGTGCTTCGTTGGAACTACTTAGTGGGCGTGGCCGTGATGGCCGTGCCCGTGATCGGCTTCCTCAGCCGGCTTCTCCACGACGGCCGTCTCGGTCGTCAGGATCATCCGGGCCACCGAAGCGGCGTTGAGCACCGCGGACCGGGTCACCTTGGCGGGGTCGACGACACCGTCGGCCAGCAGGTCACCGTAGGTCAGCGTCGCGGCGTTGAAGCCGTGGCCGACGGGCAGCTCCGACACCTTGTTCACCACGACGGGGCCATCCAGGCCGGCGTTGGTGGCGATCCAGTACAGCGGGGCCGACAGCGCCGAGGAGAAGACCTCGAGGCCGAGCAGCTCGTCGCCGGTCAGCGAGCCACGCAGGCTGTCCAGAGCGGTGCGAGCCTGGACCAGAGCGGCGCCACCACCGGTGACGATGCCCTCTTCCACCGCAGCCTTGGCGGCGGCGACGGCGTCCTCGACGGCTTCCTTGCGCTTCTTCAGGTCGGTCTCGGTGGCCGCGCCGACCTTGATGACGGCCACGCCGCCGGCCAGCTTGGCGAGGCGCTCTTCGAGCTTCTCGCGGTCCCAATCCGAGTCCGAGGCCTCGATCTCGCTGCGCAGCTGCGCCTTGCGGCCGTCGATGGCCTCGGCGGTGCCGCCACCGTCGACGATCACGGTGCTGTCCTTGCTGACCACGACGCGTCGGGCGGTGCCCAGCACGTCCAGGCCGGCGTCGCGCAGGACCAGGCCCACGTCCGGGTTGACGACCTGGCCACCGGTGACGACGGCGAGGTCCTCCAGGAACGCCTTGCGGCGGTCACCGAAGAACGGCGCCTTGACCGCCACGGCCTTGAGGGTCTTGCGGATGGCGTTGACGACCAGGGTCGACAGGGCCTCCCCCTCGATGTCCTCGGCGATGATCAGCAGCGGCTTGCCGGCCTGGGCGACCTTCTCCAGCAGCGGCAACAGGTCGGGCAGCGAGCTGATCTTGTCGCGGTGCAGCAGCACCAGCGCGTCCTCGAGGACGGCTTCCTGGGCGTCGAAGTCGGTGACGAAGTACGCCGACAGGAAGCCCTTGTCGAAGCCGACACCCTCGGTGACATCGAGCTCGGTGTTCAGGGTCGAGGACTCCTCGACGGTGACGACGCCATCGGTACCGACGCGGGTCATGGCCTCGCCGACCAGCTCGCCGATCAGTTCGTCGCGCGAGGAGACGGTGGCCACCTGCGCGATGGCGGTCTTGTCGGAAACCGGCTTGGCCGCGGCCAGCAGGGCCTCGGACACCGCGTCTGCAGCCTTCGAGATGCCCGCGCCGAGCGCGATCGGGTTGGCACCGGCAGCGACGTTACGCAGGCCGGCCTTCACGATGGCCTGCGCCAGCACGGTGGCGGTGGTGGTGCCGTCGCCGGCGACGTCATTGGTCTTGGTCGCGACGGACTTGACCAGCTGGGCACCCAGGTTCTCGAACGGGTCTTCCAGGTCGATGTCGCGGGCGATGGTGACGCCGTCGTTGGTGACCTGCGGGCCGCCAAAGGCCTTGGCCAGCACGACGTTCCGGCCACGCGGGCCGATGGTGACGCGGACTGCGTCGGCAAGCTTGTCGACACCGGCTTCCATGGCCCGGCGCGCAGCTTCGTTGAATTCAATCTGCTTGCTCATAAGAGCCTTTCGCTGATACGCATACCGCCCCGGACATCACCCGCGCGTGCGGGGATGACCGGGGCGGGACACGAATGCTTACTTGGAGACGACAGCCAGCACGTCGCGGGCCGAGAGAATCAGGTACTCCTCGCCGTTGTACTTGATCTCGGTGCCGCCGTACTTGCTGTAGATGACGGTGTCGCCCTCGGCAACGTCCAGGGGGATCCGCTTCTCGCCGTCCTCATCCCAGCGGCCGGGGCCAACTGCGACGACGGTGCCTTCCTGCGGCTTTTCCTTGGCGGTGTCGGGGATGACCAGACCGGAAGCGGTCGTGGTCTCGGCCTCGTTGGCCTGAACGAGGATCTTGTCCTCGAGTGGCTTGATGTTGACTGCCACGATGGAAGCCCTCCACTTGGTTGGTATGTCGATCCAGGGCCAATCCCCGGATGCCAGGTTGTTCGGCAAGCGTCCTGGCCACACACCGTCGTCGCGGGTGCCGGAGCGCGGTTGGCCGCGTGCCACCTAGCACTCTATACACGCGAGTGCTAGCGCTCAAGGGTGGGGCAGTGCCGGGTTCGCCGAACTCGCTGTGGGCTGAAAAAGTGGGCGTCGTCGACGCTTAGCCAGGCTGCGCAATTCCGGGGGCGCGAGGGGGAAGGAGTCCAGCGAGATTAGGTGACCTAAGCGCATCGCACAGAATCGCCGCAGTCAGCTAGCTGCCCTAATCACATTCGATAGACACCTGGAGCAGATTTCGACGCCGCCACAACGTGTCACACCCGCGGTATAAAATCGCACACATGTTCGAACCAAGGAGCGCTCCCGACCCCGCGGCCGCGGCGGTCGACGCGATCACCGCTGCTACGCGGGAAGAGAACGCCGCCGGCGCCCGCCGGCTGACGGCGATCGGGGACCTGTACGCGTTGCGAGCGCCCGACGACGATGCGGAGAGACAGCACTGGGTGATCGATGGATTCACCGGCCTGGTGGTCGAGGTCGCAGCGGCATTAGGAGTATCGCGGTGCCGGGCCCGCGCGCAGGTCGAGCGAGCGGTCACGCTGCGTGAGCGGCTCCCCAAAGTCGCTGAGATCTACGCGCGCGGCCTGGTCGACGCGGTACTGATCGCCATGATCGTCTCCCGCACCGATCTGATCATCGACGACGAGGCGGCCCGCCAGGTTGATGCCGAGCTGGCAGCGAAAATGGTGCGCTGGGGCCGGTTGTCGAAACCGAAGATGGAGCAACGGATCGACGCGATCATCGGCCGTGTCGACGAATTGGCCGTGCATGGCCCGCGACCGCCGTCGCAAGCGCGCTATCTGGACTTCCGGGCCTCAGGCCCGGGGACGGCCTCGGTGTGCGGTGCGCTGGACGCGGCGACCGCCGCAGTGGTGGACGCCGCGCTCGACACGCTGGCCCGCGGGGTCTGCGCCGATGATCCCCGCAGCCATGATGAGCGTCGCGCCGCCGCTCTCAAGGCGTTGGCTGAGGGCGGGCGGTTGCAGTGCGAGTGCGGACTGCGACAGTGCCCCGCCGCCGGCGAAGAGCCGGCCGCGGGGAGTGCGGTGAAATCAGTGATCCATGTGATCGCCGGCCCCGTTACTCTCGACGGCCAGGCACCCGGGTACCTCCCCGGGTACGGAGAGATCCCCGCCGAGCAGGTCGACAGCTTGGCAGTGGCGGCCACGGTTCGGGAAGTCCTCATGCCGCCGGACGAAGCCGAGCCGCGGTACCGGCCGTCGGCGAAGCTCGCGGACTTTGTCCGCTGCCGGGATCTGACCTGCCGGTTCCCTGACTGCGACCGACCCGCCGAAGCCTGCGACATCGACCACACCGTGCCCTACCCGTCAGGGCCGACGCATCCGTCGAACCTCAAGTGCCTGTGCCGGTTTCACCATTTGCTCAAGACGTTCCACGGCTGGACCGACCACCAGTACCCCGACGGCACTGTCGTGTGGACCTCCCCCACCGGACACACGTACATCACCAAACCCGAAGGAGCGCACTGGTTCCCAGCGTTGGGGCAACCCACCGGGGTGCCGGATGTGGCCGAAGCGACGGCCGGAAAGCCAGGGCGGGGGCGCTGCATGCCCACCCGCAAACGCACCCGAGTTCAGGAGCGCCGCGACCGCATCTACCGAGAGCGGTACCTCAACGACGTTCGCATCATCGAAGAACTCTTCGATCAAGAAATGGCCGCCGACGCGGACCCGGCACCGTTCTAGCTATCGGTGTTGACCAGGAGCAGGTTGGACGTCGCGCGGTGGGTGATGGTGTTGGCCGTCGACCCGAGGACCCGGGCGAAGCCCGCCATGCCACGGTTCCCGATCACGAGAAGGTCGTAATCGGCAGCGGCGAGCACGTCGGCCGGGTCGCCGACCAGCGCCTGCCGCTCCAGCGAACCCGCGACTCCCAGCTCGCCCGCGACGTCGTTCAGGGTCTCCTCGGCCACGGCGGTGTCGCCGGCGACAGTGACCAGGATCGGCCGGGCCCCGAGTGCGGCCGCCAGGTCATACCCGGCCCGGACCGCACGCACCGAGGTTTCGGAGCCGTCGGTGGCCAACGCGATCGTCTGTATTGCCGCGACCGGCTTGCGCACGAAGAGGACGTCCACGGGACTGTGGTGCGACAGCTCGTTCGAGGTACTCCCCCACAAGCGGCTGGCGGTCTGGCCGAGGCCTGCCGCACCGACGACGATCAGCGGCCGCTCCGACTGGGCTGCGGCGTCGACCAATGCGTCGAACGCACTGCCCTTCACCGGAATCTTCTCGATCACCGCGACACCCAACGCGGTGAGATCGACATCGGCGCCCTCTGCCGTGAGGTCCGCCCACGGTTGTTCCCGTCCCCCAGGCACCGAAACGCTGGGCTTCCAGGCCGTGACGACGGTGACCGGCGCGCCGAGGGCAGCCGCCACACCACCGGCGACGCTGACCGCGTCGGTCGCCTCGTCGGACCCGTCGGTGCCGACGATGATTCGGGAATAGGTGGTCATGGCGGTCACGCTCCGAAGATGAGGATGTGGACGGCACCGACGAGGATGCCCAGGAGTCCACCGTGGGCGTACAGCAGCCAGGCGTCCTGCTCGATGGCCGAGTACAGCATCTCGCCGAACTTGTCGGGCGGCAGCGCCCGGAACTTCTCTGTCGCGAACGTCTCGATCTTCTTGGCCTGGGTCTTGTTGAACCCGGGGTCGTAGAGGACGCTCGGGGCGAAATCGACCAGCTTGTCGCCGGCGCCGCGTTGGAGTCCTTCGACGTCGACGACACCGAACGAGTTACGGGCGACGACCAGGTACGGACCCAGGATGCGCTCGGCCTCTTCGCCGACCGCGGACTGGATCAGCGCGCGGGTCTTGTCGGCGCTGGCACCGTTCAGTAATTCGTGCGCGAAGTTCTTGACCGTGAGGACCTGCAGCGACAGCATCGTGGCGAGTTCGTGGGCAGCCTGGTGTTGACGCCGTGCGAAAAGCCCTTGCTTCCAAAGGTATTTGTAGCGGGGCTGCGGTTCGCCGGGTTCGAACACCACCTTGATCGCGATGATGTTGACGATGATGCCGATCACCGCGGCACCGCCCAGGACCCACAGCCACGTCGGTAGGAAGTGCAGGATCGAGTCGAGGACTCCCGGCAGGTGGACGGCGAAACCGCCATGGACCGCAGCGTGTTCGCGCGCCTCATCGCTGGAGTAGTAGATCAGCGACAGCCACAGGGCGAGCAGCACACCGAAGGGGAAGCCCAGCGCGCCGATGCGCACCATGAAACGCAGTTCGGGCACCGCCATGCCTTTGATGATGTCCCGCAACACTTCTGGGTTGCGGCGCAGGAAGTTGACGGTCATCAGCTTGACGTTGAGCAGCTGGTCGATGTTCTCGCCGATCTTGGCGAAGGCGCGCTTCGAAATGGTCGGCAACTCGGCGTCGACGGTCTGCAGCACCTCGTCTTTCAACGGCTGCGGAAGAGACCGCCACATCTGCGGATGCCGGGCTTCGATGATCTCGGTGGTCAACCGGCCGATATCCGGTCTGGCCGCCACCGCAATGGCTTTGGCGAGTTTGTCGGGATTGAGCTGTTCATAGAAGTCAGAGATCTTGCCGATTCGAGCTATGGAGGTGTCCACGATGAGGCTGGCCATCTTCTCGGCGCGACACGGAATGAATCCCTGGAAACCCAGAATTCCGTTGGGCGCGAAGGTGGGCAGAATCTGGACCTTGCGTGGCAGAAAGGGAAATATCCGTTTCAGGCCCGGCACATAGAACCCGGTGAACCGCACGGGCGCGAACAACATGATGACGCCGGTCCAGTTGGTGATCAAGCCGGCGATCGCGCTGAAGATCGGCACGCTGATGATGTCGACGATGAATTTCGATTGTCCGGTGAGCTCCTCCCAATCAAGAAAGGGACCGGCGGCGAGCGTTGTCATGGAATGTTCCTATGTGCGGCGGGATTGGGCGGGCCGTTGCCGATGATCTTGTCGCCACGCTCATCGGTGGCCCATCCGCCGGCGTTGTAGCCGTCGGTGTCGATGCAGACCTCGCAGAACTGTTCGCCGAATTCCGACAGATAGATGCTGCGGTACACGCTGATCGTCTTGGGTATCACCTCGGTCACCTCGAGCGCCCGCGGTTGCACCTCGAGGAGCGCATAGCGCCGGTAGTCGGCCACCGGCTCTGACGAAAATCGCACCAGGCCAAGACGATTCAAATTTGCGAGATAGCGCTGCTCGGCCTCCGGCCAACGGCAGCCGGCCATGTCGGCGATCATGTTGACGCCACTGACGAGCCGCTCCGAACCGACCTGGAACATCGTCTTGGTCCGGATGTCGATGGACGGCTGGACACCCGCAACAGCCAGGAAGCGCAGCATCCGAACTTCGTCGGGCGCCAGTTCGCTGAGGATTTGCTCGAATGCCGGATGCCGGTGCGCCGGTTTATGTGTCGGCTTCTGCGACTTCGCGATCAGTTCGTCGCCGTGCCGGCGGAGGTCGGCGTCGCTGTCGTGTTTCGCGGCCTTTTTGTCACCGTCGCGATGATCGGACTTTATCTTGCCGGCGTCCCCGGGGCCGCCCATTACCCGTCGCACCGGGGTGACGGCCGCGCGCTTCAGGCCGCCGAGGATTCCTGGGTTCTCGACAGGCAGTACAGCGGTTGGGGCAGCGGCATTTTCGTCGTCATCGTCAATATCTACGGTGTCGTCGGCCGGCTCCGGACGTGCCTCGCGTCCGGGCAGCCGGCTCAGAATATTGACGACCTTGAACAGATCGCCCGCGGCGGCCCGGGTCGATTGCACAGCGGCGGCGATGTCACGCGCGGTGTCGATGCCCAGCTTGGTAAGCGGATCGACGATGGCCCCCAAGGGATTACCGCTCTCCTCTTGACCGCGCTCATCGGACTTTGGATCATCGCCCATAATTCGCCTCCGTCGGACTGTGCGAGTAATTATCCAAAGGACCAGCTCGCTGACATGCGTTTCGCAGTGATCCAAAAGCTACTGACGGCACGGCAAGCGAACTACGTCGCAAACAGCCAAAGTTCGTACAGCACGCAGGGCGTGCGTTGTCGACGGTCCACAAATGGCCCGCCGCCACGAATTGTCAGTGCAGAACTGCCTGCCCGAACCAGTGGCACAACAGCAATGCGACCTCTACCTCGATGCGGTCGTCGACAATGGGAGTGCCCCGGCGACTGATCGCGCGGTTCACCCGGTACTTGATCGAATTCGAATGCAGGTGCATTTCGTCGGCGGCCGCCTTGAAACTCGAGCCTGTCCGCAGGAATACCCGCAACGTCTCGCGCAGCCGTTCGTCGTTCTCGGTGTCGCTCGCGAGCGGACCCAGGATTTCGGCCACCCACGCGCCGACCGCGCCGACGTTGTCTCCGAGCAGCGTCGCGACGGGCAGACCCGGGTCGCTCGCCGCGATGATGCGACGTTCCACCGAGCCCGACACCACCGCCACCGCGCGGGCATCTACCGCCTGCTCATGCGAACGCCGGAACCCCTCGATGCCTGGCAACGGATTTCCCAGCGCGATGCATGGCGAATCCTGTTGTGTCGCAGCGAATTCACGGATCCGGTCCGATGCACCCCCCGCGCCCCGCGCCGACAGCGGCAGCCAGACCCAGGCGGTCAGGTGGTCGACCGAGAGGAACAGCGGCGGCTCATGGGTGCCCAGCGACGTGGCGAGGTGGTTGGCGAAACGCTCCATGCGGACGAGCTCGTCGCCGCTGTTGCCGGCGGGGTACCACAGCGCCAGCGCCAGATGCACGCGCCGCAGCGGGTAGCGGATTTCTTCGGTGAATTCGTCGACATCACCGCCGGCCGCGGTGAGAATGGCGCGAACCCGTTGCGCCCGCATGCTGTTGCGGTTCTCCACCCACCGGTCGTACTCCTGCTGGTAGGTGGTGAGGATCTGCTGCGAAATCCAGTCGATGTAGCCGAACGACACCGTCTGGAAGTACTTGAACACCTCGAGACTCCACCGGGGGTCCAGGTCGGAGGCCGCGATCTCGTCGAGTACAAAGTTCAGCACTTCCTGATGCCCCAGCCGGTAGGCGCGCACCATCGCATTTGCGGGCACGCCGCGCTGCGCCATCCGCCGCGCATGTTCGAGCGACTCCGTCGGCGGTTCGACGTCCTCGATCGGAATTCGGTGCCGAATGGAGGCGAAGACAGTTTCGACATTGGCCGCGACGGTGTGCGCCTGCAAATCCATCAGTTGCGCGTCCTCGCTGAGCTCGGCAATCTCGGTGAGGAGGATCTTCTGGATCGACTGCGTGATGTCGTTCAGCTTTCCGTCGAGCGCGCCGATCACCTCCGCTGCGCGCGCGACGACAGCAGCCTCGTCGACGCGTCTTTCCGGCATGAAACGACGGTAGATCACCGGGCGCTGAAGTTGCTGCAAATCGGGCTTTGTCGCCGCAGGACAACGACGCTCCGGAAACGCCCCGAGAGTTGGTCGTCGCGAGACGTCGATCCGAACCGCCTCGGTGAATAGCTTTCGTACCCATGAACAACGCCGCATACCGGGAAGTCGAGGTCGACCTCGAGGTGCGCCGGCGCGAGCAGTCCGCGGACGGTGTAGTCACGCTGACCCTCGCCGACCCCTCGGGCGCCGACCTGCCTGAGTGGACCCCCGGCGCTCACATCGACCTCGTCATGACGCCGTCACTGACGCGCCAGTACTCCCTGTGCGGCAGCACCGCCAGCCGCACAGAGTGGCAGGTGGGCATCCTGCTGGACCCGAACAGCCGCGGTGGCTCGCAGTTCGTCCACGACAAGCTGCACGAAGGCACCACGGTGCGGGTGCGCGGGCCGCGCAACCACTTCGCGCTCGTGAACTCGCCGCGCTACCAGTTCGTCGCGGGCGGGATCGGCATCACGCCGATGCTCCCGATGATCGAGGCCGCCGAGGCCACCGGCGCCGACTGGCAGCTGATCTACGGCGGCAGCGCCCGCTCGTCGATGGCGTACCTGCAGGCGCTGGACCGCTTCGGCGACCGCGTCACCATCTGTGCGCGCGACGAGGAAGGCGACGCTTTCCGGACAAAGCTGGCGGCGGTGTTGGCGGCTCCGCAGGCGAACACGCTGGTCTACTGCTGCGGGCCCGAGGGTCTGCTGGACGCGGTCGAGAAGGGTTGCGCGGCATGGCCCGACGGCAGCCTGCACCTCGAGCGCTTTTCGGCCAAGACCGTCGAAGCGCCGTCGGACGCACTCGACACGTTCGAGGTCGAATGCCAGCGGTCCGGCATCACGCTGACCGTGCCGTCGGACAAGACGATCTACGACGTCGCCGAGGAAGCCGGCCTCGACGTGCTGGGGTCGTGCATGGAAGGCGTCTGCGGCACTTGTGAATGCGAAATCATCGCCGGCGACGGCGACCACCGCGACTCGGTACTCACCGACTCGGAGAAGGCCGCCAACCAAACCATCATGATCTGCGTCTCGCGCTCCCGGTCCGAAAGGCTGGTGCTCGACCTATGAGAACCAACTATCCGTTGAACTGCTGGTACGTGGCCGCACTCAGCGACGAGGTCGGCGACGGGCTGCTGGCGCGCCGTCTGCTCGGCAAGCACGTGGTGCTGTATCGCCGCACGTCCGGTGAGGTGGTGGCCCTCGAGGACCGCTGCGCGCACCGTGCGTATCCGCTTTCGGAGGGCCGGCTCGACGGCGACCGTCTGGTCTGCGGCTATCACGGCCTCAGCTACGAGCCCGACGGCTGTCTGGCCGCCGTGCCGTCGCAGGAGAACGTGCCGCCCGGCGCCAAGGTCGCGTCGTATCCGGTTATCGAGACCGCCCCGTTCGTCTGGATCTGGCTCGGAGAGCCGCGGGCCGCGGCTCTGCGTCCGCCCCCGCGCGTGCCGTGGTACCTGGACGGTTCCGGGTGGACCAGCTCCACCGAGGTACTGCGGGTGGAGGCGAATTACCTGCTGCTGCACGAGCATTACCTCGATCTGACCGATGTGTTCGTAACGCATCCCGAGGTCGTGCCGCCCGACATTCAGCAACTGCCGCCGCTCAACGAGGTCGAGATCTCCGAACGGTCGGTGGCGTACACCCGGTCGACGCCCCCGAGCCGACTGGCGCCGTGGGAGTCCGCGGTCACCGGGTTGCCGGAAGAGTCGGTTGCCACCCGCCGCGAAGAGGGGACTTTTGTGTCGCCGGCCCTGCACACGCAGCACTACGCCATCGAACTCGAAGACGGAGAATCGTACGGGCTCTTGCGCATTCACGGGTTCACGCCCGCATCGCCGGGCTCGACGCACGTCTTCCTGCAGATGGCCCGCAATTACGCCGGCGCCGAGGACACCGTCACCGAGTACCTGCGAATCATGTTCCACGAGTGGGCCGTTCGCGATGCGGCCATCCTGGAGACGATTCAGCGACGGCTCGATGAACCCGGCGCACACCGACGCGACCTCAACGTCAAGGCCGACCGGGCCGCACTCCGGGCACGGCGCATCGCCATGGACATGGTCGACGACGAAACCAGCCGTTTCACCGCCAATTGAGGAGAAGTACATGTCCAACACCGACTATGACGTGATCGTCGTCGGGTCCGGATTCGGGGGCAGCGTCACCGCGCTGCGGTTGACCGAGAAGGGCTATCGCGTCGGTATCCTGGAGGCCGGGCGCCGGTTCACCGACGACCAGTTTCCGAAAACCAGTTGGGACGTCCGGAAATTCGTGTGGGCGCCCAGGCTGGGGTGCTTCGGCATTCAGCGCATCCACATGCTGCGTGACGTCATCATCCTGGCCGGAGCGGGCGTCGGTGGTGGGTCGCTGAACTACGCGAACACCCTTTACAAGCCGCCCGCGACATTCTTCAACGACCCGCAGTGGTCTCACATCACCGACTGGTCCGAAGAGCTGTCGCCCTTCTACGACCAGGCCAGGCGCATGCTCGGGGTGGTGATCAACCCGAGCATGACTCCGGCCGACGACATCATGAAATCGGTCGCCGACGACATGGGTGTGGGCGACACGTTCGTCCAGACGCCGGTCGGGGTGTTCTTCGGCGAACCCGGCAAAACGGTCCGGGATCCGTTCTTCGGCGGCGCCGGGCCCGACCGCACCGGGTGCATCGAATGCGGTAGCTGCATGACGGGCTGTCGCTACGGCGCCAAGAACACGCTGCTGAAGAACTACCTCGGCCTCGCCGAGAATGCCGGCGCCACAGTGCATCCGCTGACGACGGTCGACTCCGTACGGCAGAGCCCGAGCGGCATCTGGGAGATCGACACCGTGCGCACCGGCCGCACCCTGCGCACGAACCGTCGTACCTTCACCGCGCGGCACGTCGTCCTGGCGGCCGGCACCTGGGGCACCCAGAACCTGCTGCACAAGATGAAGGACAGCGGCACCCTGCCCCAGCTGTCGGACCGGCTCGGGGTGCTCACCCGCACCAACTCCGAATCCATCGTCGGCGCAATGAAATACAAGGTCGACCCGGCTCTGGACCTGACGCGCGGCGTAGCCATCACGTCGTCGTTCCACCCGACCAGCGACACCCATATCGAGTCGGTGCGCTACGGCAAGGGCTCCAACGCGATGGGTCTGTTGCAGACTTTGATGACCGACGGCGGCGGCCGGTGGCCGCGCTGGCTGAAGGCCCTCGGCCTGGCGGTGAAGCATCCGCGCGCGCTGCTGCGGGTGCTGACGGTCGGCAATTGGAGTGAGCGCACGGTGATTTCGCTGGTGATGCAGAACCTGGACAACTCGATCACCACGTTCACCAAGCGGGGGCTGCGCGGCCGGCACCTGTCGAGCAAACAGGGACACGGCCAGCCCAATCCGACGTGGATCCCGGCCGGCAACGACGCGACCCGCAGGGTGGCCGAGAAGATCGACGGCGTCACGGCAGGCACGTGGGGTGAGCTGTTCAACATCCCCATGACGGCGCATTTCCTCGGCGGTTGCGCCATCGGCTCGGACCCTTCGCAGGCCGTCATCGATCCGTACCACCGGGTCTACGGCTACCCGACCCTGAGTGTCGTTGATGGATCGGCGGTTTCAGCGAATCTCGGGGTGAACCCGTCGCTGACCATCAGCGCTCAGGCGGAGCGGGCGGCGGCGATGTGGCCCAACAAGGGCGAGGTCGACCCGCGCCCCGAGCAGGGGCAGCCCTACCGCCGGGTCGAGGCCGTCGCGCCCGTCAAACCCGTCGTACCTGAAGGCGCTCCGGGGGCGTTGCGCCTGCCGCTCATCCCAAAGTGATGTTCAGGTGGTCGGACACGTTGCCGACCATCTGAACATCCACGACGCGTTCGGTGAAGTACCAGCCGGCGTCGTCGCGCGCGAACGTGTCGGCATACCGGCCCACCACGATGGGTTGCAGCGGCACCGTATCGGTCTGCTGCACCACGCAGAACGTCGACCGCGCATGGGCGGTATCACCGTCGAGTTCGACGATCGGGTTGAGCACCAGATGCCGGGTCCGCGGCGTGTTTCCGTGCTCGGGGAACCGGCGGGTGGTGCGGGCGAAGGTGTTGGCGATCAAGTGCCGGCCCTCGACGCTGCCGGACGTCGGCCCGCCGAACCGGCTGCGTCCCAACAGCTCTCCCACCCCGTCGAAGTCGCCGGCATCGATCAGTTCGGCATACCGGTACAGCAGTTCGGTGATGGCCAGCTTGTCCGCCAGATCTTGCAGGCTCACGCGATCTGACCCTTCACGACCGGTAGCCCCGGGTCGCTCGGCACGTCGAGACGCGACGGCTTGGCTCCCGCCGCGATCAGGTGCGCGGCGAACGAGGCGATCATGGCGCCATTGTCGGTGCACAGTCGCGGCCGCGGCACCCGAAGCGTCAAACCGGCCTCGGCGCAACGCTCTTCGGCCAGCTCACGCAGACGCGAATTGGCGGCCACTCCCCCGGCGATCAGCAGCGTCGACACCCCGAGGTCGGTGGCCGCGCGAACGGCCTTGCGGGTCAACACATCCGCGACAGCCTCCTGGAAACCGGCCGCCACGTCGGCATGCGAGGCGTCCGGGTGTTTCTCCATGTGGCGTGCGACGGCGGTCTTGAGACCGGAAAAGCTGAAGGCATACGGGTCATCTCGCGGCCCGGTCATGCCGCGCGGGAACACGATGGCGTCCCGGTCGCCCCGGCGGGCCAGTTCGTCGAGTACCCGGCCGCCGGGGTAGCCGAGGCCGAGCAGTCGGGCCACCTTGTCGTACGCCTCACCGGCTGCGTCGTCGACGGTGCTGCCGAGCTCCTCGATGGGCTCACCCAGCGATCGGACGTGCAGCAGATGCGTGTGGCCACCCGATACCAGCAGGCCGACGCTCTCGGGCAGCGGGCCGTGGTCGTAGACGTCCGCAGCCAGGTGCCCGCCGAGGTGGTTGACGCCGTAGAAGGGCACACCCCACGCCGCCGAATAGGCCTTGGCCGCAGCCACACCCACCAACAACGCCCCGGCCAGGCCGGGTCCGATGGTGGCCGCAACCACGTCGGGCCGGTCGATACCGGCGGTTTCCAACGCCCGGCTCATGGTGGGTCCCAACGACTCCAGGTGCGCGCGCGAGGCGATCTCGGGAACCACGCCGCCGTAGCGGGTGTGTTCGTCGACGCTCGATGCAACCTCGTCGGCCAACAACGAAACGCGTACCGACCCGTCCTTCTCTACGGCCAGCTCGCAGATGCCGACGCCTGTTTCGTCACAAGAACTTTCGATTGCCAAGATGATTGTCATGAGACTGAATCGCTCCTCACATCCGCGTCCCGCCGCATGGTGTACGCGTCCGCGCCGCTGATCCGGTAATACCGCTTGCGCACACCCATCTTCACGAACCCGACGCTTTCGTACAGCCCGATCGCCGCATCGTTGTCGGTGCGAACCTCCAGGAACACGGTGCCACCGTCGGCGATGGTCAACAGCCGCGCCAGCAGCGCCCGGCCGATCCCCTGCCCCTGATACGCCGGATCGACGCCGATGGTGTGCACCTCGTACTCGAACGGCGGTTTCCGGCCCAGCCGGCTGATGCCGGCATATCCCACCAGAAGCTTGCCGTCCCGCGCCGCGACGTAGTGGTTGTGGTCCGAGTCGAGTTCGCGGATGAACGCCACGGCCGGCCACGGGTCGTCGCCCGGGAACAGCAGCGCTTCCAGTTCGCCGCACCGGTCGGCGTCACCGACCGTCAACGGCCCGTATTCGGCGGTCACGAGAGTCCCCGCTCGGCAAGCGTTTTCGCGTCGGGACGGCGCAGGTACAGCGGCACCAGCGCGGCGGGCGGCTGGTCCCAGCCGGCGGCGGTCACCAGGCCGGTCA
>Ga0265327_10001651_pt1 | contig 26917 bp, 15 predicted proteins | sample 41621metaG_FD_202089 | JGI IMG/M metagenome (GOLD analysis project Ga0265327, IMG submission 202089) | Rhizosphere microbial communities from Carex aquatilis grown in University of Washington, Seatle, WA, United States - 4-16-21 metaG | ecosystem: Host-associated > Plants > Roots > Rhizosphere...
GCGTTCGCGCCGGTCAGCAACGCGCCGCCGTTCGAACTGGTAGACAGCGTACCGGAAGTGGTGATGTTGCCGGTTTCGGTAATTTGACCATTGGCGGTCGAATTGTTATTCAGGGTGACGTTGCCGCCTGCCGTGGTCGTAATGGCTCCGGCAATGGCAATGTTGCCCACGTTCGTTACGTTTACCGCACCGCCGCCCGACTCGGAAATGGTTCCCAGCGTCAGCGGATTCGCCGTGTTGTTCAGCGTGATGTTGCCCGAACCGATATTGGTCGCGTTGAATCTTGATACGGTATTGGCGCTGCCCAGCACCGTGCCGCCGTTCGAACTGGTGGTCAGATTGCCGGTGACGATGGCCTGCGTCTGGGAGATGTTGCCCGCCGCAGCAGAACCCGCGCCGCCTGCGGTCAGGCTGATGGTGTTGGCAGCCGTGCCTGCCGAGCCGACGGTCAGACCGGTGGTGGTCGAGCTTGAGCCGTTGCCGTATTGATCCGTGGTCAGCGAGCCGATGGCAAGGTTGCCGCTATCCACATAGATCAAGGTTGCCGTGGCTCCGGAGAGATTGCCTGCCAGAGTCGTTACATGGTTGGTGGCAGAAGACAAATTGCCCGTGGCGGAGGTGTCGCCCAGTACGCGCAAACCTGCTGCCGTGATATTGCCGGCGCCGCTTTGGGCAATCGCGCCGCCGCCGACCGCGTCGAGGGTGACATTACCGCCAGCGGTGTTAACAACCACATTGCCCAGCGAGATGCCGCCGTTGCCGCTGCCGGTGTTCACGCTGCGGATCAGGATGTCGCCAGTGGTGACGTTGCCGATCAGATTTGCAGTGGCAACGGTTTCGGTCATTACTCCTATCGCACTAGTGCCAGCTGAACCATTCGTGGTGCCGATGATATTGATCGCACCACTGGTGGAATAAACCTGCGAAGCGTTACTGATATGCACACCATAGTCCATTGAACCTGCGTTTGACGTAGACGTGTTCGTACCGTTCAAGGTCAGGATGCCGGTATTGGTGCTCACCCGCGACGTGCTTTCCAGACCCACCCCACGGTTAAGACCAGTCGCGAAGGTATTGTTACCCACCGTACCGTTGAGGGTGACGTTGCCCGAACCGTTGGAAGACGCTGAACCGCCGTTTATTAACATCACACCGGCGTAATTATTGCCGCTGCCCGCCGTACCGTTAATCAGAATCGCGCCATTCTGGCTGGTCGCCGCACCGGTACCGTTCAACTGGACTCCATATTCTGAATTGCCTGAACTCATCGCGTTGCCGGTCAGGGTAATGCTGCCTGAATTCACGGCGCTCGCCGCCGCGTTAACAATATAGATGCCAGAATTTCCCCCGCCGGAGGTCGCCCCATTACCATTGATGACGATATTGCCGTTCCCCGCCGTCAGGTTGGCCGCTATGTCTACGCCGTCAACATATGTTCCACCTGCGATGCCTTGTGCAAACCCGCTACCCGCAACGATGCCGCCGTTGCCGCCGCCGAGGGTGATGTTGCCGTTGTTAGTGGTGATAGTGCCACTGGCAAGAATTTCCACCGAGCCAGCGCCCGTGTTGTAAGCAGAATCGAGCACCACATTGAGCGCTTTGGTTCCCGTTGCCTGGATCGCGGTGGTCTGGACAATGACATTGCGGTTTGCGTCTACCGTCAGCGTGCCGGGGTTGACCGAGCTGGTGAAGTTGATGCCGTTGCTGATGGTAATATCATCCGTCGCATTGCTGGTTGCGGTGAGGTTGATATTGCCGTCGGCTGCAATCAGGGCGGAAGTAATGATGCTGCCGTTGTTGGTGATGTTCACCGTGCCCGCACTGCCGCTCGCTTCGGTAATTCCGGCGAGGGTCAAATTCCCTGCCGTGTTGACCAGCGTGATATTGCCGCTGCCCGCGTTGGTGGCGTTGATTTTCGTTACGGTATTCGCACCGCCCAGTACCGTGCCGCCATTGGAAGAGGTGGTCAACAAGCCTGTCGCGATATTCCCCGTTGTCTCAGCAATATTGCCGCTTGCGGTGCTTGCCGTCAGGCTGACATTGCCCGAACCCGCACCACCTGTCGTGATCTGACCGGAGATCAGTATCTGACCGTTATTATCGGTTACCGCCACGTTTCCGCCTGAAACTTCATTGATGCCGGTAATGGTCAAAGGCCAGATTGCGTCGGTCAGCGCGATGTTGCCGCTGCCGATGTTGGTTGCATTGAAGCTGGCTACCCCGTTGACTGAACTATTCAGCGTGGTGCCGCCATTCGAACTCGTGGTCAGCAGGCCGGTGGTGATATTACCCGTGCCCGCGTTGTCCGTAATCGCGCCGTTTGCGCCTGATGCGGTCAGACTCACGTTACCGGTGGTGGCATCGTTGATTTGACCGCTGATTGCCAGTGCACCGGTGTTGATCACCGTAACAAAACCGCCGGCCTTTTCAGTGATACCGGTGACGGTGAGGTTGCCGGTATTGGTCAGGCTGATATTGCCCGCCGTCACGTTGGTGCCGTTGAAGCTGCCCACCGCGTTGCCCGAGGTGGTCAGCGTGGTGCCGCCGTTGGAAGTCGTGGCCAGGGTTCCGGTGGTGGTGATGTTCCCCGTTTCAGAAATTGCACCGTTGCCGCCGGTCGCGGTCAGGCTGATATTGCCGCCTGCCGTGGCCGAAACCGTACCGCTGATCGCCAGCGCGCCATTGGTGGTTACGTTGACCGCACCGCCGCCCGTGTTGCCTGCTCCGAGCACGGCGAGGTTGCCGGTGTTAGTGACGGTGATATTGCCCGCCGCCGAGTTGGTCGCGGTGAGATTCGAAACCGCCGTTTCCAGACCTTCGGTTACGCCCAGGCCGATTCCATTTTTAGCGGTCGCGGTGAGGTTGCCTGCAGTCACATTGATGTTTGAGACACCGGGCGTCGTGATCGAAATATTTCCGTTGGTGGCGGTCAGCGTGACCACCTTGCCGGTCGCGGTGATCGCGCCAGCCGCGTCGTCAAAAGTAATGTTGCCGTTATTCGTGTTAAGCGTGGTATTCACTGAAGGGGTCAGTGCGGCATTCACCGCAATGTTGCCGCTGCCGCTGCGCAGTGTCAGGGTTCCGCCGGACACATTGGCGAGATTGCCGGAAGTCACCGCACCCACCACAGTGATTCCGCCTGTGTTCGAGGTCGAACCGATGGTAAGGCCGCCTGTCGTGGTGATGGTGGCGAGTTCAGCGCCGGTCAGCCCCAGATTTCCCGCGTTATCGGTTGCTCCCGCACCGAGCTTGATGATCTGTCCGGCCGAAACCGCGTCCAGAGTAACCAGGTGTGCCCCGCCGTTGGTCGTGCCCGTCAGGGTCATGTTGTCGGCCAAGTAGGTGATATTGCCGGTTGAGGCTGTGACATTGCCCGTTACGGTCAACACCTGATTTGCCGCATCGCCCAGATTAACTGTCCCGCCGGTAATATTGCCCGTACCGACCGTGAGATTGCCGGAGTTTTCATAGACCGAAACAATACCTGTAGAGACTTCGCTGCCCGAAACGGTGACTCCGGTCGACAAGGCATTGTTGAAAGTCACATCACCGCTGGCCGTGTTGGAGAAGGTGATGTTACCCGCCGCCGTGTTCAGCCCGTTGCTGGTACCCAAAACTCCGCTTGCAGTATTCGTGGTCAGAGTCGCCGCAGTGACTGCAGCACCTCCCCCGGTCTCGGTAATATTGCCCGTGGTCGCGTTCAGTACGACTGATTTACCGGTCGCGGTAATTGCGCCGTTACCCGTACTAGTGTCAAAGGTGATGCCGCCGTTGCCCGAAGTCACGGTGACGCTGGAGGGTGAACCCAGCGCTTCATTGACCGCGATGCTGCCGTTGGTGTTGAGCAGCAGCAGGCCGCTTGTGCTTAAGCCGGACAAATTGCCTGCAGCTATGGTGCCGGCCACGGTAATGTTGCCGCTATTGGCAGCGGAGCCGATGGTGAGGTTTTTTGCGCTGGTAATACTGGCCAGATCGGCTGCCAGCAGGCTCAGATTGCCAGCAGAAGTTGCGCCAATGCTGATGCCTTTTCCGGCTGTGCTGCTGTTGATGGTAAGCGTACCCGTTCCGGCAGCGATATTTCCGCCTGCCAGCGCCACGGTGTCGGCGGTCAGGGTGACTGCGCCATTGCTAACACCATTAGTGACCACGCTGGCTGCATTTGAAAGATTGAGATTACCCGCTCCGGCATTCAAGGTGACGCCGCCGTTTGTTCCGGTGATCGTCGCGCCGTTGTTGGTGATGCCTGTACCGGTGAGCGAGAGCGAATTCGCGGCTCCGGTTACAGTAACATTGCCGGTAACCGTCAACAGTCCGCTGTTTGTCGTGGCGATGGAGAGGCTGCCGTTGGTTGCCTGGCTCGCAGCGGCAATGGTCAACGCGCCGTTATTGCTGACATAAATGCCGCCGTTCGCCGCATTGGCGGTGAGATTGGCGGTCTTGGTGAGAACCGGAGTGCCCACATTTCCCACGCTGTTGGCAAAAGTCGCGCCGAGCACGACCGAGCCGCCGTTCCCGCTGCCGCCCACCCCGGTGGTGAGTATGCCGGGGCCGCCGATGATAGCCTTGCTAGCGCCGGAATCAATGTTGATGCTGCCGTTACCGTTCAGGGAAACGTTGCCGCCTATGGTAATGTTGCCGGTAGCAGAAAGACCGAGGTTGCCCGCGCCGTTCTGCTGCGAAATGCTTGCGGTGCCAACGGTGAAGTCGCCGGTTACATTCAGGAAAAGATCATTGGCGGAATAGTTGGTCGCGGCTATGCTGCCGGTAGAGGCAATTTGAATCGGGTTCGTGATATTGCCGACACCGGAATCCGCCAACAGGGTGATGTTACCGTTTACTGTGAGCAGAGAACCATTGCCAACCGAACTGGTGATTGCGCCCGCGCCATTATGGGAACCATTGGTTGCCTGCAGGATGACGTTCTGCGTGGACGCAGCAAAAGTTGTAGGGGCCGTGACATCGATCGTGCCTGTGTTGGAGGCGGCTCCGATATAAAGATTTTTTGCGGTGAGGGTCGCGAGACCCAGATTGCCAACGCCGCTGTTCGACCCGGTTGATGTGCCGACGTTGATCGATTGTCCTGCAGTATTGGTTTGCAGGGTGATGTTGCCCGAACTTCCCGCATTGATGTTGTTGTTTGATGCCACATTCCCCAGCGCCCATGCATCGGCAATGACGGTGATGTTGCCGGACGATGCGCCGGTAGTCAGGTTACCGTTCACACCTTGCGTGAAAGTGCCGGTGCTGCCGTTCGCGGTGATTCCGCCGCCGGTGACGTTGGTATTGTTGGTCACGCCGACGCCGGACAGGCTCACGACACCGGTGCCGCCTGCGGTGATATTGCCGCCGACTCCGGCAGTCAGCAGCGCTGTCGAGTTAAGATTGATGTTGCCGTTTGCCGAAGTTGAAACGTTCCCGGAAGTAGTAAGGGCTCCGATGCTGTTTATGGTGGCATTGCCGCCTGCCGTGGAGCCGGTAACACCGAGTACAGTAAGTGCACCATTATTGGAAACCACGATATCGCCGGTCGATGAAGCGTTGGCTGTGGCGGTAAGATTGCCGACCACCGTTTCAAGACCAGTGGTACCAGCGCCAAGGCCGATACCCTTATTCGCCGTGGCGTTAAGGTTGCCCGCGTTCACGTTGGAGAAAGCGGATGAAGTTGCCCCGGTAAGCGAAATATTCCCCGCGCTGGCCGTAAGGGTGACGGTGTTGGTACCGGGTGCGGTAATCGCGCCGGCTGTCGCGTTGAAAACAATATTGCCGGAAGTGGCGGTAAGCGTGGTGTCGACGGGTGAAGCCAGCGTGGCGTTCACCGCGATCCCGCCGTTGGAAATCAGGGCGAGGGTTCCGCCAGTCAATGCGGCGAGATTGCCTGCGGTGATGTTGCCGCCGACCGTAATGCCGCCGTTATTGGCGGACGAACCGATGGTCATGTTTCCGGCGCTGGTGATGCTTTGCAGATCAGCACCCAGCAAGCTCAGATTGCCCGCAGTACCCAGCGTGATCGACTTGCTGGCCGTGCTGGTGTTGAGAGTAACGAGGCCGGTAGTGGCAGAAATATTGCCGCCGGCAAGACTCATGCTGTCGCCAATCAGGTTGATCGTGTTGGCGGTTCCGTTGTTGGTGATATTGCCGCTGCTGTTATTGAGCGTGCCGGTCGTGGAGTTGACGGTCAGGCCGGAATTTCCGCTGATGGTCGAGGTATTGACGACACCGACACCCGTCAACGACAAAACACCCGTGCTGCTGGTAGTAACCAGATTGCTTACCGTCAGATTTCCGCCGCCTGCAAACAGGGTGAGGTTGCCGCTTGAAGTGGTCAGATTGCCCGTAGTACTCAGGGTGGTGCCGCTCTTCAAATACAGTTCTGCCGTGCCGGTGTTGATGTCTGTAGCGGCCGGCAAGGTCAGGTTGCCCGATGAAACCACATGCAGCGGATTGTTGGCTGCAAGGCTGGCTGTCAACAGATTCAACGCACCGGTATGGTTAATAAATGCGCCTGTAAGCGTGCCGGACTGCCCCAGATTGAGGTTGGTAGGGCCGCTTCCGGCAGTGTTGATCGATTGCGAACTTGTGCCGACCGCGCCATTGCTGTTAAAAGTGGTTTGCAGATTGATCGTATCGGCGGTAACCAGACCGGCCCCCGTGATCGTCCCGGTGCCGAGGGTATCGAGTGTCACGGTACCGCCTGCGCCCGCATTGGTCGCGCCGGTCAGCGTGAGTGCCCCGGTATTCTGTATATTGACAGTTCCGCCCGCGACTTCGGAAATGCCTGCTGCCGCAATCGCCAGAGCACCGTTACCGACGTTCGTCCCATTGGTTAAGGAAATATTGCCGCTTCCGATGTTGGTGGCACTGAAATTCGAAACGGCATTGCTGAGGTTGTTGAGCGTGGTACCGCCGTTGGAACTGGTGGCAAGCTTGGCAGCGCTGATCGGGCCCACCGCCACATCCTGACTTATCGTTCCTGCGGAATTAACCGTGAGGGTATTCAGCGCATTGGAACCGCCAACTGAAGCATTAAAAGTGACATTGCCACTGGTTGAATTAATAGTGAGTGACTCTGCCCCTGCTGCCTGGGCATTGGTAGAATTGACCAGTGTAAACGGACCGCTGGTGTTTATAGTAATGTTTGCATCCAGTTGGGAGGTACCGGCAATACTGATATTGCCACCCGAAAGGTTGCCATTCAGAGTGATCGGAGTTCCTGTCGAATTCAGATCGATCGATGCATTATTCGTGGAGATCGCCCCCACATTAATGCCTCCATTACCGGTGATGCTGACTGCGCCGACATTCACGCCCGACGAAGTTGCACCGATGCTGCCGGTTGTAACTTGTCCCGCACCGGCGGCGATGGTAAGGGCGCGGCTCGCGGCGTTGCCGTCAATCGCGACCCCGGTGAGGTCAACATTGCTCCCGTTGGAACTAATGGTGGTTGTGGCCTGGGTCAGCGTTAAACCGGCAGCCGAATAGGTCTGCTTGTTGGCATTGTAGGTGGCACCGTTGAAGGTGACTACGCCCGTAGCAGTGACATTCGTGTCCCCTGTGACACCAATGCTGCTTCCGCCAATATTGTTCAGCGTTACTTGGTTGCCTCCAATCGTTAAACCAGTTAGCGCGGCGACGTTGCCCGTTGCGCCCGAAATGGACACATTGCCCACACCGGCAGCAATCGTCAGATCATAAGCACCATCCACTGTCCCCCCAAGGGACACATTCTTCCCGGTCGTGCCGCTTTGGGTGGTATCGAGAGTCACACCGCTACTCAGCGTTACATTGTTGTTAAGTGCGATTGCTCCGTTTGCGGTCTTAATATCCGCCCCCAGATTAATGCCAGTGGTGCCGGTAATATTCACGTCACCCGTACCGTCAATCCCTGCAGCAGTGGAAACGATGCCTGCGCTGGTAACATTCAAGACACCCGCTCCGGTAATAACCGCACCGATGGAAACATTACCCGATGTGGCGCCCGAAGAAATGGTGACATTACCGCCGACCGTCGAAATCACCCCCGCTGCCGTGGATAAGAAACTGCCTGTACCAGCGCCATAAGCACTGTTACCCGCATGAGCGACAAAGGCGCCCCCCACTGTCCCCACGCCGGCACCCACGGTAATATTACCAACCGCATTAGCGGTATAGGTGCCCCCTGTCAAATTCACTGAGCCAGCCTGGTTAATATATCCCCCTGCTAACAGGGTTAGCGAACCACTCCCCCCCGTTCCAAAGCCGCCACCGGTACCGGTAATAATAATGTTGTTGGCAGCGTTAAGAGTCAGACTGTTGTTGGAGTTCCAGCCAACGAATGAATTTACGCTAATGTTGCCAGAACCGCTTCCTGCCGTTGTTGTATCCAGCGTGACGTTCGAGAGACCGAGCTCGGTGACCAGTGTAGCGACAGCAAGAGTAGAAATATTACCGCTACTCGTACCCACATTGGGATTCGCTCCCGACCAGGTCAAGTTACCGCCCCCAGTGGTGATGTCGATTTCTGTTGGATCTAGCAGCAAGGTACCGGCCTTGCCGTGAGCAGCGCTGGTATCCACCAAACCGGCAAAATTGAGAGCCTGTTTGCCGGAAGTTTCTACAAAACCGCCGTCGCCGGAATTCGCGCCGCCTTTTGCGGTAATGGTTCCGCCAAACTGCGTATCCTGATTCGACCATACCGCAACATTACCGCCGTTGCCTGTCGCGTTTGCATTGGCATTGATGGTCGCGTTGGAATCAACATAGGTGCTGCTGGCATTCTGTTGCGAGCCCGCGCCGTGGAAGTTGCCGCCGACCAGTACCGTGCCGCCGCCCGCGTCTCCCGAGGCGTCAATCTGAGTGCCGCCCAGCAACCCGATTGTGTCGCCCAGCACTTCGACCGTGCCGCCGGTTGTGCCTGCTGTTTTGCCGGAAGCATCCAGCGTGCCGGAGTTGGTCACGATACCTGCGGGGCCACCGTCAAGAATGATCGTGCCATTGCGTTCGACCAGCGAATTGGCTTCGATGATGCCGGTGTTATTCACCACGGTCGCGGCCAGATCCCCGGCATTGCGCGCCCCCAGATAGACGATACCGCCATCCGCCTGTATCAGCCCCTTGTTCTCGGCCAGTGCATTGACTGCGCCCTGATTTACGGTGACTTTGATGAGGCCGTCACCGGCTGTATCGAGCGTGATCTGGTTACCGGCGGCGAGGGCTACCGTACCCAGCTTGGCGGTAATAACACCCTGGTTGACGGTCTCGGTCGACAGCAGGGCGACGAAGCCGCCTTGCGCGGCATTGATGGTGCCGAGGTTGACTACGGAACCGGTGCTGCCGGTATTGTTAAAGGTGTAGTTACCCGCGAGGAAGTCGCCATTGGAAATATCCAGCGTGGAAGCAACCAGACCGCCCACGTCAACCCGCGCGTTGGTGCCGAACAATACGCCGTTCGGGTTGATCAGAAACACCTGACCGTTGGAAGACAATTGCCCGAAAATCTGCGAGGGGTTGCTGCTGCTGACGCGTTCCAGTTCGACGGACGAACTGTTGGGCTGCGCAATGTTGACGGTGGCACCGGAACCCACGTTGAAGGTGTTCCAGTTGATGATCGCGCTCTGGCTCGTCTGGGTGATGTTCAGGTTGGAGCCGGTCTGCGAAATCGATGCCGAACCCGATGCGACTTTGCCGCCTGTGGGCAGCGCATTTGGATCAAGTGCGAATGCGTGACCGTAAAAGCCTGCCAGCAACGTGGCAAGCAACGAGTGGATGACGGGCCTCGGTCGGAAGGTGTAGGTCATCGACTTGCCGCCGGAGAGTTTGACTGTGAATGATGGAAATTTAATTTTGGATTTGGAAGTTTGTTTTGTTTGGTTCATGTTTTCCACAGTGAGCTCCTTGGCTTAAATTTTTTGTTTCCGGACTTCTGGTTAATTTGTCTGCTGCTTAAATCTCTTTTTTGTTTCTGTACCGTTCATGTCTTGCGCCTGGTATTCAGACCATAAAACGGCAACAGGATGGGCCTTACCCATCCTTTCATGCTATTCGCTTAAAACCATTTGTTTGCTTCCAGCCAGAAGCGGGTTGAGCTGTTGGTACCGTCGCTGTCCATGCCTGTAGCACTGGCACCCGGGTTGGAACCCAGCTTGCCTGCCAGAAAGGCCTTGACCGAATAACCGCCCACATTTTTGCCATTACCCGGATTGCTGAGATTGATCCCCACCCCCGCGCCGGACAAACTGTAAGTATTGGACAAACCGGGATTGGTGCCATACCAGGCACCCGTTGAAGTACTCCAGGTTTTCTTATTCAGCTCGATACGCCCCGCGTCATAGAAGCCCACCAACTGGAAGTTACCGAAAGAGGACGAACCCAATTCCCGGCGCAGTTCAACGGTAAGCAACTGACCTTCGTCTCCCGATGCTTCACCCGACGGATAACCACGCACGCCTCCGGGTCCACCCAGGGATATTTTCTCGGCCGAATCAAGATTCTTGGACGCGGATTGCCCGTTTACCGAGGCATACAGGGATAATTTGTCATTCAGTCGCTGCAAACGCGACAGACTGAAATTGGATTTTGAAAATGAGCCGTTTGATTGTATGGTGGTGGAGTCATTTACGAGATCTGCCGCAACGCCCGCAAGATCCAGGTTGCCCGTCACATAGGCAAAGCTGTAGGTGTTCATGCCACCGCTGCCGAAACCATCCCGCGTATCGCCGAAAACACTGGCGGTGAAGGTATTGTCTTTCTTGTTGTCTTTCGGAACACTTCCGTTGCCGGTGTTGTCAATAATTTGCTTGCTGTCAAAACCCAGCTGCGCGTAGAGATTTTTGTTGCGGCTGCGAATCACGGGATGAATCACGTTCAGACTGGCGACACCGGCTGTTCCGGCGCTGCCCGACGAAGCAAACGTGCCACCCAGCTTATAGCTCATGTAGGAATAGGCCGCCCCCACTTTGGTGCCGTTGTAGCCGACCGGCAAAAGATAGGAAAGACGGCTGTATTGCATCCCCGAGCCCGAAGTCATCACGCGCAGGGCAATCTGGTCACCCAGCTTGATCGGATTGCTGTAGCTGATAGCAGCCCCGACACGGGAGGCACCGGTAAATTTATTGCCTGAGATGTCAAAATCCACACTGCCGTTTAGCGCTCTCGTTTCTGTCGCATCCACCACCAGATCTGAAGTTCCGACCGCAGCCCCGGGAACCAGAGTGGAATCGACGCGAATCCCGGACAAGTCGTTGGCAAGCAGCAAGCCTCGCTCAAGTTGTACTTCGTTGATCACATCGCCCGGCTTGGCCGAAGCGCTGACCGTCTTTTGAACGACCGACTGCGGAATGTGCCCGTCGCCTTTCAGGTTGACGCTTACGTTTCCGATACGACCTTCAAGCACGGCGATTTCAACCACGCCGCCCTTGATTTCCTGCGCAGGCAGGTAAGCGCGCGCGACAAAGTATCCTCTGCCACGGTAGAAATTGCTGATTTCGGAAGCGACTTTTTCCAGGTCTGCCAGAGAAAGTTCTTTACCCACCGATGCGGCGATGACTTGTTTAAGTTCCGCCTCGCCAAACAGGGTGTTACCCGTGATGTGAAAAGCGCTGACTTTGGTCTTGAAACCGTTTTCGGGCCTCATGGCCGGCTGGGCTTCCTGCTGAATATCCAAGCCCGGTGCAGATTTTTTCGGCGGGATGTAGTCCTTGGTCCGCACGCTATCCAGTATCGTGCCTGCATCCGGTGGGCTAGCCAGAGCCAGACCCGGAACAACTGCAGCAAACAATCCACTCAATAAAACTGCGACTCTTGACTTGGCAATCTGACTCATCACTGATCCCCTACTTGGTTATTCAAACTTATTTCGTTAAGCGCCCGAAGGCACCTCTAAAATCCCAGCATCGCACCCCCGCACCCGGGTTGTACTTAACTTGCTGATTTTTAGAGATGCCCTTTAAAATTTCTTGTACTCTGCTGCCAGCCGTCCCATGCCTGCATTCATTTGATCATTCGATTATTAAGGTTTCATTAACTCACCGTTTTATCGCTGTCCGCTTTGCCAACACATATTCCCCATGACGAAAGCCTTACTCACGTTATTGCGATTAATCTGAAGCTCGAACGAGATATCTATAGGTTTTTCCCTGTGTGATCATACTACAACCACTATTATTCGGTCAATGTCGATGACGACCAGGGAATCCACCCCACGCTTGCGGGGAAAGCGTAGCGAGGGGGGCAGAGCCGGACAAAACAGATCAATCCGCCCGATGCTACAACAATTTCCCCTCCGATACCTGTGAACCAGTTCACAATTTCAGGGTAAATTTAGCAATCCAACCCGGTTTACCCCTACCCCCAACCGCACAATACCGTGAGACACAGGGGCTTTTATCCATGTAACCCCAATTTTACCAAGTACGAATTGATCGCTTAGAAGAAATCCTGCTATCGTTTTTCCGGAAGACGCATAAGACCACTATTGGTTCATGGGTAAATTAGTGCTCTGCCCCACTCAAGCCGCAGGGGAGTACAGAGCGTTACATTCCCGGATTACGCTTCGTTTCAACCAGGCTACGAGCTAACAAGAACCTCTGTCCCGCCAGGCACCCGATCGAACAGTTCTATGAGATCGGCGTTGTGCATACGAATACAACGCGCGTAAGGCGTATCTCCCGTAGGGCGCAATAACCAACGGGCATTGCGCCGTATGTGTATTACTTAACATCCGGTGCAATGCGCTTTGCTTATTGACACCCTACATTACGCCTTACGCGAGCTGACGAAAACTTCTGTCCCAACCGGCACCCGCTCGAACAGTTCCACGAGATCGGCATTGCGCATACGAATACAGCCCCGGGAGCCGGGGCGTCCCAACGGAATGCTGTCGGGAGTGCCGTGGATGTAAATATAGCGTCGCATGGTATCGCAGGTGCCGAGACGGTTGTAGCCAGGCTCACAACCGGACAGCCATAGTATGCGCGTGAGTATCCAGTCACGACCGGGGTATTGCCTACCCAGTTCCGGCGTATAGATTTCGCCGGTGGCTCTGCGTCGCACAAACACGCTGTTCAGCGGTGCTCCTGCGCCGATTTTGGCGCGAATGAGGTGCCGCCCGCGCGGAGTGCAATAGCTGCCGTTTTCTTCCCCCGTGCCGTTCGCGCCGGTGGAAACCGGATAGCTGCGCAGCAGTTTGCCGCCGTCGTCGAGCAGATCGAGCTCTTGCGCGGATATACGGATGATGATTTTCATCTCAGCTCGCCTCTCTCCCAAACCCGACCCATGAACCTTAATTGTACATGCTCCCCTCTCCCGCAGGCGGGAGAGGGGAGCGGCGGCGTGCTATGTTCCAGGTTCATAGGAACTCAATTCGGGCGAACAAAGTGCGCATGCGGGGGAGAGCGTAGCTGGGGGGGCGGAGCCGGCGGAGCAAACTTGATTGGATTCATTCCGCTTCTGTGCCCGCCGCATCGCAAAAAAATGGCTCAATACTGCACTGCACTCTTCTTCCAGCATGCCTCCTTCGATGCGTGCATGATGATTCAATTGTGTCGATGCAAACAAGTTCAGCACGCTGCCTGCCGCCCCTGTTTTGAGGTCGCGCGCGCCATATACCACGCGCGCGACGCGCGCATGAAAGATGGCTCCCGCGCACATCACACAGGGTTCCAGAGTAACGAACAGTTCGCAGCCAACCAAGCGGTAATTACCCAGATATCGGGCCGCCCCGCGCAGGGCATTCATCTCCGCATGCGCGGAGGGATCATGGCGCGAAATCGGCGCGTTATATCCGCGTCCGATAATTTGGCCGTCCTTGACCACTACCGCCCCTACCGGCACTTCACCGGCCTCTTCAGCCTGCCGCGCCAGGTCGAGGGCGAGCCGCATATAATCCGCATCGGTCATAAATCACATCTTGTCAGGTCGTGCTTTAATTGTAGGTTAAGCAGAATATTTACGCTAATTTGCGAGCGAAGCCCCCCCTCCCAACCTCCCTTTGCCAGGGGAGGAGCAACTCGCTTCCCCCTGACAAGGGGATTGAGGAGGTTGAGTTTTTGAGGTTACCCCATCAGTGCAAACCCTTCCCACGCGCAAATTTAACCCCGTTACATCAAGCACCTCAAACAAGCACTTGCCTTGCACATCAATTTTGTCAACAATGGCGATACTACACAGGAGTCTTTGATGCCTAACAATGTTGTTCCCGATTTCACTCTTCCCGCCACGGGTGATGCCACTTTTACCCTTGCCGAAGCACGCGGCAAATCATTGGTCATTTACTTTTACCCCAAGGACAATACCCCGGGCTGCACTGCCGAGAGCCAGCAGTTCCGCGATCTGTATGCGGATTTTCAACAGGCCGGTTGCGGGGTCGTGGGCATTTCCCGCGACAGCATCAAGTCTCATGAAAATTTCAAAGCCAAGTTCTCGCTGCCTTTCGCATTGTTATCCGACACCGGGGAAACCGTGTGCGAACAATTCACTGTCATAAAAATGAAGAATATGTATGGTAAACAGGTTCGCGGAATCGAGCGCAGCACTTTCGTGCTGGATAAAAATGGTGTGCTGCGCCGCGAATGGCGCAAAGTTAAAGCCGACGGCCATGCCCGTGAAGTATTGGAATTTGTGCAGTCCCTATAAACCCGAAAAACATTTTTTCGTGGACTAGTTTTAAGTTAATCCAAGGAGCATCATGACCCCTCGCAAAGCCTCTGCCGCAAAGTCCCTTTCCACCAAGCTTTTCGTGCTGGATACCAATGTGCTGATGCACGATCCGACCAGTCTGTTTCGCTTTGAAGAGCATGATGTATATCTTCCGATGTTTGTGCTGGAAGAGCTGGACAACGGCAAGAAGGGAATGTCGGAAGTGGCGCGCAATGCACGTCAGGCAAGCCGCTTTCTCGATGCGATTGTCAGTGAAACGGCGCATGATATAGACAGGGGAATTCCGCTGCAGGACCAGGGCAGCAAATCGGCCAGCGGAAGACTTTTTCTGCAAACCCAGTTCATCACCAACGAACTGCCCGGCAATCTGCCCGCAGGCAAAGCCGACAACGCGATACTCAATGTGGTGATGTTCCTGCATCAGCAGCAGCCGGGGCGCGCAGTGATACTGGTATCGAAAGATATCAATATGCGTATTAAAGCGCGTGCGCTGGGCTTGTCCGCGCAGGATTATTTCAACGACAAAGTGCTGGAAGATACCGATCTGCTGTATACCGGCGTACTGGCTTTGCCCGACGATTTCTGGGACAAGCATGGCAAGGACATGAAATCGGGAACCCAGGGCGGACAGACTTTTTACGACATCAAGGGGCCGCTTTGCCGCGATCTGCTGGTAAACCAGTTTGTTTATCTTGAAAACGGCGAGGGCAACCCGCTTTCTGCCGTGGTCACTTCGCAATCAGGCAACGGTGCAATGCTGCGCACCCTGACCGATTACACCCACCAGAAAAATTCCGTATGGGGCATCACGGCGCGCAACCGGGAACAGAATTTTGTGCTCAACCTGCTGATGAATCCCGAGATCGATTTCATTACGCTGCTGGGGCAGGCGGGCACCGGCAAAACATTGCTGACGCTGGCTGCGGGATTGATGCAGACGCTGGAACACAAATTGTATTCGGAAATAATTATGACCCGCGTAACGGTTCCGGTAGGCGAAGATATTGGTTTCCTGCCCGGCACCGAAGAGGAAAAAATGACCCCGTGGATGGGTGCGCTGGACGACAACCTGGACGTGCTCAACAAGTCCGATGATTCGGGCGGAGAATGGGGACGTGCCGCAACACGCGATTTGATCCGCTCGCGCATTAAAGTGAAGTCGCTGAATTTCATGCGCGGCCGCACCTTCATCAACAAATATCTGATTATCGACGAGGCGCAAAATCTGACGCCCAAACAAATGAAGACGCTGATCACGCGCGCCGGCCCCGGCACCAAGGTGGTGTGCATGGGCAACATCGCACAGATCGACACGCCTTATCTGACCGAAGGCAGCTCCGGCTTGACTTACGTGGTGGACCGGTTCAAGGGCTGGGAACACAGCGGCCACATTACCCTGCAACGCGGCGAGCGCTCACGCTTGGCGGATCATGCGGGCGAGGTGCTGTAAATCAGGAAGGGTGAAGGGTAAAATTTGACATGGATAATAATATAAAAGCACGTAGCCTGGATGAAATGCAATGGAATCCGGATTTGCATTTCTGGAACGTTCCCGGATTGCGCTACGCTTCATCCAGGCTACAAGTTGAAACTAAAATTTTCTGATTTCAGCATGGACAAAATTCAAAAATCCGATGCCCAATGGGGCGATGAACTTTCGCCGGAGCAGTATCATGTGTGCCGCCAATGCGGCACTGAACCGCCCTTCACGGGAAGTTACTGGAACTGCCACGATGCGGGTATTTATCGCTGCGTGTGCTGCGGCAATACCTTGTTTGATTCGGCGACAAAATTCGATTCCGGCAGCGGCTGGCCGAGCTTTTGGCAACAGGCACAAGCGGACGCTGTCAAACTGTTGCCGGACCACAGCCACGGCATGACCCGCATTGAGGCGCGCTGCGCGAAGTGCGACGCGCACCTCGGACATTTGTTTGAGGATGGGCCGCCCCCCACCGGACTGCGCTACTGCATTAACTCTGCGTCACTTGTACTTGACAGGATATAATCCCGCGTCCCGACAACAAGCAAACCGAATTCTCCTCTCATGAAACTTCTGTTCGACCTGTTCCCTATCATTTTATTTTTTGCCGCATTCAAGCTGTATGGTATTTTTGCCGCCACAGCCACGGCCATTGCCGCCACTGTACTGCAGATCGTCTGGACAAAATGGCGGCACGGAAAGGTGGATACCATGCTGTGGGTAAGCTTTGCCATTATTACCGTCTTCGGCGGCGCCACATTGGTGCTGCATGATGAATCTTTCATCAAGTGGAAGCCCACGATTCTGTATTGGGTATTTTCCCTCACGCTGCTGATTTCCAACCTGCTGCTGGGCAAGAATCTGATGCGCACTTTGCTGCATGAAAAACTGGCCTTGCCGGCCCATGTATGGAATCACATCAATCTGGCCTGGGGCTTGTTCTTCGCCGTGCTCGGCGTGGTTAATTTGTATGTTGCTTTCAATTACTCTACCGATGCCTGGGTCAATTTCAAGCTGTTCGGCACCACCGGTATGATGATGGTATTCGTGTTACTGCAAGCCATGGCACTGTCGAAATATGTTGAAGAAGACAAGGAGAAAAACTGATGTTATACGCCATCGTCGGGCAAGATGTCCCGAATAGTCTGGATCAGCGTTTGACCGCCCGCCCCGCGCATGTGGCACGCTTGCAAGCCATGCAGGAACAGGGTCGCCTGATTCTTGCCGGCCCCTTTCCCGCTATTGATGCGACCGATCCCGGCCCTGCGGGATTTTCCGGCAGCCTGATCGTGGCGGAGTTTCCTTCCCTGCGGGAAGCTGAAACCTGGGCGCAGGCCGATCCTTACGTGGCCGCGGGCGTGTATGCACAAGTCACGGTCAAGCCCTTCCGCAAAACTTTCCCCGCATGAACCGCCCGGAAAAATTGCGCGGTTTGCTCTCGGTATTCCAGCCCGTGCATCTTGAAATTGTCGACGAGAGCCACCTGCATGCAGGGCACCCGGGCGCACGCGAGGGCGGGGGGCACTACAAAATAAACATCGTATCGGCGCAGTTCAGTGGCAAGTCTTCCATGGAGCGGCACCGTATGATATATTCTGCCGTTGGGGAGATGTTGAAACACGAAATCCATGCGCTGAATATAACAGCCAATACGCCACTTACACTGTAATTAATTAATTTTTTAATGAGGACTACCATGCTAAAGATTTCAAGACTTGCCGCTCTCGCCATTGCGGGCGCCATTGCCGCAAGCCCTGTGTTTGCCGACGACAAAGTTGCAGCAACAGTGAACGGCTCTCCCATTCCCCAGGAACGCGTCGATTTGCGCATCAAAACAGTCACGACTCAACAAAACCAGCCTGACACACCCGAGCTGCGCAAGGCTATTCGCGAAGATCTGGTAAACATCGAATTGATGTCGCAAGAGGCTGCCAAGAAGGGTTTGGACAAACAATCCGACATCATTCAGCAATTGATATTGGCCAAGCAATCGGTACTGGTTGGCGCTTTCGTTCAGGATTACGTAAAGGCCCACCCGGTCAGTGACGAAGCCGTGAACAAGGAATATGAAAGCGTAAAAGCCAACCTCGGCGGCAAGGAGTACAACCTGCGCCACATTCTGGTTGAAAAAGAAAGCGATGCAAAATCCATCGCCGCGAAGCTGAAAAAAGACAGCAAGGATGCCAACTTTGAAAAGCTGGCAAAAGCCAGCTCCAAAGATGCCGGATCGAAGGATCACGGGGGTGACCTTGGCTGGATTCCTGTCGGCAACATTTCCAACACTTTTGTAAAACCGTTTGCCGATGCGGCATTGAATCTGACCAAAGGTCAAATCAGCGAGCCGGTACAATCCCAGTTTGGCTGGCATATCATCAAGCTGGATGATGTGCGCGACCTCAAGCTTCCTCCGCTGGACGAACTGAAGCCGCAACTGATTCAGCGTCTGCAGCAACAGGCTGTTAAACAATTGATCTCCGATTTGCGCGACAAAGCGAAGATCGAGTAAGAGCCAACGTGATGCAATGAAAACGGCGACCTTGGGGTCGCCGTTTTTTTATATTAACAACAACACCCCAACCCCTCCCAACCTCCCCTTCCCAGGGGAGGAGCCGAGCATTTCCCCCTGACAAGGGGAACTGAGGGGGTTAGGTTTGAATTCCCAACGCCATTCAGGCAGCAATCGTGCTGTCGTCGCGCATACGCAGCGCTTCTTCAATATCCACCGCCACTACATGCGATACGCCGCGTTCCTGCATGGTCACACCGACCAGTTGCTGCGCCAGTTCCATGGTAAGTTTGTTATGGCTGATAAAAATGAATTGCGTCTGTAGCGCCATTTTCTTGATGAGGTTGCATAGCCGCTCGGTGTTGGTATCGTCCAGCGGCGCATCCACTTCGTCCAACAAACAAAACGGTGCGGGATTAAGTTGAAACAGCGAGAACACCAGCGCAATGGCAGTCAGGGCTTTTTCACCGCCGGACATCAGGTGTATTGAGGCATTTTTCTTGCCCGGCGGTTGCGCCATGACCTGCACACCGCTGTCCAGAATCTCCTCTCCGGTCAGCACCAGACGCGCTTCCCCCCCGCCAAACAGTACCGGAAACATTTCCGACAAGTGCCGGTTCACTTCGTTATAGGTCGCCATCAATAAATCGCGCGACTCTTTGTCAATACGCCGGATCGCGTCCTCCAGCGTGTTCAGCGCTTCGGTCAGATCCTGCGCCTGGGCATCCAGATAGGTTTTGCGTTCCTGCGCGGCCTGCAATTCTTCCAGTGCCGCCAGATTGACCGCACCCAGCGCCTCGATCCCTGCAACCAGCCGGCCCAGCTCATTCTGCAGCGCGGCGGGCTTGGCATTCCCGCTTTCCAGCAACGGCAACAGCGCTGTTTCATCCACGCCCTGCAATTGCTCGGCCCATTGTTCGAAGTGCAGGCGTGCTTCCTGTTCCTTGAGCAACAGTTCGCCGGATTTTTCGCGCAACGGATTCAAGCGCTGCTCGCAGGACATGCGCTCCTGTTCCAGTTTGTTCAGATTGACTGTGGCAAACTCCATCGCATTGCGCGCCTCGGCCAGTGCCTGCTCGCGCCCCACACGCTGCTCCAGTGCCACACGCAATTGCTGCTGCGTGGATCCGTCCTCCATTTGCGACAAATCAGCCCGGCTGTGTGCCTGCGTTTGCTCCAACTGCGCCAGCGATTGCGCTGTTTGCTTCAGGTTATGTTCCAGATCGCCGATCTTATCCGCGCAAGTTTTGGCGTAGAAACGCGCTTCCTGCAACTCGTGCTGCGCCTTTTGGGAACGTTCGCGCTGTTCGCGTAATCCGGACTCCTGCACGGTGGCCTGGTGATGCACCTGCTCGGCACGGGCCTGATGTTCGCTGATTTTTTCGCGCAAAATTTCCATGCGCTCGGCGATTTCTTCCCGCTGGCGGTGCTCACCGGCGGTTTGTTCGGCCAGTTCCTGCAACTCATGGGCAATCTGCGTGGCACGCTCATGGCTGCGTTCGTTGGCCTGGGTCAATTTCAACACTTGCATTTGCAGCGTGTGCTGGCGCTGCTGCAGTTCGCTGCCCGAACTGCGCAGCGGGGCAATGCGGCTTTCGATGGCTTGGTAATTTTCTTCCGCCTGCGCCGCCTGCTGTTTGCTTTGTTCAAGCCCGACTGTTTGCTGTTGCACCTGTTGCTGCAAGGTTTCGATCTCGCGCTGGCGCGCCAATACGCCGTGCACCTGATTATCCGGTGCATGAAACACAACACTATGGGGGCCGACCAGATGTCCCTGCGGCGTGACCAGCCACGCGCCGGACGGCAGTTGTGTGCGCTGGCTCAGGGCCCGCGCCAGCGTATCCGCCGCATAGACACCCGACAGCCAATCCGCCACCACCGGCGCGGCGCATTCGTCCTGACAGGTCACGAATGTTGACAGCGGGGTCAGGTCGCCATGGTGCTGCGCCGTGACACCCGCTCCGCCCGCAGCGTACACCGCCAGCTTGCCCGGCGGAACATTTCCCCAGGTTGCCGATTCATCCAGCGTTTGCAGTCCGATTGCGTTAAGGCGTTCGCGCAACACGGCTTCCAGCGCATCTTCCCAACCCGCCTGGATACGGATGCGCTGCCACAGACGCGGCAGCGCATCCAGCTGATGATGGGCCAGCCACTGCTTCAAATTCTTGTCGTTATCAACCTGCGCCTGCAACTGTTGAAGCGCTGCAAGCCTGGCTTCAACTTGAGCCAGCTGCCGCTCAATTTCCTGCGCCGCAATACGCTGGCTGCGGCGCGCCGCTTCGGCCAGCGGCAACTGCTCCTGCAATTCAGCCAACTGCTGCTGCTGTTCCCCGCGTTCAAGTTCGAGTTCGGCAATTTGCTCCTGTGCTTCGGACAGTGCCAGGGTATCGGGACGCGGCAGATTATCCTGCTCCAGCAGCAAGCGCGAACGGCGCGAATCCAGTTGCTGCACGTTACGCTGAATATGCTCGCGCTGCGTATCGGCCAGCTGCAACTGTTGCTGCAATACGAGCTGCTCACGCTGCACGCCGTTGTAACTTTCCTGTGCGGCGCGGGCGGCGCCTTCCGCCCGCGGCAGATGCTCCGCCTCGGTACTTGCGTGACTGTCGCATACTTCGACTCTGACTGCCGCCTCCTGCTGCTGCTGCTGCCAGTGCTCCAGCAGGGATTGCACCCCCAGCAGCTGGTTGCGTTGCTGCTCCATTTGCAGGTCACCGCTTGCAATCTGCTGGGTCAGCCGCGCTCTCTGGTCTTGCAGATGCGCAAGGTGCTGTTCCAGCCGCGCCACTTCGGCATTGCAGGCATACAGTTCCCCCTGCTTGCTGTGCATGGCATCGGAGAGTTGATAGTGACCGCTGCGCGTCGTTTCCAGTTGGCTTTCAATTTCGCGCAGACGCGCGGTTTCCGCTTCCAGTTCGTTCTTTGTTTTCTCGATCTGCTGGGAATAGCGCGCACGACGCGCTTCCGCTTCCTGCCTGTTTACCAGCCAGAGCAAATGCTGCGAGGTGTTGCGATTGGCTTCCAGCTCGCGGTATTGTTTGGCCACCTCGGCCTGCTCGGTCAAATGGGCGAGTTGCTTGTCCAGTTCCAGACGGATGTCGTCCACACGCAGCAAGTTCTCGCGCGTATCGCCAATACGCAATTCGGTTTCGCGGCGACGGTCGCGATATTTGGAAACACCCGCAGCCTCCTCCAGAAAAATGCGTAATTCTTCCGGCTTGGCCTCGATAATGCGCGAGATCATGCCCTGTTCGATGATCGCATAGGCGCGCGCGCCCAAGCCGGTACCAAGGAAAATGTCGGTAATATCCTTGCGCCGCACATGCTGGTTGTTGATGTAATAGCTGGAATCGCCGTCGCGCTGCAATACTCGCTTGATGGCTATTTCGGCATAGCTCGACCATTGGCCGGCGGCCTTGCCCAGTGAGTTGTCAAAGATCAGCTCGACGCTGGCGCGCGACACCGGCTTGCGTTTACCTGAACCATTGAAAATCACATCCTGCATGGATTCACCGCGCAGCGCGGAGGCTTTGGATTCGCCCAGGACCCAGCGCAGCGCGTCGATTACATTCGATTTGCCGCAACCGTTGGGACCGACAATGCCAACGAGTTGGCCCGGCAATGCGATATGCGTGGGGTCAACGAAAGATTTGAATCCGGCAAGCTTGATGTGGGAAAGGCGCAATTTGATACTGTCTTGACGTTATAATTACGGCTATTCTAACCGAAGCCGGACGCGACTCAAAATGACTATGCAACCCAATAAAATTCTGGAAACTTTTCCCAATCCCCATCCCCGGCGGGATTACCATATCCACATGGAAATTCCCGAATTCACCTGCCTGTGCCCGAAGACCGGCCAACCGGATTTCGCCACGCTTATTTTGGATTATATCGCAGACAAACAATGTGTTGAGCTGAAAAGCCTGAAACTGTATATGTGGTCGTTTCGCAACGAGGGGCATTTCCATGAGGATGTCACCAACCGCATTCTGGACGATCTGGTTGCCGCCACCGTTCCCCGCTATATGCGCCTGACCGCCAAATTCTACGTGCGCGGGGGGATATTCACCAACGTTGTGGCTGAACACCGCATGGCGGGATGGGAACCGCAGCCGCTGGTTGACTTGGCTGGGTTTGAAGGACAGTCAAATACGCGGGGGTAAAGGGAGCTTTTTGTAAGCCCATTGTAAGCTGAAAATACTAACATTGCGGGCATACACTCGGATGCGGGTGCAATTCAAACTGATGCAGGGGATATACAACGCCCGTAGTCTGGATGAAACGAAGTGTAATCCGGGAATGTAACGCTCCGTACTCCCCGGATTCCGTTACACTCCATCCAGGCTACGCCGCGGACAGGGCAGTCGGCATGATTAACTTCATCATCCGCTTGAATCGCCACCCGTGCACATATTCAGGGTTGCACTTCCGGCGTGAATCTGCGAAGCTTTATCCATACCAATAACATGATGAGGGATCAAAATGTCCACCAGTATTGAATCCGTTATGCACGAAACCCGCGTATTCCCCCCCTCCGCTTCTTTCGTTGAACAGGCCAATGTTTCCGGCATGGCAGGCTACCGTGCCTTGGCCGATGCGGCTGCGCAGGACTACGAAGGCTATTGGACCGGTCTTGCACGCGAAAATATTGTTTGGCGCAAGCCCTTCACCAAGGGGCTGAACGAAAGCAATGCCCCGTTCTTCAAGTGGTTCGAGGATGGTGTGCTGAACGTTTCCTACAACTGTCTGGACAAGCACCTCGCCACACAAGCCGAGAAAACAGCCATTATTTTCGAGGCGGATGACGGCAAGGTAACCCGCGTAACTTACCGCGAATTGCACGCTCGCGTATGCCAGTTTGCGAATGGCTTGAAATCGCGCAATATCAGGAAGGGTGACCGCGTGCTGATCTATCTGCCGATGAGCATCGAGGCGGTGGTCGCAATGCAGGCCTGCGCGCGTATAGGCGCCATCCATTCCGTGGTATTTGGCGGCTTCTCTTCCCAGAGCCTGAACGAGCGCATTGTGGATGCGCAAGCCTGTGCCGTGATTACTGCCGACGGGCAAATGCGCGGCGGAAAAGTGATGCCGCTTAAGCATGCCGTGGATGACGCCATTGCCATGGGCAGTTGCGAATGCATCCATGATGTGATCGTTTACAAGCGTGCCGGTAACGAGGTGCAATGGACCGAAAATCGTGATCTGTGGTGGCATGATGTGATTGCCGGACTACCCGAGGTTTGCGAACCGGAGTGGGTGGACTCCGAACATCCGCTGTTTATTCTGTATACCTCCGGCTCCACCGGCAAACCCAAGGGCGTGCAGCACTCCAGCGGCGGTTACCTGCTGGGCTGCATCATGTCCATGCAATGGGTGTTCGACTATAAGCCTTCCGATGTTTTCTGGTGTACCGCCGACGTGGGCTGGATTACCGGCCACAGCTATGTCGCCTATGGGCCGCTGGCGATGGGAGCCACCGAAGTCGTGTACGAAGGCATCCCGACCTGGCCCGATGCGGGACGTTTCTGGAAAATGATAGAGGCGCACAAGGTCACCACTTTTTACACCGCGCCCACGGCCATCCGTTCGCTGATCAAACTGGGCGGAGAGTTGCCCAAACAATATGATCTTTCCAGCCTGCGCCTGCTCGGCACCGTGGGTGAACCGATCAATCCCGAAGCCTGGGTATGGTATTACACCGTGGTCGGGCAATCGCGCTGCCCCATCGTGGATACGTGGTGGCAGACCGAAACCGGTTGCCACATGATTGCACCGCTACCCGGAGCCGTGCCAACCAAACCCGGTTCGTGCACCCTGCCTTTGCCCGGCATCATGGTGTCCGTCGTCAACGAAGAGGGCGGCAAAGTGGATGACCAGCACGGCGGCTTCCTGGTTATTACACGTTCATTCCCTTCCCAAATCCGCACCATCTGGGGCGACCCCGAACGCTACCGCAAGGGCTATTTCCCGGAAGAAATGAAAGGTGCCTATCTGGCCGGGGATTCGGCCCAACGCGATGAAGACGGTTATTTCTGGATCATGGGGCGCATCGACGATGTGCTGAAGGTTTCCGGTCACCGTTTGGGTACCATGGAAATTGAATCCACGCTGGCTGCCAATCCGCTTGTTGCTGAAGCGGCCATCGTTGGTCGTCCGCACGACATCAAAGGCGAGGCCATCGTTGCCTTTGTGGTGCTGAAAGGTGCCCGCCCCACAGACGCCGCAGCGGCCAAACAACTCGCAGAAACTTTGCGCGCCTGGATAGGCGAGAAGATCGGGCCGATTGCCAAACCGGACGACATCCGTTTCGGCGACAACCTGCCCAAAACCCGCTCCGGCAAGATCATGCGCCGGTTACTGCGCTCCATCGCCAAGGGCGATGAGATTACGCAGGATACCTCGACACTGGAAAATCCGGCTATACTGGAACAATTGAAAGAAGTTATACGTTAGGGATGTAGAAATTACTCAATACCTTTGCTTGTTAAGGGTGAAGAGGGAAGGGAGAAGGGTAAAACAGCGTCTCCGAATAATGACGCGAGAGTTTTACCCTTCTCCCTTCACCCTTAGCTCTTCGCCTTCAAATGGTACTTTTGGAGTTTCATTCTCCGTTAGCGGATGCCTACCGGATCATCCTAATTTAAAGTATGATCTTACTTAACCCCTTCCCCCATGCGTTATTTATCGCATAATATTCAGGACAGACCGGAAAAACTTGCCATTTCATCTATGCAAAATGAAAGAATCCATCTATGAACCTTAATCCTAGAATTCAGGGAAACATTCATATCCTGGCCCCCCAGGGACGCATTGATCATGCATCCGCGGAAGATTTCTCCGCGTCATTGGAACCTCACCTGGCACAATGCAAAGCGGGCGGGATAGTGCTGCTGCTTGATTTCACCGGTATCGATTACATCAGCAGTGTCGGTCTGCGCTCATTAATGCTTGCCGCACGCCAGGTCAAGTCGCAAAGCGGGAGTATCGCCATCGCATCGCTCACACCGGTGGTTAAAGAAGTGTTCGACATTAGCCGCTTCAATCTGGTATACAAAGTTTTTGACAGCGTTGAAGCTGCTGTAACAGGGTTGTCGTGAAAGTTCGCTTCTGGGGGACACGTGGCTCTCTTCCTGTCTCGCTTACCACCCCCGACATCCGCAAAAAACTGGGCACCGCGCTCGAGGGCGCGATTGGCCGCAATCTGGACACGCGGGAAAAAATTGACGATTACATCAACCGTGAGCTCGGCTTTGAAACCAGCGGCACTTTCGGCGGCAATTCCAGTTGCGTTGAAATCGATATTCAGGGCAAGGAGCATTTAATCTGCGACATGGGCAGCGGCGCCCGTCCGCTGGGCAATAGCAAGATCGCTCGCTTCGGCCCCTCCGGCCAAACCTACCATATTTTCATGTCCCATCTGCACTGGGATCATATTATGGGTTTCCCTTTTTTTACACCGGCCTATATACCCGGAAACCATATCATCATTCATGGCTGCCACCCGGGTATGGAAATTGCGTTTCGGCTCCAGCAGTCGGCTCCGGAATTCCCGGTGGATTTCAGCATACTGGGAGCAAAGATTGAATTCGACCAGATGCAGCCCGGTGAAACACGCGAAATCGCCGGTATGCGCGTGACAGCGAAACTTCAAAATCATGGCGGTGACTCATATGGCTACCGCTTCGAACATAATGGCAAGGCCTTAATTTATTCGACAGACTCCGAACACAAGCTGGACAAGATCGCAGAAAACCAAAGTTTCATCGAGTTTTTTCGCGATGCCGATCTGGTTATTTTCGACGCCATGTTTTCGCTTGCCGATGCCATTTCCATCAAAGCAGACTGGGGACATTCAAGCAACATTGTTGGGGTTGAGTTATGCCAACTTGCGCGGGCAAAATATTTCTGCATGTTCCATCACGAACCGGCTCACGACGATGCAAAAATCGCCCAAACATTGTTTGAAACCCAACGCTTTGAGGAAATTACCCGGCATGATCATGCCGTCAAAGTGATCTCCGCCTACGACGGTCTCGAAATCGATCTTTGATTGTGGGGAGCCGCTAATAATTCAATTTCCGTCACCATACTGCGTTGCTCATAAAAAATTACTCCTAACATATCATGTATATGCGTCGTCGCAATTTATTACTCGCGCCTTGTCTGACTTAGTAAATTGAATTATTAGAGGCCCCCTTGAAGCCGCGCGAGATAAATTAGCTCAAATTGCGAGATAAATGAATTAACAAATGATTTTACAGTATGAAACGAAATTCCATACTGTAAAATAATAGAAT
>Ga0265327_10001652_pt1 | contig 26892 bp, 14 predicted proteins | sample 41621metaG_FD_202089 | JGI IMG/M metagenome (GOLD analysis project Ga0265327, IMG submission 202089) | Rhizosphere microbial communities from Carex aquatilis grown in University of Washington, Seatle, WA, United States - 4-16-21 metaG | ecosystem: Host-associated > Plants > Roots > Rhizosphere...
TGCAAAAGCGCCCTGATAATCATCGGCCATTACTTTAGGAAACCCGGTACGGTTTTTTACCCGGTTAAATAATATTACCGGAATGCCTGCATCTTGAAAAGGTTGTAAGTGTTCGAGTGATTTTGTTTCGCCACTCAATGATAAAATGATACCATCTACCTGGTAGGCAAATAATCTTTTTAGCACATCCATTTCGTTGCTGAAGCTTTCATTAGAGTGGCAGATCACTACTTCATAACCGGCAAGCGAAGCCGCTTTTTGGGCAATGATAATAAATTGAGAGAAAAAATTGGTGATTAGTTCCGGCACTACAATGCCGATGGAATAGCTCTTTCTTCTCACCAGGCTGGAAGCGAAATAATTGGGCACATAGTTAAGTTCACGTGCCATTTTTAAAACGGCATCCCTCGTTTCCAGGTTAATGTCGCTGCTGTTTCTTAATGCACGGGAAACTGTAGATTTAGAAATCTTCAACTGCTTGGCAATATCTAAAATAGTAGCGTGATGGCTGGACGAAGTGCCAGTGGCAATGGGCGAAGAAGATTGTAACGTAAAATAATAGTCGCAGTGCCTGCAATAATACCTTTGCTTGTCTCTTATCTGCCCGGCTTTGGCAATTCCGCTTACATCATTGCATTTAACACATTTTATCATCTCGGTAGTTTGACGAACAGGGTTAATTTTATTGGAAATTAAGCAAAATAAGGAATACCCTTATCGGCCATTTACAATTTTAACGTAGCGCATAAAAGAAATCCAATTGGTATGGCACATGATTTATATGGATAAAAACCTATGCCGTATATCGGGAACGATACCGAAATCGTTCCCGATACATTTTATTTAAACACTGGGTTTACCAATTCAATTACAACCTTAATTTAGCATTGCTTGTTTGAAATGTTTCAAAGCAAATTTTATTACTTTATTTAACGATTTACTGTTTATGAACAAAAGAAAATTACTCCTGCTGAAAAAGCTCCGCTTGTCTTTGGCTTTTTTGGTGTTCCTGTGCTGCACGCTGGCAGCAACAGCGCAAACAAAAACCATTAAAGGCGTCATCGTCGACCAAAAAGGTTTGCCGGTTGCCGGTGCAACCATTCGTGAAAAGGGTGGACAGCAAACCACTTTATCTGGCGAAGATGGTAGTTACACCATAAATGTAAAAACCGGCGCCACCCTTATCATCAGTTATACTGGTTTTGGCGAAAGGGAAATCAGCACACAGGGAAATGATTATAAAAGAGTGGAGTTGAATAACCTCAACACCAAATTGGATGAAGTGGTAGTTGTGGGATATGGTTCCCGAAAAAAATCGGAAGTTACCGGTGCCATTACTTCTATAAAGGCTTCTGAGCTTACGCAAACACCTATTGCCAATCTTGCGCAAGGCTTGCAGGGAAGAGTGCCTGGCTTGCAGATTACACAAAACAATGCTGCACCGGGCGGTAGCATTAGTGTACGCCTAAGGGGTACCAATTCCATCAATGGTTCTTCCGAACCATTGTATATCATTGATGGTGTTCAAATTCAGAACAGCACCGCGGCTGGTGTTTCTGGTCCGGCTACATTAGGAAACATCAGTGGCGTAGGCAGTTTTTCCAATCAGGTAAGTTCATTGTCTTTTCTTAATCCCAACGATATCGAATCGGTAGAAGTTTTAAAGGATGCATCTGCAGCTGCCATCTACGGGTCGCAGGCGGCAAATGGCGTAATCATCATCACCACAAAAAAAGGAAAGGCCGGTACTTCTACAGTAAATTATGATGGTTATTGGGGTTCGCAAAAAGTGACCAACACCATTCCAATGTTGAATGCAAGTCAATTTGCAAAAATTGAAAATGAAGTATATGCTACCACCCGTTTTGCCAACCCCGATTCTTTTGGTGTAGGCACCAACTGGCAGGATGTGCTTTTTCGTACAGCACCCATGCAAAGCCATCAATTAACTTTTTCAGGTGGCAATAATAAAACACAGGCCCTGGTGTCATTAAATTATTTTGGGCAGGAAGGGATTGTTTTGAAATCTAAATTTGATCGTTACGCAGTTAGGGTAAACATTGAACATACGGTTAACGACTGGTTGAAGGTGGGAACAAACACTACTTTAAGCCGGTCTATTAATAATAGAGTTCAAACCGGCTCGGTTAACAACGATGGCGGCGGCCTTACTCAATCGTTAATTGGTGCCATATTAAGTGCACCACCTACATTAAATCCTTATAACGCCGATGGTAGTATCGCCGCATGGAAAGATCAACCTTACGGTTCTTATTACACGGAGTTAAGAAATCCTTTGTTGGGAACTTTGGCTACAGATATTACCACTACCAATTCGGTATTAAGCAATGTGTACATAGACATATCTATTTTAAAAGGATTGAAGTATAGAATAAACTTAAGTGCCAACACCAATAATTCTTTAAATGATTATTATTTTCCTTCTACCGCTTTTACACCCGGCGAAATATCATTGGCTGGCGGCCTAGGTGGATACGGTATGAAACTGAATAACAACTTTATGCGGTTGATGCAGGAGCACATTCTTACTTATGATAAATCATTTGGCAACCATGCAGTGAAATTCACTGGAGTGTTTAGCACTTTAGAAAATAACAACAATTACAATTATGCCATTGGTTATGGTTTTGTAAACGATGCTACCACCAATGAAGCCTTGCAGTTGGCAAAGAATTTTTCTGTTGCTTCAGGCAGAACAAAAGATGATTTGGTGTCTTATTTAGGAAGAATAAACTATAGTTTTAAAGGTAAATATTATATTGATTTAACTGGTCGTGTAGATGGCAGCAGTAAATTTGGCACCAACAATAAATATGGTTTCTTCCCGGCAGTTGCCGCAGCGTGGAATGTAAAGAAAGAAGACTTTCTTTCTGGTATAAGTAGTGTGAGCAATTTAAAATTAAGAGCTAGCGTTGGTAAAACAGGTAACCAGGCTGCGGTTGATCCCTATCAGTCACTGGCAATAGTTGGTGCAGGCAATGATTATATTTTTAATAACACCTTAACCAAGGCTATCTTGCCTACTGGTGTTCCAAACCCGGATTTAAAATGGGAAACATCTGTACAGACAGATCTAGGTGTAGATGCTGATTTCTTTAACAACCGTTTAAATTTTGTTGCTGATTTTTATCTAAAGAAAACAACAGATCTAATTTACAAAAAGAACCTTCCATTGTCATCTGGTTATGATGCAGTGGTTGGAAATTTCGCTTCTATTCAAAATAAAGGCATTGAGCTTTCTCTTGGTGGAGATATTATCCGAAACAAGGATTGGAGATGGAATGTAAGCACAAACTTTACTATTAACCGCAATAAGCTATTGAGGTTAGCCGATGATTCCACACAGGAAGTTGCAATTAATAATTTTAATGTACTGCGTGTAGGCCAACCGTTAGGATTGTTTAAAACTTATGTGTATGATGGCTTGTTCCAGGTGGGAGACCCTATCATTCCCGGGCAGCCGGTAACCAAGCCACGCCCTGGCGCACAAAGGGTAAAAGATGTAAATGGTGATGGTATCATTTCAGCCGCTGATCAGGTAATTACCGGTAATGCCAACCCTAAATTTATTTATGGCTTTTCTACTACGCTTATTTACAAACAGTTTGATTTTGCCGCCTTCTTTTCAGGTGTACAAGGCAATAAGATTTTTAATCTTGCCCGGTGGTCGCTTGAAAACCCCATTGGTGGTAGAAACGTAGTGGCTGGTTTGGCCAATCGCTGGACCACCACCAACACCTCCGGTGATTACCAGGTGGCTGCAGGCAGCCAGGGCGGAAGATTGCCATTGTCTGACAGGTATTTGGAAGACGGTTCTTTTTTACGTTGTAAAAATGTATCACTGGGGTATACGTTTTCATTAAAACATCTTACTAAAACCAGGGTTTATGTAAGTGCCAATAACCTGTTCACCATTACAAATTACACAGGCTTTGATCCGGAAGTTGGTTCTTTCGGTAGCTCAAATACACAGTTTGGCGTAGATAACATTGTGTATCCGGCATCAAAATCATTCCTTGTTGGTTTACAAATAACTCTTTAAAATTACTTTTTATGAAACGACTTGTCTATATCATTATAATAATTACTGTTTTTGGCAGTTGCAAAAAAGCATTGCAGGAAACACCGTATTCAAATATTTACACGCAGAATTTTTATTCCAATGCTGCGGAAGCGGAAGCAGCCATCTCTGCTGTATACGGTAATTTGTACGGCATGTATAACAGTGGTGCGCCGCTGTTTGCGGCTGAGTGGTCAGCCGACCAAATGTTTCCCCGCAATGTCGTAGGAAGAAACACATTGACCAGTTTTTTGTATGAACCATCTTACTCTGCACAAAATGGCTTTGGCCGTACCAACGAATCTCCGCAGGAAATTTGGAAAAGGACTTATATCACTATTGAAAGTGCTAATTGGGTAATTGATAAAGTACCCAACACACCAATGGAAAGCGTAAGGCGAGATAATATCGTAGGCGAAGCTTATTTCCTCAGGGCTTTCTGCCACTGGATGCTCACCAAAAATTTTGGAAGCATTGTGGTAAAGACTGCTCCTACTAATTCGATAGACAACGCTTTTGTAGGTCGTCAACCAATTGATAAAGTGTACGAACAAATATTTGCAGATTGCCTTAAGGCAGAACAACTGCTGCCCGATTACACGGCTTCATTGGTAAAAGGGCGTGTCACCAGGCAGGCAGCATTTTTGTTGCACGCAAAAGCCGCTTTGTACAATGGAAAATGGGATATCGCATTAGCAAGTGCAAAGTCAGTAATCAGTTCAAACAAATATGCATTGGTACCTTCTGTTGCAGATTTATTTACGGCAGCAAAAAAAGATTTGGCTCGCCAGGAAGTGATGTTCGCAGTAGAACTCAACGCTACAACTAATCCTATCCGGCAATCACAAATTCATTATTTCTGTGCGCCAAATGGGGTATCAAATTATAACAAGGGAGGAGCAGGAGCAATGTATGTTTATAGCGCATTTTACAATTCTTACAGCAACACAGATAAAAGAAAAGCCTTGATGGATACCAATTATTTAAATGCATCAAACGCAGTGGTTGCCAGGGTAAATATTGATACCAGGTTAGCTACAAAAGATCTTGTATTGATGGGGAAATACAAAGACCCCAATTCTGTTGGCGCTTATGGCAACAATAATATTTATATCCTTCGCCTTGCAGATGCATTTTTGATAGCAGCTGAAGCACAGGCTCGTTCTGGCAGCGTTACCACCGATGCGTATTCATATGTTGACTCAGTAAGGCTGCGTGCAGGTCTCCCCATTCTTACCCGTGGTCTTTCTGCAACAGCATTTGTTGATTCGGTATTGCAGGAGAGGTCATGGGAGTTTGTAGGAGAAGGCGACCGCTGGTATGACCTTACTCGTACCGATAAATTCCTTACTGTAGTTCCAACCGCTGTTAATGCCGACTATCCTGCACGGGTAGTGGCAACAAAAAATAAATATTTCCCTATTCCACAAGTGGAAATTAATGCAAATCCCCTGCTTACACAAAATGATGCCTGGAAGTAATGTTCTGGTTTGAATTTGTTTGGCAAATATTAAACATTGTTAAGTAGTTAAGCATGATATTGAATGAAGGCGGCGGCTCAAGAAATCTTTTTGCAGAACAAATAGATGCTGACCTGGTAGTGGTAGGCGGTGGCGTTAGTGGCGTATGTTGCGCCATTACCGCGGCAAGAGAGGGGTTGAAAGTAGTATTGGTACAGGATAGGCCCGTACTCGGTGGCAATGCTTCCAGCGAAATACGGTTATGGATATTAGGCGCCACATCGCACATGGGCAATAACAACCGCTGGGCAAGAGAAGGTGGTGTAATAGATGAATTGCTGGTAGAAAATACTTACCGCAATCCAGAAGGTAATCCCGTGATTTTTGATTTTATTTTATTAGAAAAAATTGTAGAAGAAAAAAATATACGTCTTTACCTTAATACCGCAGTGTACGAAGTACAAAAAGATGAGCCTGATACCATCAAATCAGTGAAAGGGTATTGTAGCCAAAATCAAACGGACTATACTTTTAAAGCTCCGTTGTTTTGCGATGCGTCAGGCGATGGTATCATTGCATTTTTATCGGGTGCATCTTTTAGAATGGGTGCAGAAGCAAGAGAAGAATTTAATGAAAAATTTGCGCCATCAAAAGCGTATGGAGAATTATTGGGGCACAGCATTTATTTTTATTCAAAAGATACAGGCAAACCGGTTCAATATATTCCTCCTTCTTTTGCATTAACCGATATTGCAACTATTCCACGCTATAAAACGTTCAACTTACAAGAGCAGGGATGTAAATTATGGTGGATAGAATATGGTGGAAGATTAGATACGGTAAAAGAAACGGAAACCATAAAATGGGAGCTCTGGAAAGTAGTGTACGGCGTATGGGATTATATAAAAAACTCGGGTAATTTTCCGGAAGCGGCTAACTACACATTAGAGTGGGTAGGTACTATTCCCGGCAAAAGGGAAAGCCGCAGGTTTGAAGGCGATTATATGTTGGTGCAACAGGATATAGTGGAACAACGGGAACACAAAGACGCAGTTTCTTTTGGCGGATGGTCAATTGATTTGCATCCTGCTGATGGTGTTTTTAGTGAATTGCCTGGCTGTAACCAATGGCATAGCAAAGGTATTTTTGGTATTCCTTATCGCAGCATGTACAGCAAAAATATTGCAAATCTTTTTTTAACCGGCAGAATCATCAGCGCTTCGCATGTGGCCTTTGGCTCTACAAGGGTAATGGGTACATCTGCATATAATGCACAGGCAGTGGCAATGGCTGCTGCAATAGCAACAGAACAACAAATTTTGCCCAGGGGCGTATCAAACCAGATCAGTGAATTACAACAGCGCTTATTAAAAGCAGGGCAATTTATACCGGGTATTAAAAATGAAGATGTAAATGAATTAGTGCGAAAGGCTACTATCACCGCATCAAGCGAATTTAGTTTATTGACTTTACCAGAAAGCGAAAAATTATATCCACTAGAAACGGGCATTGCACAATTGATACCGGCTTCTCCGGGTAAATTGCCGCTGATGCGTTTTCATTTGGAAGCAAAAGAAAAAACAAGCCTCCCTGTTCATTTAGCGATTAGCGGCCGTACTGGAAGTTATACGCCTGATGTAATTTTAGAAGAAAAAATATTAGTATTAGCACCTGGCCGTAATTGTATTGAATTAGATTGGGCAACTGATTTTTCTGACAATCAATATGCATTTATAATCTTCAGAAAAAATGAAGCAGTTTCTGCGTATTTGTCGGATGCAAGAATTACGGGTGTATTATCTCTTTTTCAAGCGGAGAATAAAGCTGTATCTAACACTGGCGTACAAACGCCGCCGGAAGATATTGGTGTTGATGCGTTTGAGTTTTGGACACCCAGGCGCAGGCCTGCCGGCGAAAACATGGCCGTTAATTTTTCTAAACCATTATTTACTTACAGCGCATCCAATATTGCAAATGGGTATGCACGTCCTTACCTTGCTGCTAATGCATGGGCCGCATCGTTAACAGATGCAGCACCGCAATTAAATATTAAATGGAATAATGCGGTAACTATAAAAACCATTCTGTTGAGTTTTGATACAGATTTAGATCACCCAATGGAATCAGTATTAATGCAGCACCCGGAAAATGTGATGCCTTTCTGTGTAAGGAATTATGCTATTTATGATGGAAGCGGTAAGCTGGTGAAAAATATACAAGGCAATCATCAAACAAGAAATACAATTACACTGGAAGAACCATTGGTTACTGATACCTTAGTGGTAAAATGCGAACATCCTGCTGCAAACATTCCCGCAGCTATTTTTGAGATAAGATGTTATTGAAATAATTATGACTAAACTTGATTTTGGTGTGATGAGTATTTTCGCCGTGCTAATGGTGATTATTGGGTTGGTATTTACTGTGCAAAGCAGTAAAAGCTCCAAGTCATTTTTTGAGGCCGGCGGACAAACGCCCTGGTGGATTAACAGCTTGTCACTTTTCATTTCTTATTTTTCTGCCGCCACTTTTGTGGTTTGGGGTTCTATAGCCTACCGGTATGGGTTGGTGGCCAATGCCATCCAGTTTACAATGTGCCTCAGCGGTTTTGTTACCGCTATTTTTATTGCAGGCCGCTGGAAAAAAACCGGTGCTTCAACTGCTGCAGAATACCTGGGCAAACGGTTTGGCAGAGCCGCAAAACAATATTACAGTTACATGGTACTTTTATATAGTTTGGTAAGCACGGCTGCTATTTTATATGCCGTGGGCAAAATTGTATATGTTGCTACACCATTTTCATTAGCAGCTTGTATCATTGCCATTGGTGTTACTATTATTATTTACACAACAGGCGGGGGGCTTTGGGGCGTATTGGCTACCGATGTGGTGCAGTTTGTAATTCTATCTGCATCTGTTATTATCATTATTCCATTGGCGTTGGGTGAAGTAGGCGGTATGCAAAATTTTTTACAGCATGCGCCCGCTAAGTTTTTTGAGCCAACCAATGCTGAATATAATGTAGGTTTCATGTTAGCTTTCTTCGTGTACCAGGTGGTGTATGTTGCCGGTAACTGGAGTTATGTACAACGATACACTTCTGTATCTACAACACGTAATGCAAAAAAAGTAGCGTATTTATTTGGCGCATTATATCTGATTGCACCCATTATCTGGATGCTGCCGCCAATGATTTACAGAGTGATTAATCCTGGTTTACAAGGTACAGAAGCAGAAGGTGCATACATGATGCTTTGTCAAAAAATATTGCCCGCAGGCTTAATCGGGTTGGTACTTTCTGGTATGATTGCGGCAACAGCAAGTAAAGCCAATACCACCATCAATACTGCGGCTATTATTTTTGCACAGGATATTTATAAAGATATTTTTTTTAAAAAAAGTTCAGAAAAAAGAACCATACTTGTAGCAAGAATATTTACGGTATTGTTTGGCGCAGGTACCATTTTTTTAGCCATCCTGGTGCCAAAAGCAGGTGGTATTGTAGAAGTGGTATTGAGTACCGCAGCTATTGCAGGCGGTAGCTTATTTGCACCAATCATTTACTCGCTTTTTTCTACAAGGCAAACTTCGTCTTCATTGATATTTATTTCTGTCGCCTCACTGCTGGTAAGTTTATTTTTTAAAGTATTAAGCCCATCATTATTGGGTATTACACTTAGCCGCACAATGGAAACATTTTTGGGTGTTGGGTTTCCAATATTGATGTTACTAATTTTTGAAGTGTATGCGTATCTTACAAAAATAGAAATACCTTATTTACAAATTGCACCTGAAGGGACGGCTACATCAAGAAATGCAGCCGCTGCCAAACAAAATATATTTGGCATAAGAGTTATTGCCATCAGCACCATATTTGTTGGATTAGGAATTGCTATATTGGGATATGTGGCGGATAATGGAAGGATGGCATTTGTAGTGGGCATAATAATTATATTAATTGCTGCTGCCATTCTTATAAAGCAACGTTTTAATGCAGCAAAAAATGCTGCTCTTGAAACGATATAAAATGTAGTTATTAATTGGAAGCAATATGAAGATTGAGGTACGCATACAACGAATATTTTTTTTATGCAGGTTTACGGCGTTGTTCCTTATTGTACAATTATTTTCCAATACATTATCAGCTCAAGAACCAATACAAAAATTTTATCGTGGCGATGAACATATTGCTTTTAAATGGCGGTATGGCTATAGCGAATTTCCTTTTCCAGATAGTTCAGCTAAAGCACAAGAAGATGCACAACGTGGAAAATTTGGTTGGTACGATGGCGCTTTGTGGTCAGCGGCTTATAAAAACGCCGACAATACTACGATTCAGGGAGTTCAACTTTTATTTAGGGGCGGCTCTCCTTATGCAAGGGAAGTAAAATGTTTAAGTGAAATTGTTCCACTAACGGCAACCGGCACACCGGTATCCTTTTTAATTCCTTTTCAATACAGCATCGGTTCCGAAGAAGCTATCGCATTTTCATTGCGTATAAAAGGTAGTGATGAAGAAACAATTGTTTGCAAACTACGGCCTGAATTAATGACTTCGCTTACGGGCGGCATGTTTAAAATAAATTTTATTACACAAAAAATAACTACCGCGTCCGGAATAAAACCATTGGTAACTGCATCAGGCATGATGCACATTCGTGTATATCCTCAAATGGTTGCTTATGGCAATACTATGGAGTTTACTTTTAGTTCCGTTACACATCACATGGATGTAGAATCTTCTTTGGTACTTGGTTCTATTTATAAAGATATGTCTCCAACAAATCCTTATGCAACAAGTTCACAAATTGCTGCGGATGCTATTACCGAAGCATTAAATACCCATGACACAAAACTTGCTGAATGGAAAAAATCAACAGCAGCTATTGCAGAAAAATTAATGCAGAAAGGAGCTATAGAAATTTCTTGCAATGGGCCTGTTGAAAAACGTGATAAAGGAGAATTGCGGGTAATGGCCTATTCCGGTAACCCGGTAAAAGACTTTCAATACGGGCCGCCGTCTTTGCAAATGAAAGAAATGGCTAAAGCGGTAATTACTGCAACGGGGAAACGCTTTTCATTATTCCGTTATCAGCATCATTATTTGCCATGGAAAATTGACAACCCATCTCAAATGGATGCTGTTCAGGCGCTGTATTTAAAACAATGGTTGGAAGTAGCGGCATCATGCAGTGATTCGGTATTACTTGATTTACAAATTTCACCTATTGTAAAATTGTATAAGCAATATAGCCAGGTTGGCCAGCTGCCGCTGGCGCCTGCTGGTATTCCCGGAGTGGAATGGGATAAGATACGCCAGGGTTATTTAACTACATTAAAGTATGCTAAAAAAAATTGCCCGGCTTTGCGAATAATTCAAATGCCCTATGAGTTGGATAATATCGCCAACACCACTGCATTGGCAGATGCCCACTATAATTTTTTTAAATGCTTATACGAAGCCGTGGCTTTGTTTAATGCGCAACAACCAAAAAACGACCAAATAAAAATTGCAGGTTTAGGCAGCAATAATCCAAATAGCCGCTGGGATTTTATCAATGGTTTTTTACAGCGTTATAATAAAGATGCATCAACAAAAAAAAGACTGGATTATATAACCTGGCATACGTATTTATTTCCGGGCAATTATCCTTCCATGATAAAAGGAGTGGCGGATAGTTTAAAAAAATTGTTACAAATAAATCATCTTGATGAAAGCTTACCCGTGATTGTAGATGAAATGGGATTAGCAGAACCTTCTACAATTGAAGACTTGAGTGATTTGCAAGGAGCGATGAGAAAAGAAGCTGCGATGGCAAATTTTACTACTGCGTTGCAGGAATATTATGAAAAGGAGAAAGGGGATTTTCTTCCTATTAGTGGTGGTGGCTGGCATTTTGCATTATTGACTTTTGGTAAACAAAATATTTTATCAGCGTATGCTAAAGGATTATTGCTGCGTAGCAAATTGGGCGATTTAAGAATTCCTGCAACTGCAAAGCCTGTAGATGCCCAGGGATATGGCTTGCACGCTATTGCTACAAAAGAAAATAAAAAAATAAGCATCCTTGTTTATTGTACATCGCCATCTATTTTTTATAGCCAGGCAAAACCATTAAATTATCCTGATATCAACTTGCTGTTGAAAGACCTGCCTGATAATTTTAAGCACACTACTTTAAAAATTACGGAATGGTACAGCAGCCCCGAAGATGCAGCAATAAAAAATATTTTATCAAAAGATAAATACCAAACATTGCCCTTAACAAGAGGCGCAGACCGATATGAAAAAGATTTTTCTGCGGATGAAGTAAAGCAATTGAACGACATTCAAAAAAAATCAAGCACGATTAAATCGGATAAAAATACACTTAACTTATCTGTTGGTGTTGATGCATACAGTATGCGCCTTATAGAAATTGAACCTTTATCAAAATAAAAGAATTATACTAATGCAGTTTTGGATAATCATCAAAAATAGAACTGAAGTAAGAAGAAGATTAAAGAGCTGCTGTGCTTTTGGAATGCTGGCCTGTGTATTATGTTTTTCAATTAAAGCATCTTCACAATCCCTTATTCAAAATAAATATTTTACAGTTCAGCCTGCAGCCAATTTTAAAACACAACCTTCTTTTATTGTAACGCATAAATTGGGTAAATTAAAACGAACCATTCTGCCCAAATTACAATTAATATTTACAGAAACACAGCCAGAAATGGTTGGCGCAGCAATGGACGGGCAACCAGGTGTAGTAGCATGGAAAACAAATGGTAGCCAAACATTGGACATTCGCAGTTTGGGAGATATGGAACTGATTGCGCAATCTTATCAAATAAAAAATAATCAAATTGTTTTTTCATTTAGAGAAAATACTACTGCTAAAGTTTCATTGGTTATAAAGTTTGTAGCAGATCAACAAGCGCCAATATTTGAAATAGGATTTGAAGCCTATAAAAAAGGCAATTATTCAATAGGCTTTGATGGCATGCCAACAGTAGATTCTTCGGCGATAGATTTTGTTTATCAACCATTAACCTGGACATGGAAGAGATTTCCCAGCCGCTTTGCCTTAACCGAAGAAGCCTATGCCAATACAGCGGCGGTGTTTACCAATCATGATTCGTATAGCGAAGGATTGGCGGTATCATTATCGAGTATTCCATATCGGTATGCATTGGCAGCGCAATGGAATAATGCAGGCAAAGCAGATAATAAATTCTGGTCGGTATTTCCTGCTGATGGCCCAAAGGCAAATAGTTTGTTTGGTATGGCCATCCGCAATAATGAAGGGAAGGGGCAACCTACTATTTATGCGCCATTGCCCGGCACTGCTGCAGCTAAATTAAATAAGGGCGAAAAATTCAATATATCATTGGTTTATTTTTTACATCCCGGCGATTGGCAAAAAGGTACTTCGCAATTGTTGACTTCCATTTTTCATTATCGCTCCGAAAGAGAAAATGCAAAAGTTTCTTTGAATACCACGCTGGATAATATGCTTGATTTTGCCATGAACGATGTGTACAGCGGGTGGAACGAGAATTTGAAAGCTTCTAATTACCAATTTGATGTACCGGGAGCGGTAAAAAATGTTTCTGCATTACATCCATTGAGCATTGCATTGCTTACGGGCAATCAACAAATATTAAAGCGCAGGGCTTTGCCGATGATTGAATATGTAATGAGCAGGGAGAAATTTTTATTTTCTACAAGTGATACACTCAACCAGGCACAGGTGCCCTCACATTTTCTTAACGGGCCGTGTGTAGATATAGGAGAATTGGTAGCACTAAATGAATTAACTGGTGGGCATACACCAGCATTTTCATTGGAAGCCAGCCGACTTTTTGGCAAGAGCAGGCAATTGAATATGAGCACACAAACGGGTGGCGGTAGCTGGCAGGATTATTTAGCACGCTACAGGTTGTACCGCAATGCAGCCGATTTGCAAATAGCAGTCGAAGGTGCTAAAGCATATTTACAGCAAGTGTACGATAATTATTCGCATACTTTTTTTGATTCTCCAGGGTTGCGTGATAAAGGTGCAGGCTTTACTACCGACTACGGCTACCGTATTTATGATTTGGTTGAATTATTTTTAGAAACAAAAGATTCACTTTATCTAAAAGCGGCTTCTACAGGGGCTAAGCAATTTTTATTGTGGACAAGAAGCAACCCTGCACCGCCTTCCAGTAATATTGTAGTTAATAAAGACAATGAAGTAAAAGGCATATTTCCGGGCCGGCGTATGAGTGCAGTAGAAGGTGCTCCATTTGTAAAAATGAATGAAACTTCCATTGTGCCGCAAGAAGAAATTCCTGCATGGCAAACTTCATTAAATGGATTGATACCCGAAGCACCGAATACGTATGCTTTTGGGCCGGTAATGCTGGCGCATCACGCCGCATGGTTGCTGCAGGTGGCGCATTATACAAACGATACGCTATTGAGAGATGCAGCTTATAACGCCGTTATTGGCCGCTATGCAAATTTCCCCGGCTATTATTTTACCTCTTTGCATACCAACGTTTACCAACAGGCCGATTATCCCATGCATCCATTTTATGATGTAAAATATAATGCAATATTCTATAATCATCTTTGGCCACACCTTGCTTTGCTGGTAGATTTTTTGGTATCCGATTTTAATTATCGTTCAAAAGGGAAAATTCATTTTCCCGGAACTTATGCTCCCGGTTATGCGTTTCTTACCAGCCAGGTGTATGGTGCAAAAAAAGGAACTGTAATGGGTAATGAAAATGTGCAATTGTGGATGCCCACTCATGCATTACAATCAGATGGAATTGCATTTAATTATTTAATTGGTTATAATGAACAGGATATTTTTATTGCCTTTGCTAATACATCCAACAAAAAAGTTACCCAACATATTCAACTAAATAAAAAAATTATTTCTTTTGATAAGGATAAACAATATGCAACAATAACCTACTTCAGTAATGGAAAAACTAAAAAAGGTATTGTGAAAAATGGATTACTCTCTGTTACACTACTTCCTGGTGATAATAGTTGTATTCAGCTAAAAGGTATTCATCCCAACGAAAATAAAACTATTGAAGTGGCAAAGATGGGTGAAAAAAATAGTAAAAATAGATTTTGTAGAAATTGGGCTGATGAAGATAGCACAGCAAGTGTTACAGCAATGATTATTCAGCCAGATGAAACCATGGCGGTATTTTATGCTTATGCTAATAAAACAGAAAAAGACTGGAAAGAATGCAGTTTCAGTTACCGGTTAAATAGCGATAAATCATGGACAACAGTTACGGATGCAGCATATCCATTTGAATTTGATTTAACGCTTCCAAAAACAAACGATACTGTTTCGTTTAAAATAACAGCTGTTAAACTGGATGGGAGTGCGGTAAGTTTTCCGGAAAAGACAATCAATAATTAACAAGAGCTATGAAAAGGATGAATAGCAGCAAGGTGAAAATTATAATAGCATTTTTTGTATTGATACAAATTGCTGGCTGCTCGGTGCATAAAAATTTAATAGACAAAAAGCAAAAAGTAGTTTCCATATTAGGTCTTGGTGATTCTATAACAGAAGGCAGTGCTGATTTTTTCTCTTATCTATTTCCTCTTGATTCTTTGCTAAAAGAACATGGCTATCAAATAAATTTTATCGGCCCACGTAATTCAGTTTTACGTGGTGATACTATACACCACTTTGGCTTCGGTGGTAAAACGGCGGAGTTTTTAGCTAAGTCGATTGATAGCATTTACGCTGCATTTCCTGCTGATATAGTCTTGTTGCATTCGGGCCACAATCATTTTCAGGAAGAAAACCCGATTGCAGGAATTATACAAGCGCAAGAAAAAATAATACAAACAATAAAAAGTAAAAACCCGAAGGCAGTAATATTTGTGGCTGGTGTTATTACCAGCGGTAAGTTACCCAAGTATGCTTACATTCCTGAACTGGATTTGGCTATTAAAAAAATGGTGGATGCCAGGCATGATGCGTCAATAATTTTTGTTGACCAGCAGCAACATTGGGATTGGAACGTTAGTACGATACAAGATAAAGTACATCCCAATAAAGCAGGGGCGTTGGTTATTGCCCGCAATTGGTTTGATGCATTGATTAAAGTAATACATAAATAATAGTGAACATGAAAGATTTTCAGAAACTTAAAATACTATTTATACTATTTCTATTTACAATTACTATTACTGTTGCACAGGCGCAACCAGATTCATTAATGAGTGCCAAAGAATTTTCGCCGAGAGGTGGATTGCCTAATTTTTTTGCTAAGGTAAATGCAGGCAAACCGGTAAAGATTGCTTTTTTGGGCGGCAGTATTACAAGGGCAGGTAATGGTTACCGTGACCAAATTTTGAACTGGTTTAAAAATCAGTATCCTGCTGCGCAGTTTGAAGAAATTATGGCGGCAGTAAGCGGCACTGGCTCAGACTTTGGTGCCTGCAGGGTAAAAAAGCAAGTGATTGATTATAAACCCGACCTGGTTTTTGTTGAGTTTGCAGTAAATGATAATCGTTGGTTGATGCAATTGGTAAGGGAAACGATAGAAGGAATAGTGCGGCAGATTTGGAAGAGCAATAGGCAAATTGACATTTGTTTTATCTACACTTTTGCTGCAGAAAATTTACCGTTGCTTCAACAAAATATATTTCCACCATCTGTATCGGCCATGGAAACTATTGCTGCCCATTATAACATTCCATCCATACACATGGGCCTGGCGGTGATAGATGAAATTAACAAAGGGAAATTATTAATGCTGGGTAAAAAAGATGAGCAATCTACTATTCCTTTGTTTTCGGTTGATGGGGTACACCCATTACCAGAAACAGGGCATAAAATTTACACGCAAGTATTAAGTAAAAATCTGTTGCTTTTAAATAATAATGCAAGTCCACTAAAACATGCAATGCCCACCGCTACTGAAAATAAAAATTGGAGTGATGCAGGCATGATTAATTTTAGTAAGCGAAGCACCCGATTTAAAGGTGAATGGCAGCTTACTGACTCGGTTACCAAAGGCAAAGAATATTATCAATTGCAACCGCAGGTATATGCTACCTCATCTGCTGATGCAAGCCTTACAGTAAAATTTAAAGGCACCCGTTTTGGCTTGGCAGATATTATGGGGCCGGGCACGGCAGCAATTGAAATTACAATTGATAATCAACCCACAAAAATTATTAATCGCTTTGATGCGTTCAGTACTTATTATCGCCTTAACTATTTTATTATTTCCAATTTATCTACAGGAAAACATACGGCTACTATTAGATTAGCACCAGGCAAAATTGATAAGGAAGCAATATTGAAAACACGTAATGCCGTTGTAAAAGATTGGAAACTTTATGAACCCAATGTATTGTATGTTGGCGCCATTTTATATTAAAAACATTTTTATGAAGCATAAAATTATTTTAAAGTACAGGTTATTATTGTTTGTGTTGGCAACAAGTGCTGTAATTACTGTTACTGCGCAGCAAACTTATTCAGCCAATTGGAATTCGCTTGATGCAAGGCCAATACCGCAATGGTTTAAAGATGCTAAGCTGGGAATTTTTATTCATTGGGGCGTTTACTCGGTACCGGCATGGGCACCTGTGGGTAAAGATTATGCTACCTATTCTAAATATTCAGAATGGTACTGGAACAGGATGGTGATGGATAGTTCTAAAGTGGGTAACGCATTCAGAGACTTTCATAATAAAAGTTATGGCCCCAATTTTAAATACCAGGATTTTGCACCGCAGTTTAAAGCCGAGTTATTTAATCCCGACCAATGGGCGGATATTTTTAAAAATGCAGGGGCGCAATATGTGGTGCTAACTTCCAAACATCATGATGGTTTTGCTTTGTGGCCAAGCGCAGCATCATGGAACTGGAATTCGGTTGATGTTGGCCCTCATCGTGATTTAGCGGGCGACCTTACCAACGCAGTAAAAGCAAAAGGATTGCACATGGGTTTTTATTATTCGCTGTACGAATGGTTTAACCCATTGTATAAAAGCAACGTTGATAAATATGTTGCAGAGCACATGATTCCGCAATTAAAAGATTTGGTAACAAGGTATAAGCCCGATATTATCTGGCCTGATGGGGAATGGGAATACCCAAGCGAAACCTGGAAAAGCCAGGAGTTTTTAGCCTGGTTATATAATGAAAGTGCTGTAAAAAATTCTGTAGTTGTAAATGACCGCTGGGGAAAAGAAACAAGGAGCAAACACGGTGGCTATTACACTACCGAATATGATATTGTACACAATGAAAATGCTGCGGATAAAAAATTTGAACATCCGTGGGAAGAATGCCGGGGTATTGGTGGTTCCTTTGGTTATAATAGAAATGAAAACCTTGCCGATTACGAAACCTCTGATGCGCTGATAAAAATGCTGATTCAGAAAGTATCAAGAGGCGGAAATTTATTATTGGATATTGGCCCTGCTGCAGATGGTGCCATACCTGTGATTATGCAACAAAGATTAGCAGATTTAGGTGCCTGGTTAAAAATAAACGGCGAAGCTATTTATGCAACTACTGCAGGCCAACAGACATTTGGCAAAGATGTATTCAGCACACAAAAAAACGGTAACGTGTACCTGTTTATTACAGCGCCACAGGATAAACCGATTATGGTTAATGTGCCGCACAAACCATCTGGCGTAACAATGATTGGGTCGGATAAAAAAATTAAGAAATCTTATAAAGATGGAAAATTGACAATCACGCCATCGGATTTGTATCCCAATTTGCCTTCGGGTGGTTATGCGTGGGTAGTTAAGGTTGAAGTTGGTATTAACATGGGGAGGTTAAGTAATCGCTAGCTAACTATTTTTTTTATTAATTGTGGTAGTCGTCTTTCCACGTTTCGCCATCAAACGCTTCATTTGACAAATAAAAAGCGCTGAAGCATTTTGAATCTTATTTCAAAGTCAATCTTTTTTATCGTAATTGTTATAATTAATTTAGGAAACGCTTGTACGAAGCATAATAATGTTGTATACTGTTTTTTAAACTAAAATGATATGGATAATACGGGAATACCATTGTCAGGTGTGCAGTGATTTATTTAGCCTCCCCCAAAAAGGCCTGCTGATGCATAAATGCCTTGTTTGGTATAATGTATGCCGTACAGTGCCCTCACCACATCAACCTCCCGCTGATTCTTTGAACGGTACATGGAAGGCATCTTTTTTTGTGTATTGAATGGCGTAAGGCCCCGGTAGTTCTTGTCCAGCGCATCAGCTTTGGTGATGATGCCAGACGGGCCTCATCGGTCATGGGCACTATCAATGTACTAATAGAACTGGCAAATATGGAATTGCTTAGTACTAATTGATTTTAATTACCGGTTCGATTCTAATGAGGCTCACCTTTGTAAATTAAGGGTACATAATTTGGGCTTTACAATTGTCTTTAAACATAATCAAGGCGGTATGAGTTCCTTTGGATTCAACGTTATTTTTTTGAATAAAAGCAAAAGTATGGATGATAAATTGACTGCTGAATGAAGATAATTGAACAAGAGTTTGAAAACCTATTACAGGAAAGTCTTTCAGCGGAAAATGCAAAAAGGAAAGCTGCGCTAGCTTTCCTTTTTACCTGTTGGGTTACTAGGATTCGAACCTAGAAAGACAGAATCAAAATCTGTTGTGTTACCATTACACCATAACCCAATCGCAATTCTTACTTGATTTCAGAATTTGGAGTGCAAAAATAGGGTTTCGAGCCTTTTCTGCCAAATGGATTTTAAATAAAATGCCTGTAAACATAAAAAAACAGCAAGCTGATAAGGATATTGCTGAAAATATTAACGGTATCGTTGTTACACCAGTTTAAGCCTTTGGCTTTAAATGCGCCAGTTTCAGCTTCATCGGAGAGGTTTCCATCGATAGTTTTGTATTTTATTTGCAACCAACTGCCAATAATGCTATCGACAATCATTCCTATTAAACCGGCAATAGTTATCCATATAGACACCCGAAAAGAAAAATTGTAAGCATACATTGTAGCCAAAGCAAGCAATCCAGCTCCAAATAACCCGGCCAAACTGCCTTGCATTGAAATGCCACCAGATAAGCCGGGTATCATCTTTTTAAAAGATAAAATATCAAATGTGGCGCCTTTACAATAAACACCAATTTCGGAACTTGAGCTGTCAGACATGCTTATGCAAAAAGAAACAATGGAAGTAATTAAATAAATGGGTTGCTGAGTTATGGCAAATACAATCATAAAGAAAATGCCAACAATGCCGTTTGCAAAAACTTGTATAGCATTTCGTCCTTCCTTCTCTTTTTGCGGCTTATTTAGTTTAGATAAAAGGCTGCCGATGATTAAAAAAATACCCGGTGCCATAAAAGCTTTGTAGCTGCCGGTGATGTACAATACAAGCGCTACCCAAAATGCAGCTGTGGCACCGCTAACTGTCAACCATTTTTTATAACAGGTAAATAATGATAAGGCTGCAAACAGCAGCGCAAGTAATAAAAAGGTTTGTATTTGTACCGCATTGAGATTGATAATTAATAAAGCCCATATTGCGGTTAACACGGGCACCGTAAAATTATCGCTGCCACGGTAACTGAATAATTCTGTAGTTGCAGGAAGCAATGCAAGTGCTACACAAAGTAATATGCCATTAAAAGAAAAAGTATTAAAATAAAATAGCGATATAAAAAATGCAGTAATATAAAATGCAGCAAACCCAGTCCATGATTTTTTTTCAAAAAGAAAGATGATTTTTTGTTTGCCGAAATATTCACGCAAATACCTGCTGCTGCATCACTGATTGCTAAAATTAAAGCAGCGTAGACAATTGTAAATTTGCTCAATAAAGGAATAAATAATAATACCGCAAATGCTAAAGGGAAAACGGCTATGCCATAGGTTTTGTAATCATTTACCTGCATCCAGCCTTTTCGTATTATCCAGAGCAATAAAACAAAGAAGCTAATAAGTATATACCCTAATAGGATTCTATTCTCAAAATAGTTAATGGCGAAAGCGCAGGTTGAAATAGCGATAAGATGCAATAATCTTCTGCCTATTAATTTATTAAACCAATTGTTTTTTACAGTTAAGACAATACTCAATAGGGCAACTGCAATTGCTGCAATTGCGATAAGGCAAATATAAATGTCGTGCTGTGATAAATGCATTGTGTTGTGATAATGTTGTAATTTAAGCAACAATGAAAGAATTAGAAGATTATAATTGGTTTCCTGCTGCACTGCGCCGCTGGCAAATGGAATTCATTGGCAGCGTGGCCGTATGGACAAAATTATATAAACCAATAGCAACACTACTGGATAAAATGATTGCTGAAAATAAAATCATTGCTTTGCAGGATACTTGCAGCGGAAGCGGAGTACCTGCGTTATATGTTCATCAGCAATTACACAACAAAATACCTTTGCTGCTTACAGATAAATATCCGGTTCTGTCTTTTGAAAATAAATCGTCAGTTTCTTATTCAGTAAATTCGGTTGATGCATTAAAAATGCAACCAGTAGACGGCCTTTGCTATACGATGTACAATTCTTTTCATCATTTTACAAACGAACAACAACAAAGTTTTATCAATAAATTGGCGGCAGCGAATGCGCCATTTTTAGTTGCAGAAATTTTAGAGCCTGGAATTATAAATGTTGTCAAAATATTTTTAACGGGTATGGTATTGCAATTGTTTATTGCGCCATTTATAAAACCAATGTCATTTGGAAGGTTATTTTTCACATATATCATTCCCGTTAATTTATTTACTGTAACTTATGATGGCATTATTTCTGTACTGAAATCTAAAACAGTGCAGCAATACAAAACCTTATTAAAAAATAGTTCAACCCAAAACTTCACAATAACCGTAAATAACATAAAAAACTGGAAGGGGAATGTGGTGTACATAAAAGGCCAGCCAAATACTATATGAAATCATTAAAAACACTTTGGCAATTTAGCAGGCCACACACTATTATTGGTTCTGTATGCAGTATTACGGCTTTGTATATTATTGCATGCAAAGGAATCAATTTACAATTGCATCTATGGTTATATGTTGCCACTTTAATTGCGGCATTAGCCTGTAATATTTTTATTGTAGGCATCAATCAAATTGCAGATGTAGAACTGGACAAAATAAATAAACCTTACCTGCCACTTGCCGCTGGCACACTTTCAAAAAAAGGCGCTTTGCAAATTGTTTATACTTGTTTGCTTATTTGTGTTGGTGTTGCCTTTTTTGTTTCTTTTTTTTTAGGGGGATTGATAAGTTTGATATTGTTGATTGGAGTTGCTTATTCTTTGCCACCATTAAAATTAAAACAACATCATTTGCCTGCGGCATTGTCTATTACTTTGGTAAGAGGTTTTTTAGTTAACGTGGGTATGTTTTTGCATTTTCAACATTTTATTTTTCATACTTATATTTTACCTGGTTATGTTTGGTGCATTACCTTTTTCATAATGGCATTTAGCATTGCCATTGCCTGGTTTAAAGATTTACCCGATACAGAAGGCGACAATCAATTTAATATAAAAACATTGGCAGTTTTGTACAGCAGAAAAAATGCTTTGCGGGGAGGAACAATTTTGGTGAGTGCAGCTTATTTATATATGTTGTATTGGGCTTACGCGGCAAATTATCTTAACACAAAATTCTTACTGATTGCACACGCTATTCTTTTTATTTTGTTTCTTTTAAATTTCGCTACTGTAAATTTGAGCGACCAACTTTCTGTAAAGAAATTTTATTTAAGGTTTTGGGTTTTCTTTTTTGCAGAATATATTTTATTTGCGGTGTGGATGTTGTTATAGAGAAATACTGCAAGTATGGTTTTTTTTATCCCACTAAGGCACAAAAAACCCAATGATTCTCTTATTGATAAGAAACAGCTTCTATAAACGGAGGTACTCTTTGTGTTTTTTGTGCCTTAGTGGGGTAATGATTTATTTACCCCTTTTCCTCCCTCGCCTTCAACTCTTTAATTTTATCCAATGCACCTGCCACCACATCACACATAATAGTGTACAATGCGCCAGGTTGCTGGTGAGCGTAAATATGTTCCAATGCTTCATTTTCATTGGCAATGATCATCGTTGGTAAGTTGGGGTTTACTTTGTTTATGCCTTCCTGCAATAACAAAATAATTTCTTCTGCCGTTCTTCCACGTAAATTTTTATCGCAGCGAATAATGATTTCATCAAAATATTTGGCAGAAATTTCTCCCAGCTCACGAATGTCTTCATCCCTTCTATCACCCGTGCCACTGATAACACCAATCTTTTTATTGTAATCCAGCTTGCTAACAAAATCGCCCAGTAATTTTAAGCCGTGGGGGTTGTGTGCAAAGTCTGCTAAAAAAGTAATGTGTTTAAAATGAAAGAAGTTTAATCTTCCTGGTGTTAAACTTTCTCCGGGCATAAAAGTTTGCAAGCCCTGGCGAATATCTTCAATGGTAATATCCCTGTACAAATAGGTTGCTAATACCGCAGGCAAACAATTGGCAATATTATGTACGGCTTTTCCTTCGTAAGTAAGCGGAATATCTTTCGCTGCCATCACACGAATTTTCCAGGTGCCTTTCATTATACTTATGAAACCATTTTCATACACCGTTGCCAAGCCTCCTTTAGCACAATGCGCTTTTATCCGTGGATTATTTTCATCCATGCTGAACAATGCAATGTTACATTTCAATCCTTCCCTAATATTATACACCAAATCATCTTCTGCATTTAATATAGCATAGCCATGCGGAAAAACTGTTTCGGGCACGACTGCTTTCACTTTTGCCATTTGTTCAACAGTGTAAATTCCGCCAAGGCCAATATGGTCAGCCGCAACATTGGTAACAACGGCTACATCACAATTTTGAAAAGCCAAACCACTTTTTAAAATACCTCCCCTGGCACACTCCAACACTGCAAAATCAACCGTTGGGTCTTTTAAAACAAATGTAGAAGAAACCGGGCCGGTGCAATCTCCCTTCATCATCAATTGATTTTGAATGTACACGCCATCGCTTGTGGTATAACCTACTTTTTTACCGGCGCTTTTTGCAATATGTGCCGTTAGACGAGTAGTAGTTGTTTTGCCATTGGTTCCTGTAATAGCAATAATAGGAATCCTTCCTTCGCTCCCTTTTGGGAAAAGCATATCTACAACAGGCTCTGCCACATTTCTTGCCAAACCAACTGAAGGCTCAATATGCATCCTAAAACCTGGTGCAGCATTCACTTCCAAAATAGCACCACCATTTTCGGTAACGGGTGTACGTAAATCAGTAGCCATAATATCAATGCCGCAAATATCCAGGCCAATAATTTTTGAAATACGTTCGCACATAAATACGTTTGCAGGATGTACTTCATCTGTAACATCTTCGCTGGTGCCACCGGTAGAAAGATTGGCTGTTGTTTTCAATAATACCAATTCACCTTTTGGTGGAACAGTCTCTAAAGTATAGCCTTTCTCTTCCAGCATTTTCATGGTGCTATGGTCAACGGTAATTTGAGTCAATACTTTTTCGTGCCCATAACCACGGCGAGGGTCTTTATTCGTTTCGTCAATCAAATATTGAATAGTATTTTTCCCATCACCTACTACGCTTGCAGGCGTACGCAAAGCAGCGCAAATAAATTTATGGTTAATTACTAAAATTCTGAAATCAAATCCTGTAATAAAGCGTTCTACAATGCAACTGCGGCCATATTGCTTAGCAGCTTCCAAAGCTTTTAACGCTTGTTCTCTATTGGTAATATTGGTAGTATTCCCTTTTCCATGATTACCATCAATTGGTTTTATCACCAAAGGATAACCATATTTTTCTATCGCTTCATCAAGCCCGGCTTCAGTACGTATAACCGTTCCTGTTGGTACAGGGATTTCTGCAGCTTCCAGCAACATTTTTGTTTCTTCTTTATCGCAGGCAATATCAACAGCAATATTGCTTGTAGTGCTTGCAATAGTGGCACGAATTCTTTTTTGATGTATGCCATAACCCAGTTGCACCAAACTCTGCTTGTTCAAGCGGATGAAAGGAATATTTCTTTTTGCCGCTTCATCCACAATACAACCTGTAGATGGGCCAAGCCTGGTATCTTCCCTAATCTCTCTTAATTGTTGTATGTCTTCATTCAAATCGTATTCGGCATTATCTGCCAATGCCTGCGCAATTCTTACCGCAGCTTTTGCGGCGTACACGCCTGCATCTTCTTCCATATAAGTAAAGCATACATAATACACGCCTTCTTTTTCATTGGCGCCACGGGTGCGGCCAAAGCCAGTATCCATGCCCGCAAGTGTTTGCAGTTCCAATGCAATATGTTCAATCACATGGCCCATCCATGTGCCTTCGTCTAAACGTTCAAAAAAACCGCCACGTGTCCCTACGCTGCAACGATGCTCAATCATTGTAGGAAACATCGCTTCCAATCGTTCTCTAAATCCATCAATGGTGTTGGTGGGTTTTTGTTCCATCTCTTCCAAATCCAATTTCATTTGAATTAGTTTGGTACGGCGTACACTCCAATAATTAGGGCCTCTTAATACTTTAATTTCAAGAATCTTCATAAATGTGCAGTTTTACCCCCTCCCGCCCCCTAAAGGGGAAACTTTTTATGGAGAAGATTATGGTTTATTTTTTTGAGCCAAGCGATTTCTTTGTCCAGCTTCATTGGCGTCGCACTCTTGTACGACATATCTTTATGGAACTTTTAACTAAGCGTATTTTATTTCCATGTTTCCGTGCCTCTGTGGCAAATTGAAAATTACCGAATTCATCTTGCTTTACAAAAAACAAAATCAGTAAATTGTAATCTTAAAACTAAAACCATGGCCAACCGTCGTTCTTTCCTCAATAAAATCAGTTTATTATCTGGTGCAGCTTTAACTGCCGGTGTTTTTCAACCAGCATGGAGCCGCAATTTAAAAGCTGCGTTAAAAGATGTAGAAAATGTTCCGCCAGGCTTGTTGGCAAGCGATGATGATTTTTGGTATTATGTGCAACAATCTTACACCATCTCTGCAAATTTCATCAATTTAAATAATGGCGGTGTTTCGCCTGCACCAAAAGTGGTGGCTGATGCCATGAAAAGATATTACGACATCAGCAACGAAGCGCCCAGTTATTTTATGTGGCGTGTAATTGACCAGGGCAGGGAACCATTAAGAAAAAACTTGGCTCAGTTAGCTGGTTGCGATAAAGAAGAAGTAGCATTGTTGCGCAATGCATCCGAAGCTTTGGAAACCGTAATTTTTGGTATTGAATTAAAAGCAGGAGATGAAGTAGTATTAAGCAAACAGGATTATCCCAATATGATTGGCGCATGGAAGCAAAGGGAAAAACGAGAAGGCATAAAATTGGTTTGGATAAATTTAGAATTGCCCAGCGAAGATGAAAGCTATTTGGTAAAACAATATACCGACGCCTTTACTGATAAAACAAAAGTGGTGCAGATAACGCACATGATAAACTGGATAGGCCAAAAAATGCCTGTGAAAAAAATTGCTACTGCAGCAAAGAAAAAAAACATTGAAGTATTGGTAGATGGCGCACACACATTCGCGCAGTTTGAATTTTTAATTCCTGATTTGAACTGCGATTATTTTGGTACCAGCCTGCACAAATGGCTGGGAGCGCCAATAGGTACGGGTTTACTCTATGTACGCAAAGAAAAAATTAAAAGCATCTGGCCTTTATTTGGCGCAGGCGATAAAGAAGATGATAATATCCGCAAGTTTGAACATTTAGGAACACGCCCTTTCTTTATTGAAGAAGCCGTTGATAAAGCTATTGATTTTTTTGATATGATTGGCGCTAAACGCAAAGAAGAGAGATTGCTTTACTTGAAGAATTATTGGATGACCAAAGTAAAGGATATTCCTAAAGTGCAAATTCATACTTCCTTAAAAAAAGAATTTGGTTGTGCCATTGGCCTGGTAAGCGTTGATGGAAAAACGCCGGCTGAATTAGATAGTTATTTGTGGACAAACTATAAAATTCATAGCGTAGGTATTGTTTGGGAAAATATAAGCGGTGTAAGGGTTACACCAAATGTGTACACAACTACAAAAAATTTGGATAGGTTGGTGGAGGGGATTGAAAGTTTTGCGAAGAGTTGAGATTGTGAAATACATAACAATTGCTGTTGTATTTTGTGGTTTCAAGGTGATTTATGAAAAATATTTTGTTTTTGTTCTCCATATTACTGCTTGGATTTACGGGTTACAATGCTCAAACGTTATCTACACCTCAAATCAAGAATAAAATAGATTTTGAATTAACCTATATTACTATAGGTTTTGGGCAAAACAAGGATTATATGCAACCTGCTTTTAGCG
>Ga0265327_10001653_pt1 | contig 26869 bp, 19 predicted proteins | sample 41621metaG_FD_202089 | JGI IMG/M metagenome (GOLD analysis project Ga0265327, IMG submission 202089) | Rhizosphere microbial communities from Carex aquatilis grown in University of Washington, Seatle, WA, United States - 4-16-21 metaG | ecosystem: Host-associated > Plants > Roots > Rhizosphere...
GTCAAATCATTATCAGGTATTAGCGCAAACAGCTGGCCTATCACTGAAACAGGCTTTCAGCATGACAGAAAATGGATGCTTATCGATAATGACCGGCAATTCCTCAGCCAGCGGAAATTGCCGAAAATGGCGTTAATTAAAACGGCATTAACCGATAAAAACCTGATCCTGTCCGCACCGGACATGGAAAACCTGCCGCTCCCCATTGATCCTGTTGAAGGAGAAATCATTAACAGCGGCATTTGGCATGACCAGTGCGCTGCCCGTAGCGTTTCAAACGAAGCCGATCAATGGCTCAGCGATTTTTTAAAACAAGAGTGCCGCTTGGTTTACCAGCCGGATGATGTTATTCGACCGGTTGATCCTCATTACGCTAAGCCTAGCGATAAGGTCGCGTTTTCCGACGGTTTCCCTTTCCTGATTATTTCGGAAAACTCGCTAGCCGCCTTGAATCATCAAATGCAACTGAATTTACCGATGACCCGTTTCAGGCCCAACTTGGTCATTTCCGGCTGTCCCGCTTATGCGGAAGACAACTGGCGCGAAATCAGCATTAACTCAATCGAGTTCAGGCTGCCTAAACCCTGTTCCCGCTGCTCCGTTCCAACCATCGACCCTGAAACCGCGCAAATCGGCAAAGAACCGCTCACCACCCTTAACCGCACCCGAAAATGGCAAAATAAAGTCTATTTCGGACAAAATGCCCTGCATAATCAATGCGGTCAATTGACTGTCGGCGATAGCGTACAGATCAAATTGACCGGCGAAAACCAACCGCCTCTCTAAGCCTGCTCGGGCGAGAGCACAAGCGCCTTCATTCACTTCGGCTCCGCTTAGCGTAAGCCGGTCTTAAATCAAGTAAAAGAATCTTTCAGATAACATGCCTAGAGCGCTTTTGCCGATTGTCATTTCGCTATTGTCTTATGGCTTTTGGCTAAGCGATGCCTTTAAAGGCATTGCTGCGGGCGTCTCGATATTCCTGTTCGGTATGCTGTCTCTGGAGCAAGGCTTTAAAGCCTTTACCGGCGGTGTGCTGGAGCGGATTCTGCAAAAAACCACCGATACCTCTTGGAAAAGTTTCGGCTTCGGCTTCTTGTCGGCTACGTTAATGCAATCCAGCGGCTTGGTCTCGGTTATCACCGTGTCATTCCTGAGCGCGGGCTTACTGGATCTGGTCGCCGGTATCGGCATTATTTTCGGATCCAATCTGGGCACGACAACCGGCGCTTGGCTGATCGCAGGATTGGGATTAAAAGTGAATATCGCCACTTACGCCATGCCGCTGCTGGTTTTTGGCGTTTTATGCATATTCCAGAACGGCAAGCAACTGAAAGGCATCGGCTATATCCTGACCGGACTGGGCTTTCTGCTGCTCGGCATACATTACATGAAGGATAGTTTTGAACACGTCGAAAGCACGATAAACCTGGCCCATTACTCGATGTCCGGCATCAAAGGCTTACTGATCTACACCGTCATCGGCATCATCGCCACCATTATCATGCAGTCCAGCCATGCCACCTTGCTGCTCACCATTACTGCGGTTTCCGTGCATCAAATTACTTATAACAATGCGCTGGCGCTGGTGATAGGAGCCAATATCGGCACCACCGTCACCGCAATCATTGCTTCGCTGAGCGCCAATATTCAAGGCAAGCGGCTGGCAGGCTCGCACCTGTTAATTAACCTGTGCACCGGCATCATCGTGCTGATCTTTGTTAAGCAGTTCAGCATGGCTGTCGACATCATCAGCGCACATTTAGGCATTTCCGTTGCGGACCCGGCGATGAAACTGGCCATCTTTCACAGCTTGTTTAATGCTGTCGGCATCATGATCTTTTTCCCGCTCATCAATCAACAGGTTTTATTCCTGGAAAAAATCTTCACAGAAAAACGCCCAACGACTTTCATGCCGAAATATTTGGACTTATCCGCAATGGACTTTCCTGAAACAGTAGTCGAGTCGGTCAGACTGGAAAGCATCCATTTATACGAAAATGCCATCCATATCATTTTGCGCACTTTCGGCCTGGACGAACACGACCTCCAACAAAACGATTCGTTGGCACAGCGGCTAAAACACACCGGCGATACCGTTGAATACGATATAGACGCCGCTTATGAACAACGTATAAAAGGTCTGTACAGCGCCATTATCGCGTTTATCAGTCAAGCCGGATTCAGTTGGCAAATGACCCAATCGGCCAAGCTGTCCTGGCTACGCGAAGCCAACAAACACTTGGTCGAAGCCATTAAAGACACCAAGCATCTGCAAAAGAACTGGAGCCGATTCAGGCTATCAAACAACCAAACCACTGCTGATGAATACCAGAAAATTGCCTATCAAATAGCCTTGCATATAAAAAACATTGAAAACTTCAGGCATGAAATTGAAAGCAATGAATTGCCTTTATTGTCGTTAGACACCTTAAAAGCATCGATAAAAAACGATGACTTGCAGATGAATCGCACCATCGAAACGCTGATTAGAGAACAAAAAATAACCCCGGAAACAGGCTCTTCCTTGATTAACGACAGCGCCTATATGCGCAGTATTAAGAAAAACCTGCTGAAAGCCGCCGAAACATTGTTTTTATACGGTAACAACGGCGCTACCGGAGTTGAACACCAATTAGCCCTCAATGAAACTGAAATTAATGACGTTATTCACAGCGTGGATAACCGCTAGCACGCCACTAAACCTGTCATTCCAGCCATGAAAATAGAAAAACTGCTCCATAAATTACAGGCCTTCTTTAACACAGACAAACATAAAAAAAGACAACATATCGAGGAGTTAAAAAAAATCCTGCTTAAACTCAAGAAAAAAGAGCAAAAAATCACCCGCGCTCTGCAACAAGCCGACCAAGACTGCTTAATAAAACACTATCAAACCGAATTGGAAATCATCAGAGCACAGCGAAAAAAAGGCATTGAAGTTTTACATCAACTTAAAACCCCTAAGACCTAAAGCCAAGCCATCATTTATAGGCTCTATAGCGGTCGTCCAGCCCACAGGCTCCGTATTTATTAGCACATGCTCATGCCGTTTCAAATATAATATCCTTATTAAATTAGTCTAGAATTTTCATCCTCTTTTGTATTCTGGTGGGCCCTATATGCAATTTGAAATGTTTTTATTCATTTTTACCTTAACGATGCTCGCATCCGGCATTGCGTTGTTCAAAACGTCTCTGCTTTTAGACGTAGTGGATAAAAAACGCCCCACCGCAAATAAAACCTGCAAACCTCTTAAATTGCTCAAACTATCGCTTTGCTCAAAATATACCCTGCTGTTACTTGCACTGTTGTTGCCTTCTCTATCGAGCGCAGCCGAAGCATCAAGCACTGTTAATGTAACGCAACCCTTAGATCTGACTCAGCATTGGGTCGGTTATCTGGCTTTGGTCCTGTTTGCCGTCGCCTACTTTCTGGCCATGACCGAAGAAGTCACCGAACTGCGAAAATCAAAACCCATGGTGTTCGCCGCGAGCTTAATCTGGATATTTATCGCTGCCGTTTACGTCAACGGCGGCATGAGCGAACAAGCGGGATTGGCGTTCCGTTCGACGCTGGAAGGCTACGCCGAACTGTTCCTCTTCATTATGGTTTCAATGACTTATTTAAACGCGATGGAAGATCGAGGCGTATTCGAAAACCTGCGCGTCTGGCTGTTAAGCAAAAATTTCAGTTACCGCCAATTATTCTGGATTACCGGCTTTCAGGCGTTTTTTATTTCGTCGGTATGCAACAACCTGACTACCGCCTTACTGATGGGCTCGGTTATTTTGGCGATGGGTAAAGGCAGCCCGCGCTTCGTCACCTTATCCTGCATCAATGTCGTGATAGCCTCCAATGCCGGCGGCTCGTTCAGCCCATTCGGCGACATTACCACCCTGCTAGTGTGGCAAAAAGGCGTAGTGCCGTTCGCCGACTTCTTCTCTTTATTGATTCCCGCTATCGTCAATTTTGTGCTGCCGGCCGCCATCATGCATTTTCGAATTCCCCAAGAAAGACCCGCCGCCGTTTTGGAAGCTCCGGCCATGAAACGGGGAGGATTGATCATCATCGCGTTATTCGCCTGCACCATTATTACCGCTACTTGCTTTGAAAACTTCTTACATCTGCCGCCGGCCGCCGGCATGATGCTCGGCCTGACTTATTTGAAATTTTTCAGCTTTTATCTGCAAAAAACAGCCACATCCCATAACGACATCATCAATTCCGAGAAAATCGAAACCCGTCATATCGAAGGTTTAGCGGCGAGTAGAGCGCGCCTCGGCGAATTACTGGTTAAAGAACACGTCATTACCGAGCATCAGCTGCACGAAGCCTTAAAAACGCAAGACCGGCAACACGATTTAGAGCAAAACCAATCCTTTGACGTTTTTCAAAAAGTCGCGCAATTGGAATGGGACACGCTGCTGTTTTTCTACGGCGTCATGGTCTGCGTCGGCGGTTTGAGCTTTATCGGCTATCTGGGCGTAGCGTCTCAGCTTTTGTACGGCGGTACCGACCCGACCCTAGCCAATATTCTGGTAGGCATCGCCTCGGCATTCGTCGACAACGGCACCATCATGCTGGCGGTATTAACCATGGCGCCGGACATTTCTCAGGGACAATGGCTGCTGGTGACCTTGACCGCCGGCGTAGGCGGCAGCATGTTGGCGGTGGGTTCCGCCGCGGGAGTCGGCTTAATGGGGCAGGCCAAGGGGGTTTATACGTTTACCAGCCATTTGAAATGGACGCCGGTCATAGCGCTGGGCTATTTCGGCAGTATCGCGGTCCACTTTCTTATAAACGGCCGCTATTTTTAGGCGAGTCTTCACCGCCGTCTGCTCGCTAAAATATTACCAAGCCAACCGGGAAAGTGATTGCAATCGCTATTTCGATCGCCTTCCCGGTTGCTTTCAATCATCAATAATATGCAATCTTACTCATCTCCAGCGTATGATATCCCCTGCACCGGCTCACCCAGAAAGTTACCCACCCCCACATAGTCAACGTCAATGAAGTTCAAACGGCCATCGCTCAATACCTTTCTAAAAAAAGTTAACTATTCAACCGCTTTAGGCATTTTTCTCAGCATCCTGTTATTCGTTTTTATTGTTTTATTTGCTGCGAACGATCCGCTTTCTTTTATCAACTTGCCGGGACTGGTGATTGTAATTGGCGGCACCACAGCCGCTATTTTTTTAAGCTATCCGTTAAGAGATATTAAACACGGCTTGAAATCGCTGAAACTTATTTTCTTTTACGAAAGCCTCAATCCCCAACGAGAAGCCAATGAAATCACCCGTGTGGCGCAAATGTGGTTTAACAGGGATAAACTTTCCATAGAAAACACCATTGACAACATCAATAACCCCTACTTAAAAACCGGCTTCCAGCTGGTTGTAGACAATACGCCGGTAGAAGATATTCTGTCGTTGCTAAAATGGCGCATTGCCCGCCTGAGAGCCAAAGAAAGAGCCGAAGCCAATATATTCTATACGCTGGCCTCTTATTCCCCCGCGTTCGGCATGCTCGGCACCTTGATATCGATGACCAACATGCTGCAAATCATCGAGCTTAAAGACATCGGCGGCATCAGCTACAACATGGGCACCGCCCTGGTTACCACATTTTACGGACTGATCATGGCTAACCTTGTCTTTAATCCGATTGCGATAAAATTGGAGCGGCGCACTGAACAGCGCATTATGATTATGAGCATGGTCATGGAAGGCATTACCCTGATTGCGGACCGTCGCAGTCCGTCGTTTGTACGGGAAACCCTGAAGTCATTCATCATGCATTATGACAACGAGCTAAAAGATTAAAAATCCCCGCCCCCAACAAACCGATCAGCGACTGCCATGAGTAAAGATCCCTTTTCCAAACTACAGTCCTCGCTGTCTTTAGAGGATTTACTGGACCAACCGAATACACACGACTCAAAAAAATGGCTGTTAACTTATCTCGATGTCTTTGTACTGATCGTCATGCTGGTCATCACCTTGATTACTTTAGGCGACATAAAAGTAACGACCATAAAACCGCAAGCGGTCAAGCCTAAAAAGGTACCTGCCGTCACATGTCCTCCCGCGGCTACGCCGGTCATCGTAAATTGCCCTGCTCTGGTTGCCGTTGAAAATAAACCCCTTCAAGCTATCGCCCTCCCTGAAAATGCAGCCGAGATCAAATCCGAAGCTAAAGAAAGCAGCATTACCCCGACGCCCGCGCAAACACCTGAAATCGCAACTGCCGGCCCCAACCCGCCCCAACCCACCGCACCTGTGCAAGCAAACAGCCACTCGGCCGAAGAAGACAAATTGCAGCAGCAACTAACAAAAACAATCGACGAGTTCGGCCTTAACAAAGCCGTGAATATAAAAGTAACCCAAGGTTATGCGCAGCTTGAGATTCAGGACAAGGTGCTGTTTAAATCGTCGGAGGCCACGCTAACCGCTTCGGGAGAAGCATTGATAAAACGCCTTGTCCCGGTATTGAAACAAGCTGTCGGCTTGATTTTGATTGAAGGCCATACCGATAACCTCCCTATTAAATCCGCCCAGTTTCCGTCTAACTGGGAATTGGGCGCCTCCAGAGCTACCAGCGTTTTACATTATTTGGTGTCGCAACAACTGGACAGCCGCCATTTGCGGGCCACCACTTACGCCGACACCATGCCGATTGCCGATAATTCGACAGCGGCCGGAAGAGAGAAGAATCGGCGCGTTAACATCTTGATAAAATTCTCCGAATGAAACAAAAAGCTTCACTGGGTCTGAAGCCAATACCGATACTTGGCTCAATAAGCGAATCGAACACGGTTTGGCTTCGACGCCGTTCAGCCGGCGACCGCTTTAGCAGCCGAGCCGTTAACGCAAAAGCATTGAACACCAAGCCATCAACCATTAACAACCCCATTAACCACTCAAGCAAGTCAAGGTTAACAATGCCGTGACCTCTTTCCGTGTTCTAAGCATTTTACGATATACCTAAATCCAGCCATTTAACTTAGTGTATTCGCTTACACCAATACACATTCAACAATGGTTTATGAAAACGGAGAAATTGATGTTATGACACCCAGAGAATTAACCAAACAAGCTTTTAAACTTTACGACGACATTAGAATCGTAAGTTATACGATGCCAAAGCCCTCGGATTATATGATGCGTTTGCACTCTTTACGAACGCGGGCCTTTTACCGCTATAAACGCCGCCTGAAAGCCGAATAAGGCAGCTCGCAAAAAACATTAGACAAGACAATAGCGTAGGATGTGGTGAACGCAGTGAACCGCATCAATCGAGGGCGACGCGAACGGTGCGGTTCGTTCCTCACCACACCCTACGGCCACTGGTTCGGTGTTTGTACACGAACTCTATCTGTTGCGAGAATCCGGCCGGTGTGAGGTAGTGGCGCATAAATTTAGAGGACGCCTCAACTTAACATCGGCACAACAACGCCAATAAATTAAACGGATAGTCCGCCGATGAAATCCGAGGGTATCTCGACAAATAGATGATGTTCTTTGAGCAACGCCAACACATCGCCAATTTTCTTAGCCGCATGCTCACGTTCATGTTTAGGCAAAGAAGACAAAGAGCGGGCCGTAACCACATCTTCAGAGATCGCAGGATATTCAACCAGATTCCAAAAAGTGATGGATTTGAATCCTTCTGTTATCGCAAAGACAGCAATATCATTCAATCCTGAAATATTCTTATCGTAAATACCGCAGCTGATGGACCATAGCGGGTTAAGTCCGCGCTTGAAGGCTTGAATGCGAATTTTATGAATATTACGCAAAATAGTTCCTAACGAAACTTTGCGCCTGATGTCGCGCAGTAAATCCTCATCCAATGTATCCAGGCTAATCTGAATAACCCTCATGCGTGCGAATATATCGATTTCTTCGTCGTTAAAAGGTTTGGCAAAATTCGACAAAATAGTTGTCATCGCGCCAAGCTCCTGAATTCGTTTAGCAAACTTTACCCAGGACGGGTGATAAGTGGTTTCGCCATGACCGTTTAAATTGATTTGCAGCTTATCAACTTGTTTAGGTAAAGATTCGATGATTTTTTGTAAGATCGTTTCGGACATGGGGATGCCCTGATACCCCGGTTGGCTTACCGCGCAGTAGGTACAGCGGAGGTTGCATTGCTCGTTAATATCAACCCGAAGCTCGGCAAGCGCTCCGGGGCAAAGTAAATCGGCCTGTTCGGGCGGAAATAAAGATTTGACCGACAATTCCAGATTTTCCACGGCTGTCATCGAACGAATATGACAGTGCCGACACATATCCGGCAAATCACCGCTCAGAAGAGACCGGCGCAAATCACGAAAAGCCGCGCCATGACGCTGTTTCTCTATATCCTCCAACTGCCCCATGCCGACTGAAATACAGCATGGGCGCACTTCCCCTTTCGCGCTGACTTCAAAGTTGATCCATGGATCAAGGCAATGTCGCGTAAGCCCTAATGTTGTGTTGTTAACAGTGGAAAAAAACGCGCCGCGCCGCCCTTCCAAGCGCCCGTGATTGCAGTAATGGATGTATCCTGAACTCATTGTTCCGGCGTCAACCGCTAAAGCAACATCTGGATTCTCACTCAGATAAGTCGCTTCATCCCATTCGGATGAAGGAGGTACGGAAGATTTGGCTAATGTCATAAAAAACGTTACGTAAAAAGTTATCCCACGGTATTTCGGCTTATCGACTGGGTAAGACCATATCTTTTCGCACTACAAGCTATCGATCAAACGACATCATTAATAGCCGACAATTCAGTCATCATAGCAAAACCCGGAGTGTTAACGATAGCTGGGACATTTTTCAGTAATGGATTCAATCGCGTCTTAACGCCTACGCACAACTTGATAAGGACGGGTGACATAACCCAGCGGAACGCTCCACACATGCACTAAGCGACTGAACGGAAAAACCAAAAATAGAGTTTGGCCTAAAAATAAATGTAACTTGAAAATGAAACCGATCTCGCTGATCTGATCGGCCGCACCGCTTTGAAAAGTCACAATGCGTTGCGCCCATTCCGCCAACAGCAACATATTGGCGCCGTCATAATGATAAAGCGAAATCGGCAAAGTCAGCAGGCCCAGCGCCAGCTGTACGCCGATCAACAGCAGAATGAAAATATCCATCCGGCTGCTGGTGGCGCGAATCCGCGGATCGGTCAGGCGACGGCGTATCAAAATGATGATGCCTTTTAAACAGACGCCGCCGAAAACACCGCCCGCAATAACGGCCAGAATTTGTTTGGCCGAGGTCGACAAGCCCAATGCATGATAAACCGCGGGCGGCGTCAACAGACCCACAAAATGGCCGACGAACAGCAGCAGAATGCCGATATGGAATAAATTGCTGCCCAGCCTTAATTCTTTAGCGCGCAGAAATTGGCTGGAACCGGTGCGCCAAGTGTATTGATCGCGGTCGTAACGCGCCAAGCTGCCGATGAAGAATACGCTGATGGCGATATAAGGGTAATAACCGAATAATAAGGTATTGAGATAATCCACGATGGACTCCTGCTAAACAGAACGATGTTGCGATTTGATGAATTGATCGCGTGACGTGATAGTGATTGGGCTGACAGCCGGAGTTTGGCTGTTGCAGCTATCTCCGGCTCCCATAAAACTGACGGCTTCTTCTTCCCAAATTTGATCCATGTTAACCAAAGTAGAATCCTCGCCCTCGGTCGCGGCTTGCCGACGGATTTCATTAAGCGCTTCGGGGTCGCCTGCAAAACCTGCCAGCGCGTCGAAAACGGCCCGAAATTCGCTGCCCCGCTCGCTTAAGCGCGCGCCCAGCAAACTTAACACCGGCATCGCGTCATCTAATAACGACACGACTTCGGTTTTTTCTAGCTGTGACAGGAATTCCAGAAATAACGGAATGTAATCCGGCAGCTCATGGCTGGACATTTCGAAACCGTGCGCTTCGTACATGTGTAGCAAGTTAACCATAGCCTGTCCGCGGTCGCGGGATTCGCCGTGAACATGCTCGAAAATATGCAAGGATAAAAACCGTCCACGGTCGAATAACGCGACATAACGCTCCTGGCTATCCAGCAGATCCGCGCCGCGATAGGAATCGATCAGTGCGAGGACGGATTCTTTATGACTCTCCTGCAACAGGTTTTCCTGTTCGACGACAGCGGCCATTTCATCCAATGCTTCGAGCATCTCGGCTTCAGGATAGCTTAGTAGTAACGATAAAACTTTTAGGGTTTGCATAATATTTATAATTTAAACGGATTACATCGTTCCCACGCTCCGGAGACTGTGAAAGTATTCGTTTTAGAACAAAAGCAAAAGCCTTCACCACGAAGACACGAACGACTTGCACGGATGCAGGAGGTAGAGCAACGCAGGGAGCAGTTGCCGAGGACACGAAGTTTTTAATACGTTGAGTTTAATCAATTATTTTTTCTTCGTGAACTTCGTGTCTTCGTGGTGAATAGGTTTTTAAACTGATTTTGATAATACTTTCACAGCCTCTCCGGCGTGGGAATACAGTCGGAGCCGCTCCAGCGACTCGGGACGCAGAGCGTCCCTTACGGCATTCCCACGGAGACCGTGGGAACGATAATTTCTTATTTTACCGGCTCGACTTTAATAGGAATCTTGATCGGAATGCCCCCGCTACGTTGCGGCTTCCTGTTACCGCCGAACAGATTGGTGTCATTACCGCCCGTCGAACAGCCGCTGCCGAAACTGAAACCGCAGCCGCCTTGCTCGCCGTAAGCATCGAAAGTGGAGCCGGCATATTCGCGATGACTGCTTGGAATCACGAAACGGTCTTCGTAATTGGCAATCGCCATGTAACGGTACATTTCTTCAACTTGCAGTTGAGTCAAATCGACGCGCGCCAAGACATCGGTATTAACCGTGCCATCGACGCTAAGGCTGCGCATAAAAGCGCGCATCGCCAACATCCGCTCCAAAGCCAACACGACCGGTTCTTCCTTACCCGCTGTCAATAAGTTAGCCAGATACTGCACCGGAATACGTAACGAACGTACGTCGGGAATATCGCCATCCATACCGATTTGGTCGTTTTCCGCCGCCGATTGAATCGGCGATAACGGCGGCACATACCAAACCATCGGCAACGTGCGAAATTCCGGATGCAGCGGAAATGCCACTTTCCAATCTATCGCCATTTTATAAACCGGCGATTGTTGCGCCGCCGTTAACCAGGATTCGGGAATACCGGCGGCCCGCGCCTCCGCTATCACGGCTTCATCGAAAGGATCGAGGAAAACATCCAGCTGTTGCTGGTACAAATCCTGCTCGTTCTCGCAACTGGCCGCCTGTTCGATACGGTCGGCGTCATACAGCAGCACGCCTAAATAACGAATCCGTCCGACGCAGGTTTCCGAACATACCGTAGGTTCCCCGGCTTCGATGCGCGGATAACAAAACGTGCATTTTTCCGATTTTCCGCTTTCCCAGTTGTAGTAGATTTTCTTGTACGGACAGGCGGAAACGCACATCCGCCAGCCTCGGCATTTGTCCTGGTCGATCAGCACAATGCCGTCTTCTTCGCGCTTATAAATCGAGCCGCTGGGGCAAGCCGCAACGCAACTCGGGTTAAGACAGTGTTCGCATAAGCGCGGCAAATACATCATGAAAGTGTTTTCAAATTCACCGTACATCTCTTTCTGGATGTTATCGAAGTTGGTGTCGCGGGAACGCGATGAAAATTCGGTGCCCAGAATTTCCTCCCAATTCGGGCCGCCTTCGATTTTCTCCATGCGCTCGCCGGTAATCACCGAATACGGCCGCGCAGTCGGCGGCGTTTTGGATTCTTTGGCGGTATGCAGATGCTGGTAATCGAAATCGAACGGTTCGTAATAATCGTCGATTTCCGGTAAATCGGGGTTGCCGAAAATATTCCTTAAACTTTTAAGCTTGCCGCCTTGGCGTAGCTCCAGAGTACCGTCTTCTTTGCGTATCCAGCCGCCGTTCCATTTATCCTGATTTTCCCATTGTTGCGGAAAACCTACGCCCGGCTTGGTTTCGACATTATTAAACCAGGCATATTCAACCCCTTTGCGCGAGGTCCAAACGTTTTTGCAGGTAACCGAACAGGTGTGACAACCGATACACTTGTCCAGGTTCAACACCATGCCTATTTGTGCGCGAATTTTCATTTAAACCTCTTGTTGCTGATTAGCAGTTTGACTGGCTGCACTGGGTTCTTCCAGCCAATCCACTTTGCTCATTTTGCGGATAATCACAAATTCATCGCGATTGGAACCGACCGTGCCGTAATAATTAAAACCGTAACTGAGTTGGGCGTAACCGCCGATCATGTGCGTCGGTTTCAGAGTCGCCCGAGTCACCGAATTATGAATGCCGCCGCGGCCGCCGGTGGTTTCCGAACCCGGCACGTTGACGGTCTTTTCCTGGGCGTGATACATCATGCACATGCCTTCCGGGACCCGCTGACTGACCACAGCCCTGGCGACCAGCGCACCGTTGACGTTGTAAGCTTCTATCCAGTCATTGTCTTTAATGCCGACTTTCGCCGCATCGATTTCGCCCATCCACACGATCGGCCCGCCGCGCGACAAAGTCAGCATCAACAAATTATCGGTGTAAGTGCTGTGTATGCCCCATTTCTGGTGCGGGGTGATGAAATTCAACACCAGTTCGTCATTGCCGTTGGGCTTTTGCCCCAAAATCGGCGCAATGGAACGGGTATCGACCGGCGGTTTGTACACGCACAAAGTCTCGCCGAACGCCCGCATCCAGCTGTGATCCTGGTAAAACTGCTGGCGGCCGGTCAGGGTGCGCCAGGGAATGCGCTCGTGGACATTGGTGTAACAGGCGTTGTAACAGACTTGCTCGGATTCCAGGCCGCTCCAGGTCGGCGACGAAATAATCTTGCGCGGCTGCGCCTGCACGTCACGGAAACGGATTTTGTCGTCTTCGCGCGGCAGCGCCAGATGGGTGTGATCGCGTCCGGTAATTTTACTCAGCGCCGCCCAGGCTTTAACCGCGACATGACCGTTAGTTTCAGGCGCCAGCATCAAGATAACTTCGGTTGCGTCAATATCGGTTTCTATGCGCGGCAAGCCTTTGCTGATACCTTCATCGGTCACCAGCCGGTTCAACTCGCCCAGTTGTTTGACTTCGGCTTCGGTGTTCCAGGCAATGCCTTTGCCGCCGTTGCCGATCTTGCTCAGCAACGGCCCCACCGAGGTGAACATCTTGTAAGTGTTCGGATAATCGCGCTCAACCACGACCAGCGACGGCATGGTTTTGCCCGGAATCGGCTCGCATTCGCCTTTTTTCCAATCCTTGACTTCAAGCGGCTGGGCCAGCTCTGCCGGAGTGTCATGCAGAATCGGCACGGCGACTATATCTTTTTCCAAGCCCAGATGGCCGACGGTTAATTCCGAGAATTTCTTCGCGATGCCTTTATAAATATCCCAATCGGAACGCGATTCCCACGCCGGGTCGACGGCTTTGGACAAAGGATGAATAAACGGATGCATGTCCGAGGTATTCAGGTCGTTTTTTTCATACCAAGTTGCGGTCGGCAAAATAATGTCCGAATACAAACAGGTCGTGGACATCCGAAAATCCAGCGTAACCAACAAATCGAGTTTGCCTTCCGCGGCGTTTTCATGCCATTCGACTTCCGAGGGTTTATCGCCGCTATCTCCGAGGTCTTTACCCTGCAAACCGTGCTGCGTACCCAGCAAATATTTCATGAAGTATTCATGACCTTTGCCCGAAGAACCCAATAAATTGGAGCGCCAGACAAACATATTGCGCGGAAAGTTTTGCGGATTGTCGGGGTCTTCGCAGGACATTTTTAAGGTGCCGTCTTTCAAGCTGTCCACGACATAATCGACCGGGGCTTTACCGGCTGCTGTCGCATCCCTGACCACCTGCAACGGGTTGGTTTGCAGTTGCGGCGCGGACGGCAGCCAGCCCATGCGTTCCGATCTGACGTTAAAATCGATCAAGCTGCCTTGCCAGTCGTTCGGCTGCGCCAGCGGCGAGAGTATTTCGCTGACTTTAAGTTTTTCGTAACGCCACTGACTGGTGTGACTGTAAAAAAACGAGGTGCTGTTCATTTGCCGGGGCGGACGCTTCCAGTCCAAACCAAACGCCAACGGCAACCAACCGGTTTGCGGACGCAGTTTTTCCTGCCCGACATAATGCGCCCAACCTCCGCCGGACTGGCCGACGCAACCGCATAGCATCAGCATATTCATGATGCCGCGGTAATTCATGTCCATGTGGTACCAGTGATTAATGCCCGCGCCCAGAATGACCATTGAGCGGCCTTGAGTCTTTTCGGCGTTGCGCGCAAATTCCCGCGCCACCGCAATCACATTTTGCCGTTTAACGCCGGTGATTTTTTCCTGCCATGCGGGCGTGTACGGAACATCCTCATCATAAGAACCGGCGACATGGCCGCCGCGCCCGTTTTTACCGGCGACATCGCCTAGGCCGCGATCTATCCCGTAGTTGGCCACCAGCAAATCGAACACGGTGGTTACCCATACTGCGCTGCCGTCGGCCAAGGTGATTTTTTTCACCGGCACATTGCGCTTTTGAATAGCGTCATGAGCGGAATGGGTAAAATGCGGATGCTCGGAACCGGCAAAATAAGGAAAACCGACACTGGCAATATCGTCTTTACTATCGATCAAACTCAAGCGTAGCCGCACCGCTTGGTTATCTGCGGTTTTTTGTTCAATATTCCACTGCCCGCTTTCGCCCCAGCGAAAACCGATAGAACCGCAAGGCGGAACGACTTGGCCGCTGATTTCGTCGTAAGCGACCGTTTTCCAGTCGGGGTTATTATCTTGGCCCAAGCTGTCCGAAAAATCCGAAGCCCTAAGGAATCGATCCTGCACATAAAGGCCGTCCTGTTGCTTGAGTATGACCAGAAACGGCAAATCGGTATTTTCGCGCACATACTGGTTGAAATAAGGGCTTTGCCGTTCGACATGAAACTCCTTCAGAATCACATGGCCTATCGCCATCGCCAAAGCGGCGTCGGTGCCTTGCTTGGGATGCAGCCACAGGTCGGCGAACTTGCTGGCCTCCGAATAATCGGGACACACCACCACGACTTTCGCGCCCTTGTAACGCGCTTCGGTCATAAAATGGGCGTCTGGAGTGCGAGTTTGCGGCACGTTCGAGCCCCACAGCATCAAAAATCCGGCGTTGTACCAATCCGCCGATTCGGGCACGTCGGTTTGCTCGCCCCAAGTCTGCGGCGATGCCGGCGGCAAATCACAGTACCAGTCGTAGAAACTCATACTAACGCCGCCGATTAGCGACAGATAACGGCTACCGGCCGCATAAGACACCATCGACATGGCCGGGATCGGCGAAAAGCCGATGATCCGGTCGGGACCGAAAGTTTTGGCGGTATAAATATTCGCCGCCGCGATGATTTCGTTAACTTCCTCCCAATTGGCCCGCACCAAACCACCCAAACCGCGTACTGACTTGTATTCCGTGCTTTTAGCCGGATCTTCTACGATTGATGCCCAGGCTTCAACCGGCTCTAAAGTCTTCCTGGCTTCGCGCCACAACCTGACCAAGCGCCCGCGTATCAGCGGATATTTGAGGCGGTTGGCGCTGTACAGATACCAGGAATAACTTGCGCCGCGAGGACAGCCGCGCGGTTCGTGATTGGGCAGGTCGGGCCGGGTGCGCGGGTAATCGGTTTGCTGGGTTTCCCAGGTCACCAGTCCGTTTTTGACGTAGATCTTCCAGCTGCAAGAACCGGTGCAATTGACGCCATGCGTTGAGCGCACGATTTTGTCGTGCTGCCAGCGCGACCGATAGCTATTCTCCCAGCTTCGATCTTCGTTGGTGACGACACCGTGATTACCGGAGAAGGGTTCTACTTTTTTCTTGAAAAAAAGTAAACGGTCCAGGAAATGACTCATAAGATCTACCTATATTGTAAGAACAATCCTTTGTGGTTGCCCTTGTGGTTTTGTTTTAGAAAAATAGAACTCGGCAATTGCTCCTGCATTGCTCTAACTCCTGCGTCCATGCAGTCGACGGATGACACGGATTTAACTGATATGCACTGATAAATAATCAGTGTCATCCGTGTTCCATTACTAAAAAGTCGTAGGCCGGAATAAGCCCGCCCGGCGATAGCCAGGGCGGGTGTTTCCGGCGCTCTTGAACCTCGGAATGCCGGAAACACCGGTCCTGCGCTAAGGCGCGGACCGGCTTATTCCGGCCTACATTGAGATGTGTATAAAGACGAGCGCCAGAGCGTTGGAACAATAGAATAGACACTACCTCAACAAGGCATAGCTGCTGCTTTACGGGCATAAAACCACCAAGTAATGCCGATACACACCAAATAAAAAGATATAAAACAATACAATGCCGCATCGGGCGTACCGGTCATGCTGATCGCCGTACCGTAACTCTTGGGAATAAAAAACGCGCCGTAAGCCGCAATCGCCGAACTGAAACCCAGCACCGCCGCGGCTTCTTTGGCCGCATCTTTTTTGGCTTTAACCTCGGCGTCAACGCCCTGCCCTTTTACCGCACACAAGCGTTCGGTCATAAAAATCACCGGAATCATCCGAAATGTTGAACCGTTGCCGATGCCGGTGGTGATAAACAACAACATGAACATGGCTAAAAAGCCCCAGAAATCGCCGGCATTACCGGCCGAAGGCATAAAATGCAATACACCGAACACCGCAGCAATCATAATCACGAAATTCCACAGCGTCACCCTCGCACCGCCCAGCTTGTCGGCCAGCCAACCGCCGACCGGCCTGATTAACGCGCCGACCAGCGGCCCCAAAAAGGCGTAGTCGGTTGGGTTAATGTCCGGAAACAGGATTTTAGTCAACATCGGAAAACCGGCCGCATAGCCGATAAACGAACCGAAGGTGCCGGTGTAAAGCCAGCACATCAACCAGTTATGTTTGCGCTTGAAAATAATCGATTGTTCTTTGAACGAAGCTTTAGCGGAGGCAATATCGTTCATGCCGAACCACGCCGCAATACTGGTTGCGATGATAAACGGCAGCCAGATAAATCCGGCATTTTGCAGCCAGATCGATTTGGTCACCGCGCCCTTAACCCACGTTTGCGGATCGCCGCCCCATGAACCGAATACGCCCGCTGCAATAACCAGCGGCACCACAAACTGCACGGTGCTGACGCCCAAATTACCTAAACCGGCATTCAAACCCAGCGCAGTGCCTTTTTGGGATTGAGGATAAAAAAAGCTGATATTGGCCATGCTGGACGCAAAATTACCGCCGCCGAATCCGCATAACAAAGCTAATACCGCCATTAACAGATAAGGCGTTTCGGGGTTCTGCACCGCAAAACCGATCCATAACGACGGCAACAACAAAGAAGCGGTACTGATCGTCGTCCAGCGGCGACCGCCGAAAATCGGCACCATGAACGAATAGAAAATCCGCAAGGTCGCGCCCGACAGGCCCGGCAAGGCCGCCAACCAGAACAGCTCGTTGGTGGTGTATTTAAAACCGATGCTGGGCAGGTTAATCACCACCACGCTCCACACCATCCACACCGCAAAAGCCAACAACAAGGCGGGAATACTGATCCACAGGTTACGGGCGGCGATACGCTTGCCGGTTTTTTCCCAAAAATCTCGATCTTCGGGATTCCAATCGGTCAGCACCAGCGGCGCCGGATGACTCAGTTCATGCAGGTCGGTCGAGATTTTAGCCAGCTCAGGGACAACGCGGCGTTCCATCCTGACAATGGAAAAATGCATCCAGGTCAATGCAATCGTCATCAATACGAACAACAACATAAAACAGCTGCTCCAGATGCCGGTCAAATCGTTCAACATGCCGAAGGTCAGCGGCAACAAGAAGCCGCCCAGACCGCCGACCATACCCACCGCGCCGCCGACGGCGCCGACGTTGTCGGGATAATAAACCGGGATATGTTTGTACACGGCCGCCTTGCCGAATGACATGAACAGCCCCAATACCGAAACCAACAAGACAAAACCTATAGGCTGAATCGCCAGACTGAAAGCGATATCGCCTTTAATACCGTGAACGATGTAATCCGTAGGCGGATAAGACAGGAAAAACGTACAGATCGTGGCGACAATAAAGGTCCAGTACATTAATAAGCGCGCGCCGTAACGGTCGGACAACCAGCCGCCCAAGGCGCGAAACAGACTGGCGAAAATCGAATAGGCCGCGGCCAGCATGCCCGCCGACTTGATATCGAAGCCGTAAGCGCCGACCAGATAGCGCGGCAACCACAACGCCAGGGCGACAAAAGCGCCGAACACGCAAAAGTAATACAGCGAAAAGCGCCAGACCCGCATATCTTTCAGCGGTTCCAATTGTTTTACAAATGAATCGGGCTTAGCGCCGGCTTCGCGGCGCTGTTTAAGCATCGGTTCATCATCGGTAACAAACCAGAAGAGAGCCGCCATTAACAGCAGAGCTGCCGCCCAGATTTGCGCGACCGCATGCCAGCCGAACGCGACCATCACAAAAGGCGCGACGAATTTGGTCACCGCCGCCCCGACATTGCCGAGCCCGAATATACCTAACGCCGTACCTTGTTTCTCTTTAGGAAACCACCGCGAAACATAGGCAATACCGACCGCAAAAGCGCCGCCGGCCACACCAATGCCGAGCGCCGTGACCAAAAACATCGTATAAGTTTCAACAAAAGTCAGCAGTAAGGTGGCAATGGCCGCGGTCACCATTACCAACAGATAAACGATGCGGCCGCCGTACTGATCGCTCCAAATGCCCAGCATCAGCCGGATTAACGAACCTGACAATATCGGCGTACCGACCAGCAAGCCGAATTCGGTCTCGCTTAAATGCAGGTCTTTCTGAATTTGCAAACCGATAATCGAAAAAATAGTCCAGACCGCAAAGCAGGTGGTGAAAGCAACGGTGCTTAATCCAAGTGCCCGCGACTGTTGACCGGGCGTGACGGTATCGACTGTAGACATAATGACCTTGAAGCGTGTATTAAATGATTGGAATTTTCATAGCCTGCCCGCTGAAAACCGCATCTCATCCCTCATGCAATACAGGCTTACGGTATAATTACAGAAAATAATTTTTTAAAGAATATATCTTTGCCCTTAAAGATATATTAATAATACAGCTTACAATATAGTTCTTTTCCTAACAGCAAGCAACATGCAAATTACCAGTTACACGGATTACGCACTCAGAGTATTGCTTTATCTGGCAATGCCCCCGAACCGTCAGGCAAATATCACGGAAGTTGCCGATTTTTTTAATATTTCACGCAATCATTTGGTCAAGGTTGTGCATCAACTGGGCAGCAAGGGATTTGTTAAAACAACGCGGGGCAAGGGAGGAGGCTTATCCTTGCAGCGTCCCCCGGAAATGATAAGTATCGGTGAAGTGGTACGTAGTATGGAAAACCATTTTAACTGGGTTGAGTGTTTTGATCCGACACAGCAGGATTGCCGCTTACTGCCCGATTGCGGCCTAAAGCATTTACTAGCCCGCGCGGGCGATGCTTATTTGCAAATGCTGGATGCTGCGACGCTGGCGGATGTAGCGTTAGGCACCGCGCCTGTTGAATTAGCGCAAAACGAAACACCGGCAACAGCGCACTCCGAATGCAGTCAAAGCCTCCCCCTGACAACCAAGACGCCGGCAAACAACTTATAACGCAATTTAGATTACAGTCTTTTCAAACTCAGTTGCTTAGGAATGAGCATGGAATAAGGAATGCAGGTAAGGGGCGTGAGCGTGAGCAGGAGCGGAATGCAACGCTTGCACTCCTGCCGCACACAGTTGCCCACTTTATTTCACGCTCGTTCCTAAGTTACACGGACGTCATCAATGCAGAACATGCATCACGCGACATTTTGCCGTTTCGATGTCTTCCGCTATCGCTTTAGTTCCGACATAAACGCATCGGTCAATTAAAGCCGTCAACAAACAGTATGTTCCTGGCATATTTTCTCGCTATCGGTTTGACTAAGCCGTTCCTTGGTTAAGCCGCAGATAAAACCGTCCGAAGTTGTGGTGAAATATTTACAGGTTTTGCAAAGCCCAAACGATTGGGATTTATTGGCTTTTTGTAATGCGGTTAGCGCATTAACAAAAACGTTTTCCTGACTTTCGTTTTTGTTAAAAATGGTTGAGGCTAAGCTGTATAAATCCGTTGGACGCGCTTTACTCAAAATAGCGTCGCCTTCAGCCAAAAGACTAAGATGAACCATACGCCGGTCATTTTCATCGGCGGTTTTTTTAATGTAGCCTTTTTTTTCCAGTAACAGCAAGGTTTGAGAAACAGTGCCTCGGGTCATGCCCAAATAATTGGTCAGCGCTGCCGGAGTGTCGCTGTAGCGGTTACAACGGGATAAATAATCCATCACTTGCAAATGGACCGGTTGCAAACCCAGTTCGGTACACCTTTTACGTTCTTCGGAGCGAATCAGTGCGGACATCCGCTCGATCAGGTCAAATACATCAACTTTTTCCATAGAGCCTGTAAACACTTATTAATGTTGACAAAAAATAATATTTTAACATACTTAATCAAGTTTCGATTCGATATTGTATCTACAATTTTAACCGATTGCCGGATTCATTTTTTCAGCCAAATAAGCTATAGCGGCGGCAGGAGCGCAGTCTGCCACGGTCATGCCCGAGTGAATTTCAGCCACTGGAAATAACTCGGAGAAATCCAGGTAAGGCCGCCCCAAAGTCAACGCAATCCGTTTAACCAAAAACCGCCCTACTCCGGCCCCGATCAATGGGCTGTCTTGCGCAAGCCTATGCCGAAATAACCGGACTTCGCAGCCGCGTTGTATTTGCTGTATTTGCCGGGCGCGGATGTTTTCGGCGAACTGTCGCCAACGCGGCAGCTCATCGGGATAAAAATCGCAACCGATCATCCGCGATAAGCGTCTGGCGCTGGCCAACATGGTTTTTTCCGCACCGTCCGCGGTTTCGGTTTGATCGTGAGCCTCATTGAGTTCCCCGGTGACGCGATAAACATCGGCCATAGTGGCAAAATACTCGGCCATCAGGCCGATCTTTTTACCCTGATCCAGAGCAGTCTGTGCAACCGCCATGACAGCGGTTCTGACTATGCCGGTATAAATCAGTTCTTCGGATAGCAGCCTTTGATAGTCGGTGTAACCTTCCGCCAACACTTGCCCCTCCTTGAGCAGGAGTATATCGGTAGTCGTGCTGCCGCAATCGACAAACAGCCCGTTGCCCAACTTTTGCGCGGCAAACGAGGCGCTGGCCAGCCAGTTGGCGGAAGCGATGGCCATAGAGTGCCCGGTTTCAATCCGAGAGGCTTGCAGCAAACCTTGCCGACCGGCAAAAACCAGCATTTCTGCGCCAGGCAACAGATCGATCATCGTTTGGATGATTTGCTTAACGCCATCGTCCCGATTATCAAACAAATCAACCAACTCACCGGTCATGGTGACGGCATGAAGGAAATTGGAACCCACCAGCTCCTGCATGATAGCGTTTACCGCGTGTTGCAGTTGATCCAACCCCTTCCATAACGGGCACGGTTGCTGATAAACCGCGACAATTTTGCCTGAGTTGATGACGGCGGCTTTGACATGAGCGCCGCCTATATCCCAACCGATAATATTAGCCTGCATGGGGTTCCTGTTTCGTTTGAACGCTAATCGATTGGTTGTAACGCGGATTCAGTACGGGGTCGCCATGCAATAGCTGTAAAACAGCCTCGGCAATATTGATGCCTAAGGCGTCGTATATGCCGACAAATGAAGTAGTCAGGCGGGGATTGATTTCAAGCACCCAGGTTTGACCGTTTTCTATCAAATCGATGCCCACATAACCCCATAACTCAGGCAAAGCACGGGCAATTTCAGTAATTAAGGGCTGGTATAAACCCGGATCGGGATGATGATTAACCACAATGCCTGTCAAATGATATTGCTGATTGACCCGTTCAAAACGCTGTAAATTGGCACAGATTAACCAGCCGCTGCCTTGCTTGAACAAACCCGAAAGACTGATTTTTGCACCTTGGAGATGAGGCTGAATGATATACGAACCCTTTCTAAGCGCCAGCCGTTCAAAATCCTGCCGATTGGCGATGACATAACTGTCCGAACAGCCCACGCCATCAACCGGCTTAACCATCCACTCACCGGGAGAATAACTATTGTCAAGCATACGGGTTGGTACAGTGCTTATCCGATGCCGGTTAAGCAGCTCATAAGTATTGAATTTGTTGCCGGCAATGGCAACAGCGGTTGAGGCTGATGTCAGTAATACTTTGCTCAACGACTCAACCTGCTGGCACAGGCTTTGTAAAATACCGTCGAACTCCGGCGCAATCGGCCAGACCAGATCGGCTTGCTTAACCAATCGAACAAATTCTTCTATAACATCATGCTCCGGCCCGATAATGACGTTATTTACTCCGGGCCATAATTCAAGCCGCCAATCGCGCATCACGGTGATTTCCAGGCCATTTAGTCGTATCAAGTTATCAAGCAATGCATTCACCATCAAACTGCCTTCTCCGGCCAGGGAATCAGGCAATTCCTGCCTGTTAAAACCGCCGCCGGTGATGTATTCGAACACCAGGATTTTCATGATACCTATAAACCAAAATATAATATTGTATCACCAGTCCAAAGCCGGCTTTGAACTCCCTCTTGGTAATTCTTGACTGTCCAACATTTGCTTGGACCCACTCTGTTATTTTATGAAAATAATTCCGGTAATAGATTTAAAAGACGGCGTCGTCGTTCACGCCAAGCAAGGCAATCGTGAGCAATATCGCCCCATTCATACGAATTTATGCAAATCGTCCGATGTTTTTCAGGTTATTAATGCATTTCTGGGTGTTTATGAGTTCGATACTTTTTATATTGCAGACCTCAATGCAATTACCCATCAAGGCAATCATGATCATTTAATCGCTGAAGTATTGACCCGCTTCCCGCAACTGACATTTTGGATAGACAAGGGCTATCAAACATATAGCCGGCGCACTCAGATCCACCGCAACGCCCTGCCTGTTTTAGCTAGTGAATCTTACCAAGATGAAACTATCTCGGAAATCAAAGCTTATAAAAACGATTTTGTGCTTTCACTGGATTATTCCAATTCGGAAGCTTTGGGCGCGAAAAACCTTTTTTCCGATCCGACTTTTTGGCCGAAGCATATCATCATTATGACTTTGGCACGCGTAGGCAGTAACCAAGGCCCGGACCTGAATAAATTAACCGAATTTTGTAGGCAATACCCGGACAAGCATTTTATTGCCGCGGGCGGCGTAAGAGATAAACACGATTTAGCGGCTTTGAACAAAGCAGGCGTTTATCAAGCGCTTGTTGCCAGCGCTTTGCACTCCGGCGCTATCAAAACTCGAGATATTGCAGAATTATAGGCAAAAAAATACCCCGTTAAACCGGGGTATTTTTATCATTCTTGATAACTAAATAAATCTTAGTTAGCGGCGAATGGATGTACAGCAGTACCTTTAGCAGCAACAACTTCAGCGGCAGTAGGTGAACCCGCAACAGCACGTTTCAGAGCTTCTTTAGTAGCTTCGTAGTTGTATTGTTGGATTTTAGCATCGTCTTCCGCAGCCCAGTGAATGAATACACCGACTGACACGAATAAATCATCAGCTTCAGCAGCAGGGATTGTGCCGTCTTCTACACAATCAGCAACAGCCATAGCAACACCGCGTTGTGCTGGGCCAAACATTTGAACAGCTTGTTTTGCGCCTTTGATGGTTACTTTGTTGAACATAACAGTAGATGGTTTAACCATCAGGTTAGGTGCAACAACAGCCAACAAGCTTGAAAAGCCGTCTTTGTTGTTTGTTAAGCAATTTGCGAATGCAGTTTCAGCCGCTGAACCACGTGGTCCAACCATCAAATCGATGTGAGCAACTTCGTTGCCTTCACCCACTAAAGATTCGCCAACGCACAATTTATTGATTTTAGCCATGCTTAATATCCCCTGTGAAGAAAAAAATGAAAAGATTGAATCTACTATTGACATTATTAATGTCCCCTTATTTGTTTTTAACAAATTCCTTTTGAAGCCCTATTAGTAACAGTACAGTCTTGTTACTGATTAAGATCCTCTAGAAATGCGGTGAATACTGTCGCCACAATCATGTCGGCTGTCGTACCCGGATTTATACTACAAAGTTTAAGCTCCTGATCCAGAGCAAAAAGCAACGGCATTATTTGCTCGGGATTATCAGTTTTAAACAGCTCCTCACTGAGTTGAGCCATTCTGATCGCTACCCTCTCAGAGTACTGATCTCCGTATTTCCTTTCGATATGACTGTCGGGAAACTGGCTCAGCATGTCGGCATACGCTGCCACTGCCGCCCAATTCCGGTCGCCCCATCGATCAAGTCCGATATTATACCTAAAAAGTAGGAAATTAAAAATATCTTGGTAATCAGTTGTATATTGGAGTGCAATACGATCCCTGGCACTGGCTATTTTCATTGCTTCAAGCAATGTAACCGACGCCTGCTCCTTGACATCCTGCTGACCCGAGTTGCCCAGGCCACCCGGCGATGCCAAAGTGATGGCTTTAAAAACCCAATTCGCATCGTCTATTGTTGTACCGGCAATAATCTTGCTAACCGCTTGCCTTAATGTCAACCCGGAGCATGTGCCGCCGATTGCCTGCATCAGCGGCGCGCACAGTAAAATAATACCTAAATTAGTGTTGCAACCGACCGCCTCGCGCGTCGCCTTGACCGCATAATAGATTTTTTCGCCCAAGCAATAATCCGGATTGCACAGAGGCTCCGCGCTGACTTTAGCGCTGAGTCTGAAATCGGCTACGGTCATATCATGACCCTCCGCATAAATACTGACATTGCCGGGCTTAAAGGCCTGCACATCAACTTCACAGGCTTGCCGGTAAAGCTCTCTGAGTTGCTCCGGGGAAATCGTCATGCCGCCACACATTTGTTGATTTTACGGGTGATTAAATCGTCGACCATCAGCTCGGCAATATTAACAGCGCAAACGCTTTCCAAACCTTTCCAGGCCGGAATGCTGTTAACTTCGATAACGGTGCAACGCCCTTCCCTATCCCGGATAATATCGACGCCGGCATAATCCATCGTTAACACCGCAGTCGCTTTAACCGCCAAATCGACCATTTCCGGTTCCAATTCAATCAACTCGCAACTGGCGCCGCGAGCAACGTTATTGAGCCAGAATGTTCCGCGTCTACGCATGGCGGCAACCGCTTTCCCGTTAATCACAAAAACGCGATGGTCGGAAAAACCGTCGCCTTCGCAATGAACGAAACGCTGCAAATAATAAACGCCATGACTGCCGGTCAACCAAAACAAGTCGGTCGATTTTTCAATCCGGCGTATGCCCTCGCCTTGCGAGCCGAACAGAGGTTTGCTGATTAACAAATGGCCTTGCTGCAATTCGGTTTCGGCAATCCTTAACGCCTGTTCGCGATCGCGCAACACCCACGTCATCGGTGTCGGCAGCCCTGCGTTGTGCAATAAAAAACTGGTCATCGCCTTGTCGACACTGCGCTCTACCGCATGTCCGTCATTGTAGACGGGAATGCCCATTATTTTTAACGCATGCAAAAAATCCAGATACAACACGACCTCTTCCAGCGAACCGCCGGGAACTCCGCGTACAAAAGCCGCATTCGGAAGTTCGTGTTCGAAGCCCGGAATAAAAACCGGTTGTCGGCCGGATTCGATGGCAAACCGGCACTCCGTCAAAGAAACGTAATCGCAACGATAGCCTCGACCGGCAAAGGCCAAGCTTAATTGTTTACCATGCCAGCCGGGATCATCGGTAAAAATAGCTATTCGACCCACGCCTACGCTCTTCTACGCCCCAAACGATTGATCCAATAAGGCATTGTCCAGCTTGCCCGCGCGGAAACTTTTGCCGGACTCCACCGCCGTTACAATAACGCTGGCAGGGCTAAACAACATCGCGTCAATCTTAAAAAAGTCGTATTCATACTGCTTAAAAATGTCCGCAAACGGTTTGCCGTAATCTTTAGAGGTTGAACTGGGCAGTTCCTTGGCCAGTTTTTCAGCGGCTTCGTCGCTACCTTTAACAAAAATATGCACCTGCCCGGCAAATAAAATCGCATCGTTAGTACGCCCCATGGCTTTAACAAAATTCGGATGCGGCGGGCAGATCGGCGCACTACCGCTGCCGTCGATAATATTTTCCAATGGAAAATGTAAAGCGTGAGCCTTGTGCATAGCCACTTCAAGCACTCTAGCCACGACTTGCACGCCGCCTGCCAAACTGCTGGTCGGAGTAACAATGATAGTCAGTTTGGACGGATCAACCTTACAGGCGGCTGCAACTTTTTCCACAATTTCAACCGGTGGCGCCGCATCGTTTTCAATCACTAACACAGTGGAATCATGACTGTCCTGATAAGCCAACTCTTTATACAACTCTTCAACCGGCTCCTGATTGCCGTCTTTCAATTTGGTGGCCATCGCGCGAGCAGGGCCTGAGCCTAAGGCGTAATATTTGCCGTGAGACAAGCTCCAGCCGGCATATTGACTGCCCAAACACCCCAGCACCGGATTACCGGTATGTACATTCACCGATAGCGGCCAGTTATCGGTATAAGAACTGTGGCTGATGCTTACCGTGCCCATGCCGCCGAGACAAATTTCAGCAATAATGCGCCCCGCTTCAATGCCGCCCGGCACTTTAATGCCGGCATCAATGATCGTGCAGCCGTTGGCTAACTTTTCCACACCTAAACGTAATTTATCGGCATTATCAAGTAAATGCTGCACCAAGGGCTGGGTCAATTTGTTAACGCTGGCTGTATATTCCATGAGGGTCAAAACCTT
>Ga0265327_10001654_pt1 | contig 26845 bp, 25 predicted proteins | sample 41621metaG_FD_202089 | JGI IMG/M metagenome (GOLD analysis project Ga0265327, IMG submission 202089) | Rhizosphere microbial communities from Carex aquatilis grown in University of Washington, Seatle, WA, United States - 4-16-21 metaG | ecosystem: Host-associated > Plants > Roots > Rhizosphere...
GATGAATCCGTACGGCCAGGTTCCGATCCTGGTCGAGCGCGACCTCATCCTGTATGAGTCGAACATCATCAACGAGTACATCGACGAACGCTTCCCGCATCCGCAGCTGATGCCCGGCGACCCGGTCGATCGGGCGCGCGTTCGTCTCTTCCTGCTCAACTTCGAGAAGGAATTGTTCGTCCACGTCTCGACGCTCGAGAACCGCACCACCAAGGGCAACGAGAAGGCGCTCGAGAAGGCGCGCTCGCACATCCGCGACCGCTTGACGCAGCTGGCACCGGTGTTCCTGAAGAACAAGTACATGCTGGGCGACAACTTCTCGATGCTCGACGTCGCGATCGCGCCGCTGCTGTGGCGCCTCGACTATTACGGCATCGACCTGAGCAAGAACGCTGCGCCGCTGCTCAAGTACGCCGAGCGCATCTTCTCGCGGCCGGCCTACATCGAGGCGCTGACCCCGTCCGAGAAGGTCATGCGCAAGTGAGTCGACGCGGCGGTCGATCATGATCAACGCGCTCGAATCGTCCTCCACGCGCCCCTACCTGATCCGGGCGCTGTATGAATGGTGCACCGACAACGGCTTCACGCCGTACGTCGCGGTGCAGGTCGACGACACGGTCCAGGTTCCGCGCGAGTACGTCAAGAACGGCGAGATCGTGCTGAACATCAGCTTCGATGCGACCAGCTCGCTCAAGCTCGGCAACGACTTCATCGAGTTCAAGGCGCGATTCGCCGGCACCGCACGCGAGATCAGCGTGCCGGTCGGCCGGGTGATCGCGATCTATGCACGCGAGAACGGGCAGGGCATGGCATTTCCCGCGCCCGCGCCGGCGCTGTCCGATGGTCAACAGGCCGCGCCGGGCGGAGCCGATGCGCCGCCGATCGCCGGTGGCCGCGCCCCCTTGCGCGACGCCGCGCGCGGTAGCGCCGAGGGCGGCGATGCCGGCAAGATCGTGCACCTGGTGCCGGACGATGGCAGCGATGCTGGCGGCGGCGCCAGCGATCCGGCCGGCAGTGCGCCCGAGAACCCGGACGATCCGCCGCGCCCCCCCGCGGGCGGCGGCGCACGGCCTTCGCTCAAGCGCATCAAGTGATGGCGGCGACGGGGCGGCGCGCGCTGCCCCGTTAAAATCCCTCGCATCCCGCCGCTTTAGCTCAGTTGGTAGAGCAACCGCCTTGTAAGCGGTAGGTCGTCAGTTCGATTCCGACAAGCGGCACCAAATCGAAGCCCGGCAACGTCCGACGTTGACCGGGTTTTTTATTGGCGCCCTCTAGGAGGCGGATTTGCAGAATCGGGCGCGATGGTGGCTCGGCCTGAAGCCTTCGCCAAGCAGGACGCGACCTACGTTCATGGTGCCGTTCTTTTGACGAGCCATATCGGACTCCAATGTGAATATGGGAACAATTCACATTGAAAGCGATATGACGTCAACTAGTTGGAAGCGCGCTCAGGGTGGCAGCCCGGTCGCCGCCCAGGGAAAAAGCGCGAGCTCAAGAGGTTCCGAGCCAGGCAGCGCTTCGACAGCACTTGCCGCCATCGACTTTTGGGGCCGGGTTCCAAAGCCGACCACCGAATACTCCGCGTGGCTGACGCAGGACCTTCGAGTTGCCACCTTGCGCTGGGTCGCGCAATGGGCCGAACAAGAACTGCCGGCCTTCAGCGTCAATCGCATCAACGAAGGCTTCCCGGAGTCGAAGGATGACCTTAGCTGCGAGGACCTACTGATCGGGATGTGCGCGAAGCTCGATCTCTGGAGACGACCAGGTGGCCCTCCGCCATTGGCCGTATACGACCGCATTCTCAAATACCGGGTCGGCTACTGGAATCAGGTGCTATTCGAGGATTTTGCGCAGCGCGCCTTTCTGCTCAATTGGTTCGGCAAGGCCGCAACAGCGGCCATGGCAGATATGCGCCGGCTCATAGCATTTGAATCGGTGCAAGGAAGGCATATCGCGTTCCTGCAGCGGCGACCCAGGCAAACAGGCATCTCTGCGGTGGCGAAAGACCTGCAATGCCCCGTCGCATGATCGACCGATCCCAGTGATTCGTGCGGCATCGCCTATTGCGGACCACCCAGCGCAGCACATGGCAAGCTGAAAAAGCCCGGCAACGTTCGACGTTGGCCGGGGTTTGCCTATTAGGCGGAAACGATAGCGTCGTCAGCCGGGCCGCTGAAGCGGCCCGGACCGGGTGCCCGCGGTGCTGCGAATGAAAATGATTCACAATCAGCGCCGATGAGCACCTACACGAATCCTTCTTCGGGCGCGCCGGGCGCCGCCGCGCAGCCCATGCCACGCGCGCATTCCCAGCAACGCCGGGCCACCATCGTGCAGTGGATCCGCAAGACGCACGGCTGGATCGGTCTCTGGGGCGCGCTGCTCGGCCTGATCTTCGGCACTGCCGGCATCTGGCTGAACCACCGGGCGGTGCTCAAGCTGCCGATGGCGCAGCAGCGAATCAGCGGCCAGTTGAGCCTGCCCGATCCGGCGCCGGCCAGCGCCGCCGAGATGGCGGCGTGGCTGCAGGAAGCGCTGAAGCAATCGGGGCCGCCGAACTCGATGCGTACCGAGCCTTCCAAGCCGGTAGCCTGGACCGAAAAATCCGGCAACCGCGGCAAGGGCGAACACCCGCCCTCGGAAGGCGCCGAAGCGCCGGCCGCCAAGGCAGCAGCGCTGATGCAGCCCGAACGCTGGCTCTTCAATTTCGGCGGCCCGAACAAGCTGGTGCAGGTCGAGTATTGGCGCGGCAACCGCTCGGTGGGCGTCACGACCAGCGAGAACGGTTTCATCGCTACGCTGACCAACCTGCACAAGGGCACGGGAATGCCGGTCGCCTGGATCCTGCTGGTCGATTCGCTCGCCGGCAGCCTGATCTTCCTGTCGATCTCGGGCGTGGCGCTGTGGATGCTGACCCACCGCCGGCGCCAGGTCGGACTGGCGATCCTGGGCACCTCGGTGCTGGTGACGATGGGGCTGGCGTTGGCGCAGCTCTGACCGCCTGCGCCGTGCCGCGTCAGCGCCTCGCCTGCACCTTGAGGCGAATGGTCGAGACTTCCCAGCCCTGGGTGCGCAGGCGCGCCAGAAGCGCCGGCAGGAGCTGGCGCAGCTTGGCGGCGGCGGCGCTGCCGGTCACCAAAAGGCACCACACATCGCCCTCGGCAGGTCCGGCCTGCACCGAAGGACGCATCTCGGCGGGGATCAGGTGCTGCACCGCGGCCAGCCGCTCGGCACTGTCGCGGGCGCGCGCCAGCAGGCCGGCCAGGGCGGGCGAATCCTCGCTGGCCTGTTGCAGCGAGATGGCGTTGTAGCGGCTGTTCATGAGCAATCCGGGCGGGTCAGGGGAACTGAAGCAAGGCGGCTAAAATCAATGGTTTGCCGGCATTGTGCGGCACGGCCCGCTTGCTTTCGTGCAAAGCGCGCCCAAGTTCGTTCTCGTCTACGTTCTCGTCAATCTTAGGATTCCGGTCGAAGCGCGGCCCCTTGCGGCGCGTGCTTCGATCTCCATCATGGCCACCAATTTCCTGACTCAAATATTCGGCAGTCGCAACGACCGGCTCCTGAAGCAGTATCGCAAGACGGTCGAACGCATCAACGCGCTGGAGCCCGCCTTCGAGAAGCTCGATGAAGCCGCGCTGCGCGCCAAGACGCAGGAATTCAAGGATCGCGTCGCCAAGGGCGAGTCGCTTGACGACCTGCTGCCCGAAGCCTTCGCCGCGGTGCGCGAGGCATCGAAGCGCGTCATGAAGATGCGCCACTTCGACGTGCAACTGCTCGGCGGCATGGCGCTGCACAACGGCAAGATCTCCGAGATGCGCACCGGCGAGGGCAAGACGCTGACCGCCACGCTGCCGGTGTACCTCAACGCCCTGACGGGCAAGGGCGTGCACGTGGTCACGGTCAACGACTACCTGGCCAGCCGCGATGCCACCTGGATGGGCCGGCTCTACAACTACCTCGGCCTCACGGTGGGCATCAACCTGCCGCAGATGCCGCGCGAGCAGAAGCAGCAGGCCTACGGCAGCGACATCACCTACGGCACCAACAACGAATACGGCTTCGACTACCTGCGCGACAACATGGTGTATGAGCCCGGCGACCGGGTGCAGCGCGGCCTCAACTACGCGATCGTCGACGAAGTCGACTCGATCCTGATCGACGAGGCGCGTACGCCGCTGATCATCAGCGGACAGGCCGAGGACCACACCGAGCTCTACCTGGCGATCAACAAGGTGGTGCCGCTGCTGACGCGGCAGGAAGGCGAGGCCGATCCGCGCACCGGCGAGGGCGTGACCAAGCCCGGCGACTTCACGGTCGACGAGAAGACCCACCAGGTCTTCCTCACCGAGGACGGCCACGAGAAGGCCGAGCAGGTGCTGTCGGAATTCAAGCTGCTGCCAGAGGGCGCATCGCTCTACGACCCGGCCAACATCACCCTGATGCATCACCTGAATGCGGCGCTGCGCGCGCGGCATCTCTACCACCGCGACCAGCACTACGTGGTGCAGCAGGGCGAGGTCATCATCGTCGACGAGTTCACCGGCCGCCTCATGACCGGCCGGCGCTGGAGCGACGGCCTGCACCAGGCGGTCGAGGCCAAGGAAGGCGTGCAGATCCAGGCCGAGAACCAGACGCTGGCCTCGATCACCTTCCAGAACTATTTCCGCCTCTACACCAAGCTGGCCGGCATGACCGGCACCGCCGACACCGAAGCCTACGAGTTCCAGGAGATCTACGGCCTCGAGACCATGATCATCCCGCCGAACCGGGTCAGCAAGCGCGAGGACCAGCTCGACCGCGTCTACAAGACCACGCGCGAGAAATACGAGGCCGCGATCCACGACATCCGCGAATGCTATGAGCGCGGCCAGCCGGTGCTGGTCGGCACCTCGTCGATCGAGAACTCCGAGATCATCGACGACCTGCTTCAGAAGGCCGGGCTGCCGCACCAGGTGCTCAATGCCAAGCAGCATGCGCGCGAAGCCGACATCGTCGCCCAGGCCGGCGGCGCCAAGATGATCACCATCGCGACCAACATGGCCGGTCGCGGCACCGACATCGTGCTGGGCGGCAACGTCGACAAGAAGATCGAGGCGGTCGAGGCCGACGAGACCCTCGACGCGGCCGCCAAGGAGGCCGAGGTGGCACGCCTGCGCGCCCAATGGCAGAAGGACCACGAAGCGGTCAAGGCGCTCGGCGGCCTGCGCATCATCGCCACCGAGCGGCACGAGTCGCGGCGCATCGACAACCAGCTGCGCGGCCGTTCGGGCCGGCAGGGCGACCCTGGCTCGTCGCGTTTCTACCTGGGACTGGACGACCCGCTGATGCGCATCTTCGCCGGCGAGCGCGTCAAGTCGATCATGGAGCGCCTGAAGATGCCCGACGGCGAAGCCATCGAGGCCGGCATCGTCACCCGCAGCATCGAGAGCGCGCAGCGCAAGGTCGAGGCGCGCAACTTCGACATCCGCAAGCAGCTGCTCGAATACGACGACGTCTCCAACGACCAGCGCAAGGTGATCTACCAGCAGCGCAACGACATCCTCGACGCGTCCGACCTCACGGCGCAGATCGAGGCGCTGCGAGAGGGCTGCCTGACCGACCTGGCGCGCCAGTACGTGCCGGCCGAATCGGTCGAGGAACAGTGGCAGCTGCCGCAGCTCGAGAAGGTGCTCGCCGATGAATGGGGCATCGACCTTCCGCTGCAGGCCGAGGTCGAGGCCGCCACTGCCATCGGCGACGACGACGTGGTCGAGAAGGTGGTCGCCGCCGGCAACGAGGCCTTCAATGCCAAGGTGGCGCTGATCGGCCAGGAGAACTTCACCCAGTTCGAGCGCATGGTGCTGCTGCAGAGCATCGACACCCACTGGCGCGAGCACCTGGCTTCGCTCGACTACCTGCGCCAGGGCATCCACCTGCGCGGCTATGCGCAGAAGCAGCCCAAGCAGGAATACAAGCGCGAGGCCTTCGAGCTGTTCGGGCAGTTGCTCGATTCGGTCAAGAACGAGGTCACGCGCCAGCTCATGACGGTGCGCGTCCAGTCCACCGAGCAGCTGGAAGAGGCCGCCGAGGCCATGGAGAGCCGTGGCGAGAACCTGGCCAACGTCACCTACACCGCGCCGACCGAGACCGGCGAAGTCGAGGTCCGCGTCGACGCCGACACGCTGAACCGACAGATCACCGGCCTGGCCGCCGGCGCGTCGGCAGTGGCGCGGGTCGGCCGCAACGATCCCTGCCCCTGCGGCAGCGGCAAGAAGTTCAAGCATTGCCACGGCAAGCTCAGCTGAGCCCTTCCCAGAGGAACCCTTCATGCCAGTGAATCTTTCCGCTCCAGACCCCAAGGCCCTGCATGCGGTGCCGGGTATCCGCATCGGCGTCGCCGAGGCGGGCGTGCGCAAGGCCAATCGCAAGGACCTGACGGTGGTGCTGATCGACGAAGGCGCCGCGATCGGCGGGGTGTTCACCCAGAACCGCTTCTGCGCGGCGCCGGTGCAGGTCTGCCGCGAGCATCTCGCCGCGGGCCATGGCATCCGCGCGATGCTGATCAACACCGGCAACGCCAATGCAGGCACCGGCCAGGACGGCCTGGCGCGCACCCGCGCCACCTGCGTCGCGCTGGCGCGCCACCTCGACATCGCGCCCGAGCAGATCCTTCCCTTCTCGACCGGCGTCATCATGGAGCCGCTGCCCATCGACCGCATCGAGGCCGGCCTGCCCGCCGCGCTCGAAGATGCATCGCCCGAGCACTGGGCGCGTGCCGCCGAGGGCATCATGACCACCGACACCGTGCCCAAGGCCTTCAGCGAGCAGCTGAAGATCGGCGGCGCGACCGTCACCGTCACCGGCATCAGCAAGGGCGCCGGCATGATCCGGCCGAACATGGCGACCATGCTGGGCTTCATGGCCACCGACGCGAAGGTCGATCCCTCGCTGATCCAGCCGCTCGCCAAGGCGCTGGCCGATGCCTCCTTCAACCGGGTGACCATCGACGGCGACACCTCGACCAACGATTCCTTCGTGGTGATCGCGACCGGCAAGGCGGCGCACCCGGTCATCAGTTCGCTCGATTCGGCCGAAGGCCGTGCGCTGGTCGAGGCGATGCAGAAGGTGGCCCGGCGGCTGGCCCAGGCCATCGTGCGCGACGGCGAGGGTGCGACCAAGTTCATCACCATCCGCGTCGAAGGCGGCAAGGACGCCGCCGAATGCCGCCAGGTGGCTTACGCGGTGGCGCATTCGCCGCTGGTCAAGACCGCCTTCTTCGCGAGCGACCCCAACCTCGGCCGCATCCTGGCCGCGGTGGGCTATGCCGGCATCGCCGACCTCGACCAGGCGGGCATCGACCTGCACCTCGACGACGTGCACGTGGCGGTCAAGGGCGGCCGCAACCCGTCCTACCGCGAAGAGGACGGCCAGCGCGTCATGAAGCAGAGCGAGATCCTGGTGCGCATCGGCCTGGGCCGCGGCAACGCCTCCGATACCGTCTGGACCTGCGACCTGAGCCACGACTACGTGTCCATCAACGCCGACTATAGATCCTAGCTCGCCCCCAGCCTCGCTCACGCCGCTGCGCGGCGAGTAGCTCGGGCACCCCCCTGCCGGGGGGCAATCCCTACGGCCCGGCTAAGCCGGTTCCGTGGGATTTCCCGAGGAGGCCGGGCCTTGCCGGCCCCGAGAGGCGCGACGTTGTGGAGCTTTTCTGACGATGAACGAAAAATTTGAACGCCTGATCGAGCGCGCCGAACAACTGATCGAGCGCATCGAATCCATCCTTCCGCAGCCGCTCGCGGCGCCCGCCGACTGGAACGCTTCCATCGCCTGGCGCTATCGCCGGCGCGGCTCCGGCCACGGCGTGCTGGAGCCGGTGCGCCACGTCGGCGCGATGCCGCTGGCCGCGCTCAAGGAAATCGACGCGCAGAAGGAAAAGATCGAGCGCAACACGCGCCGCTTCGTCGAGGGCAAGCCGGCCAACAACGTGCTGCTGACCGGCGCGCGCGGCACCGGCAAGTCCTCGCTGATCCGCGCCTGCCTGCAGGCCTATGCGCCGCAGGGCCTGCGCCTGATCGAGGTCGACAAGGCCGAGCTCATCGACCTGCCCGACATCGTGGACGTGGTCGCATCGCGCCCCGAGAAGTTCATCATCTTCAGCGACGACCTGAGCTTCGACGAAGGCGAACCCGGCTACAAGGCGCTCAAGTCGATACTCGACGGATCGGTCGCGGCGGCATCGCCCAACGTGCTGATCTACGCGACCAGCAATCGGCGCCATCTGCTGCCCGAGTACATGAAGGACAACCTGAGCTACACCCACACCGAGGACGGCGAGGTGCATCCGGGCGAGGTCATCGAGGAGAAGATCTCGCTGTCGGAGCGCTTCGGCCTCTGGGTGAGCTTCTATCCCTTCAGCCAGAACGAATACCTGGCGATCGTCGCGCAATGGCTTGCCTCCTTCGGTGCCGATGCGCAGGCGATCGAGGCGGCCCGGCCCGAGGCGCTGGTCTGGGCGCTGGAGCGCGGCTCGCGCAGCGGCCGCGTCGCCTACCAGTTCGCCCGCGACTACGCGGGTCGCGCCTGAGCGCCGAGGATGCGATGAGCAGCCACGACACCACGCGCCAGCACACCGAGGTCGCTGTCGGCATCCTGCTGCGCGAGGCCGACGGTGCCCTGCTGCTGTCGACCCGTCCCGAGGGCAAGCCCTATGCCGGCTACTGGGAATTTCCCGGCGGCAAGCTGGAGGCCGGCGAGACCGTCGAGGCGGCCCTGCGTCGCGAGCTGCACGAAGAACTCGGCATCACCATCGCCGATGCCGAGGTCTGGAAGGTCACCGAGCACGACTACCCGCACGCGCTGGTGCGCCTGCACTGGTGCAAGGTGCGCCGCTGGTCGGGCGAGTTCGAGATGCGCGAGGGACAGTCGATGCGCTGGCAGCAACTGCCGCTCGATGTGTCGCCGGTGCTGCCGGGGGCCTTGCCGGTGCTGGCATGGCTCGCCGAGGAGCGGGGACAGCCTTCGGCCTAGGCTTGCGATTCCCGTCCCCGGACGATGAAGCTCCGCCGATGGCGTGGATGCCGCTACTGCAGCTACTGCCGCTTCGGATCGCCGAAAGGGTCGTCGTCCGGCGGCGCATCCGCTGCCAGCTTGAATTCCTCGCTGGCCCAGGCGCCCAGGTCGACGCCCTTGCAGCGGGCGCTGCAGAAAGGCCGATAGGGATTGCGCGCCGCATAGACGCTGTCCTGGCCGCAGGCAGGGCATCGCACGATGCGCTCGCCGATCGAATCCATGCCCTCGCTCGCCATCTTCCCGCCCGTTTCAGGCGCAGAGGGTGAGTTCGAAGGGCGCCTCGGCCGTGCTCTGGTGCAGCTTGTCGTCGGCTTCGTGGCGCATCAGCCGCACCGACACCATCAGCCGGTTGCCGCTGATCTCGGGGATCAGTCCCAGCTTGGGGTCGATGCGAAGCCGCAGCAGCTGGAAGCTGCGCCCTTGCGGCAGGGTCTGCTGGAACTGGCCGTTCGCGGCGATGACCTTGTAGGGCACGTCGGCGTCGCGCAACAGCTTGAGCAGCAGGTAGATCGATTCGGCCAGCGGCGACAGGGTCGACGACCAGCGCTGGAGGTCGGCGCGCCGATCGACCGCGCGGCGGTTCTGCCAGGCGTAGTAGGCGGGCAGGTCGAATTCGCAGGTGCCCCCAGGGATGCCGGCGCGGCTGCGGATGCTCATCAGCCACTCGTTCTCGGTGAGGGCCTGGCCGGCCTTGCCGGGCACGGTGTTGAGCGTCGCGAAATTGCTTTCCAGCTTGCCCACCACCTGGTCGAGCACCGCTTCGGAAATCGCTGGATTGCCGCGATAGCTGTTGAAGACGTTCTTGTGCTTGTCGAGGTCGCGCAGCACGTCGGCCTTGAGGTCCGCGCGGGCGGCGACGTCCATGATCTCGAAGATCGTCACCAGTGCGTAGTGGTGCAGCAACGGCGAGTCCGCCGGAACCAGTTCACCCAGGCGGCGAAACAGGTGCTCCAGACGCAGGTATGTACGAATTCGCTCGTTGAAGGGGTACTCGTAGAGGATCACGCGTGGCGGCTTCCGGTGGAGATGATAGCTTCAAGAACTCTTCAGCGGAGGCGGTGGAAAAATCTTACGAACAGCTTCCAACATGCGTTGGCCCAGCGCGAGCTGTCCCTGCATCGAGATGTGCGTGTCGTTGGGAAAGAAGAAGTCGCGCATCTGCGTCTTCTGCGCGAGACCGAAGCTGAACAGGTCGGGGCCGAGGTCCTGCTTGACCAGGTCGGCCACGAAATCCTTCGAATTCTCCGGCTTGATGTAGACGGTGGTCTTGTTGGGAATGACCATCCAGAGCAGCTTGCGCCGCGGATGCGCGTCTGTGAAGGCCTTCATCTGCGCCACGTTGTGCGGCGTGAGCTCGCCGTTCGCATCGTCATCCGGCCACAGGGGCAACTTGGTGCAGGCCTGGTGGCTGAACAGCGCGCAGCCGTCGGGCACGGAGCGCACCAGCACCTTCTTGTTCGACAGCCAGGGCTCGGTGGACTTCAGCGCGCTGCGGGTGTTGCTGAAGATCTGCACGCCCGACAGCAGTTTGCCGTCCCAGTTGAGTGCCGGCGGCGGGACCTCGTCGAGCGGCGGGAAGAAGGGCTTGAGGCCGGCCGAAAGGGGCCGCGACATGGCCTCGCAGGTCTCTCCGTTCTTGAGCCGGTCGTTGAGCAGGCGCTCGACGCTCTCGATGATGACCAGCTTGCCCTGGAAGCCGGCCCGGTCGAGCCAGCCATCGAAGTCGCGGCAGAGCTCTTCCTTGTACTGGCCGAAGAAGGTGGTCGAGACCTTGTAGCCGGAGCGTACCAGCAGCGACTGCCAGCGGTTCGACATCGAGAAGCTGTCGCCGATGACCATCACGTCGGCCTCGGACACCGGCGCCGCCTGCAGGTATCGGGGCTCGACATGAGGCGGCTGCACGTGCCAGCCGAAGGCGGTCTCCGACAGCAGGCCGAGGCGCGTCATGTCGCCATAGAAGGGCAGCGTGCGCAGGGTGATGATCAGCAGCAGGCTGATCACGATGAAGCCGGGGAAGAAGATGCGCAGCCACAGCTTGCCCGAAGGATGGCCGGGACCATCCTGCTGCACGGTGATCGGAAGGACGGAAGAGGTCGCCATGGCTCAGAACTGGAAGTAGAGGAAGGGGCTGTACGAGCCCAGCTTCGAGACGCAGACACCCAGCAGGAGCACGGTGAACAGCGCCATCCCGACGGTGAATATCCCGGCCAGCCGGGGTCGCCCGGCCATCCACTCGACCTTCGGCACCCAGCGCTGCAGCGTGATGGTCGGCGGCATGAACAGCGCGATGAACAGCCCGGCGATCAGCGTGTTGAAGAAGTCCGACTTGCGGTAGGGCACCCCGCCGAACTCGGTGAAGATCGATCCGGGCGTGCCGTTCAGGCCCAGCATGCCCTTGTAGATGTCGATCGCCGCATGCATGCTCTCGGCGCGGAAGACCACCCAGGCGGCCATCACGCAGATCATGGTCAGCAGCCAGCCCAGCAGTCCCGCGACGCGCCCCGGCTTCGAATTGCGCCGCACCTTGGCGTTCCAGAGGTGGTTGACCATCAGGAAGATGCCGTGCAGCGCGCCCCACAGCACGAAGGTCCAGGCAGCGCCGTGCCAGAGACCGCCGAGCAGCATGGTGATGAACAGGTTCAGGTAGCGGCGCGCCGGGCCCTTGCGGTTGCCGCCCAGCGGCACGTAGAGGTAGTCGCGCAGGAAGGTCGACAGCGAGATGTGCCAGCGGCGCCAGAACTCGATGATGTTGGTCGACTTGTAGGGCGAGTTGAAATTCAGCGGCAGCTGCACGCCCAGGCAGAGCCCCAGGCCGATCGCCATGTCCGAATAGCCCGAGAAGTCGAAGTAGATCTGCAGCGTGTAGGCCAGCACCCCAACCCAGGCGCTGTTGATCAGCGGCGCGGTGCCGTGGTGCACGCCGTTGAACATCATGTCGGCGTATTGGCCGAGCGGGTCGCCGATCAGCAGCTTCTTGCCCAGGCCGAAGACGAAGATCGCGAGGCCCAGCGAGATCTTGTTGGCGTCCGCACGATAGGTCGCCGGGTTGGCGAACTGCGGCATCATCTGCGCGTGGTGCAGCACCGGGCCGGCGATCAGGTGCGGGAAGAAGGTCACGAAGAGCAGGTAGTGCACGAAGCTGCGCTCGTGCACCTTGCCCTGCCAGCAGTCGACCAGGAAGGCGATCTGGGTGAAGGTGTAGAACGAGATGCCGATCGGCAGCGCGATACGCACCAGCGAGAAGGGCGTGAGCCCCACCGCCTGCAGGCCGAGGTCGACGTTCTCGAGGAAGAAATTGGCGTACTTGAAGATCGCCAGCACGCCCAGGTTGACCACCAGCGCGAAGACCAGCATGCGCTTTCGCCCGGCATCGGTGCGGCCGGCGCCATGGGTCAGGCGCAGCCCGGCCCAGTAGTTGAAGCAGATCGAGCCGAGCAGCAGCGGCAGCGCCTCGACGCTCCACCAGCCATAGAAGAACAGTGAAGCCAGCCCGAGGAAGCCGGCCGCCAGACGCGCGTTCCGATGTCCGATCAGGAAGAAACCGACAAGGACGATCGGGAAAAAGAAGAAGATGAACGCGTACGAATTGAAGAGCATCTTGTGGGAGGGCGGTGTCTCAGGAGCGAACCGCGCGTCGCTTCTTGTTGTTCGGCGCCCGGCGCCTGGGGACCCGGGATTATCGCGTGTCCGCGCCGATCCACCGCTGCCACAGGGCGCCGACCTGGGCCTGGAGCGCAGGCAGCGCCAGTTGTTCGTTGAAGATGACCGCATCGGCCGCGGCCCGGCGCGCGGTGCGGCTGGCCTGCTGGGCGATCACCGCGCGCACCGCCTCGGGCGACCAGCCGGAACGCGCTACCACGCGCTGCACCTGGGTTTCCTCGGCGGCATCGACGACCAGTACCCGATCGACCCGCTGCCGCCAGGTCTTCGATTCGACCAGCAGCGGCACGTCGAAGACGATGGCCGGCGCTGCCGCGGCGGCGATCGCCTGTGCCTCGCATTCGGCGCCGATCATCGGATGCAGGATCGCCTCCAGCCGCTTCCTGGCCTGCGGATCGGCAAAGACCAGCGCGCGCATGGCTGCCCGGTCGAGGCCGCCGTCGGCGTCGATCACCGAAGTGCCGAAGGCCGCCTCGATGGCCGGCATGGCGGCGCCACCCGGCTGCGCCAGGGCGCGCGCGATCGCATCCGAATCGACCAGCCCGGCGCCCAGGCCGGCCAGCATGCTCGCCACCGTGCTCTTGCCGCTGCCGATGCCGCCGGTCAGGCCGATGCGCATGGCGGCCTCAATGGCTGAAGGGGAAGGCGAATGGCAGCCAGGCCATCACCGTGGCCGGTCCCGCGGCCAGGCACACCAGGCCAGCGCCGGCCAGGAAGGGGCCGAAGGACATCGGCATGTCCTTGTGCGCCAGCTTGCCCACCAGCAGCATCAGGCCGCCGACCACCGCGCCGACCAGCGAGGACACCAGGATGATGGCCAGCAGGTACTCGGCACCGAACCAGGCGCCCAGCGCCGCCAGCAGCTTGAAGTCGCCGAAGCCCATGCCTTCCTTGCCGGTCAGGCGCAGGTAGCCCTGGTAGATCAGCCAGAGGCTCAGGTAGCCGGCCACCGCGCCCCAGACCGCGGAGGGCAGCGCGACGCCGGTCCAGCCCAGGGCCGAGCCGATCAGGCCGAGCCAGAGCAGCAGGTAGTTGTAGCGGTCGGGCAGGTACTGGGTGTCGAGGTCGATCAGGAACTGGCAGATCAGCAGGGCGGCGAAGGCGGCCCAGAGCGCGGCCACAGGCGTCAGCCCGAAGCGCCAGCCGCACAGCGCGAAAAGCGCGCCGGTGACCGCCTCGACGATCGGGTAGCGCACGCTGATGCGGGCCTTGCAGTCGCCGCAGCGTCCGCCCAGCACGAGCCAGCTCAGCACCGGCACGTTGCGATACCAGCGCACCGGCTGGCCGCAATGGCCGCAGCGCGAGACCGGGCGTGCCAGGTCGAATGGCGCGAGCGCCTCCAGCTTCGGCACGACTTCGTCGGCGGCTGCGCCGATGCGCGCCTCGGCATCCGCCGTGTCCGCCGACGCGGGGACCAGCGCGCTGCGCCAGATCGACCGGCCATCGGGCTGCGTCATCAAGTGGCCGATCGCGTCGAAGAGCCAGTCGCGGTGCATCATCACCGGCGTGCGGTAGATGACCACATTCAGGAAGCTGCCGATCAACAACCCCAGGACGCCGGCCAACGCGGCGTCCAGCCCCGGCGACACCGACATCAGACGACCTGGCCGAGCTTAAAGATGGGCAGGTACATGGACACCACGATGCCGCCGATGATCACGCCCAGGAAGACGATGATGATCGGCTCCATCAGGCTGGACAGGCCGGCCACCATCTCGTCGACCTCGCTCTCGTAGAAGTCGGCCGCCTTGCCGAGCATGTGGTCGATCGAGCCGGATTCCTCGCCGATCGCGGTCATCTGGATCACCATCGACGGGAACAGGTTGGCGTTGGTCATCGCGGAGGTGAGGCTGGTGCCGGTGGAGACTTCCTGCTGGATCTTGGTGGTGGCATCGGCATAGACCGAATTGCCCGATGCGCCGCCGACCGAGTCGAGCGCTTCGACCAGCGGCACGCCGGCGGCGAACATCGTCGCCAGGGTGCGGGTCCAGCGGGCGATGCAGGACTTCTCGATCAGCGAACCGAAGATCGGCATCTTCAAGAGCAGCCGGTCCATGAACTTCTGCATGCGCTCGTTGCGCTTCCAGGCCTGCAGGAAGAAGTAGACGCCGCCCCCGACCACGCCGAAGATCAGCCACCAATAGGCCACGAAGTATTCGCTGATGCCCATGACGATCAGCGTCGGCGCCGGCAGGTCGGCGCCGAAGGAGGTGAACACCGACTTGAAGGCTGGAATCACGAAGATCATGATCACCGCCACCACCACGAAGGCCACCACGATGACCGAGGTGGGGTACATCAAGGCCGACTTGATCTTCGACTTGATGTTCTCGGTCTTCTCCATGTAGGTGGCGAGCCGGTCGAGCAGTTCCTCGAGGATACCGGCCGCCTCGCCGGCCTCGACCAGGTTGCAATAGAGGTTGTCGAAATACTTCGGGAACTTGCGGAAGGCGGCCGACAGCGAGGTGCCGGTCTCGACGTCGGTGCGGATGTCGTTGAGCAGCCGCGTCACGTTGGCGTTGGCATTGCCCCGGCCGACGATGTCGAAGGACTGCAGCAGCGGCACGCCGGCCTTCATCATCGTCGCCAGCTGGCGGGTGAAGATCGCGATGTCGCGCGGCTTGATCGTCTTGCCCGAGCGGGTGCGGCGCTTCTTGATCTTGGTGGTGAGCACGCCCTGGCGCCGCAGCGCCGCCTGGACCTGGTTCTCGCCGACGGCGCGAATCTCGCCCCGGACGATCTTGCCGTTGCGGTCCTTGCCTTCCCACTCGAAGACATAGTCCTTGATCGTGCGCGACGATGCTGTTGCCGTTGCCATGGGGATCTCCGCTTCTCGGTGGGTGCTATTCGTTGGTGACCGCGAGAACTTCTTCGAGCGAGGTCAGTCCCTGCATGACTTTCTTGAGTCCCGACTGCCGCAGCGAACGAACGCCCTCGGCCTCGGACTGCCTGGCGATGTCGAGCGCGCTGCCATCGCGCAGGATGATCTTCTGGATCTCTTCGCTGATCGGCATCACCTGGTAGATGCCGACTCGGCCCTTGTAGCCGCCGTTGCAGGCCGAGCAGCCGACCGCGTGGAAGGGCTTCCAGGTGCCGTCGAGCTGGCTGTTCGTGAAGCCGGCGTCGAGCAGGGCCTCGCGCGGCAGTTCGAGCGGCGCCCGGCAGACCTGGCAGAGCCGGCGCGCCAGGCGCTGGGCGGTGATCAGGATCACACTGGAAGCGATGTTGAACGGCGCGATGCCCATGTTGCGCATCCGCGTGAGCGTCGTCGGCGCGTCGTTGGTGTGCAGCGTCGACAGCACCAGGTGGCCGGTCTGGGCCGCCTTGATCGAGATGTCGGCGGTTTCGAGGTCGCGGATTTCGCCGACCATGATGATGTCGGGATCCTGCCGCAGGAAGGCGCGCAGCGCCGCCGCGAAGGTGAGGCCTGCCTTCTCGTTGACATTGACCTGGTTCACGCCGGGCAAGTTGATTTCCGACGGGTCCTCGGCGGTGGCGATGTTCACGCCGGGCTTGTTCAGCAGGTTCAGGCAGGTGTAGAGCGACACCGTCTTGCCCGAGCCGGTTGGGCCGGTGACCAGCACCATGCCATAGGGGCGGCCGATCGCGCTGAGCAACCGTTCCTTCTCGTCGGCGTCGTAGCCGAGCGCGTCGATGCCCAGCTTGGCGCTGCTCGGATCCAGGATCCGGATCACGATCTTCTCGCCGAACAGCGTGGGCAGGGTGCTGACCCGGAAATCGATCACGCGGTCCGGACCGATCTTGAGCTTCATCTTGCCGTCTTGCGGAATCCGCTTCTCGGAGATGTCCATGCGCGAGATGACCTTGATGCGCGAGGCCAGCTTTTCCTTGATGACGGTCGGCGGACTGGCGATTTCGCGCAGTTCGCCGTCGATGCGGAAACGCACCCGGTAGTTGTGCTCGTAGGGCTCGAAGTGCAGGTCGGACGCCCGCATGCTGAAGGCATCGAGCAGCATCTTGTGCAGGAAGCGCACCACCGGTGCGTCCTCGACCTCGGCGGTGGCCGGGTCGTTGGATTCCGCGGCCTCGGTCGGCACGTCGTCGAACTCGAACTCGGCGCCGATGATGTTGTCGATGGTCTCGGCCGCGGTGACCGCCGCCGCCTCGATCATCCGCGAGAGCTTGTCGTATTCGGAGATGACCCAGTCGACGCCCATCTGCGAGGCGAACTTGATCTTCTCGGCAGCCTGTTGGTCCGACGGGTCGGCCGTGGCCACGATGAGCCGGTTGTTGCGCTTGCTCAGCACCACCACCCGGTACGCCTGGCACAGCTTGGGATCGAGCAGGTCCTTGGGCAGGCGCTGCGGATCGATCGCGTCGAGGTCCAGCAGCGGCGCACCGAAGGCGCTCGACAGCGTGTGGGCCAGGTCGGCGGCGGAGACGGCCCCGGTGCCCGTCAATTCGGCGATGAAACTTGTGCGTGCGCTGAGCGACTTCTGGTAGATGTCCTCAGCGACCTTGGCGGGAAGCTTGCCGGCCGAGACGAGGGCTCGCGCCAGCCCCGGCAGGGCAATCGGCGAGCTTTCTTTGGCAAGGGGTTCGGCAGCAGCCATTCAACGAATGTAAGAGACGTGAAAAAATGCTTCACGATCATCGCTGATCGCCCAAGCGCTGTAAATCGTCGCACTGCAACGGTTCCGGGCGGCATTTGGCGATTCATGCGCCAGATGCAGCCGCAAAACCTCAAGGTGTGCCGTCTGAATTGGGAGAGTCGGCGCTCGCGTCGATCGCCTGGCAGTGCACCGAAAGTGAGGGTAGCACGCCCGGTGCACAGACATGTATCGGCGTGCCGGCCACGCAACACGAATACCTATGGGCTATGCGGAAAAATGCCTGGGTGGCAATAGGAAAAGGCTCGCGGCTTGAGCGCCGCGGGCCGCATCGGCTGACGATGGATTCCAGTTTGCAGACGCTGCCTTCCCTGCCGGAACCGAATGCCTGCTTGATGCAAGCGCCGGACCCCTGGGGGAATGGTCTTCAAAGAATTGGTCGGGGTGAGAGGATTCGAACCTCCGGCCTCTACGTCCCGAACGTAGCGCTCTACCAGGCTAAGCTACACCCCGATTTTGTCGTTGCGAGAGAAGAGATTCGTACCGGGCGCCCACTGACGTGGGGTGTTAGGCGCGTCGCTCAAGCAACTGAGCCGCCAATTGTAGCAAACCCGCGGAGTGCGGATTCGCGGAAAAACCACGAAGTGAATCGATCGCGCGCTGCGCCTCGGCTGCAGCGGCCGCGCGCGTCGCATCGAGCGCGCCGGTGGCGCGGACGATCTCGACGACCTGCGGCAGGCGGCTGGTGTCGCCGGCCTCGATGGCGCTGCGGATCAGTGCGCTCTGCGCCGGGCTGCCGCGCTGCATCGCCAGGATCAGCGGCAAGGTGGTCTTGCCCTCGCGCAGGTCGTCGCCGACGTTCTTGCCGGTCTCGCTGGCGTCGCCGGCATAGTCGAGAACGTCGTCGATCACCTGGAAGGCGGTGCCCAGCGCCTGCCCATAGGCGGCGCAGGCCCGTTCCACCTCGGGAGGGACGCCGGCCAGCACTGCGGCCAGGCGGGTGCTGGCCTCGAACAGCTTGGCGGTCTTGGAGCGGATCACGCGCAGGTACGCCTCCTCGTCGAGGGTGGCGTCGTGCATGTTCATCAACTGGAGCACCTCGCCCTCGGCGATCACGTTGGTGGCTTCGGCGAGGATCTCCATCACCCGGATGTCATTGGCGTCCAGCATCATCTGGAATGCGCGCGAATAGAGGAAATCGCCGACCAGCACGCTGGCGGGGTTGCCGAAGGACTCGTTGGCTGTCGGCCGACCGCGGCGCAGGGTGGATTCGTCGACGACGTCGTCGTGCAGCAGCGTGGCGGTATGGATGAATTCCACCACTGCCGCCAGGTTGAAGCGCTGCTCGCCGGTATAGCCCAGCGCGCCGGCCATCAGCAGGAGCAGGGCCGGGCGAAGGCGCTTGCCGCCTGCCGAGATGATGTACCTGGAAACCTGGCTCACCAGCGGCACGCCGGTGTCGAGCCGACGGGCGATCACCAGATCGACGCTGGCCATGTCGTCGGCGATCAGGCTGAGGACCGCGGCGGCGGGCGAATTGTCGTCGGCGTGGGCTGGCAAGGGCAGGAGCGCGCAAGCGCTGCGTGAGGTGCGTCGAATGGCGCGGGGCCGGAAGTAGTCGGGATTATAGGGAGCGCGGGCGCGGCGCCGGCCCGGGGCGAGTGGCAGGCAGTCCAAAAAAAAGTGCCCCGTGCTATAATCTTTGGCTCTTCGGAATTCGCCGAGGAGCCATCTTATTCAAGGTTCAATATGTACGCGGTCATAAAAACCGGCGGCAAGCAGTATCGCGTTGCCTCCGGCGAAAAAATTAAAGTAGAACAGATTGCTGCGGACGTGGGCCAGGAAATCGTGATCGATCAAGTGCTCGCAGTCGGCAACGGCAGCGAGATCAAGGTCGGCACGCCCCTGGTGTCCGGTGCGTCTGTGACGGTCACGGTGCTGTCGCACGGCAAGCACGACAAGGTGCACATCTTCAAGATGCGCCGTCGCAAGCACTATCAAAAACGTCAAGGCCATCGCCAGCAGTTCACCGAGCTGCAAATCGGCGCGATCGCCGGCTAAGGAGCAGATTCCATGGCACAGAAAAAAGGCGGCGGCTCAACGCGAAACGGGCGCGATTCCAAGCCCAAGATGCTCGGCGTGAAGCGCTTCGGCGGCGAACTGATCAGCGCAGGCTCGATCATCGTGCGCCAGCGCGGCACCCAGTTCCACCCCGGCGTCAATGTCGGCGTGGGCAAGGACCACACGCTGTTCGCCCTGGTCGACGGGCATGTGTCCTTCGGCGTCAAGGGTGCGCTCAACAAGCACACGGTCAGCGTGACTCCGGCCTGAGCCAGTCACTTCGACCCGTTCGAAGCCCCGCATTGCCGGGGCTTCTTCATTTGTAAACTGGACATCTCATGAAGTTCGTCGACGAAGCCTTCATCGACGTCGCCGCCGGCGACGGCGGCAACGGCTGCGTGTCGTTCCGTCATGAGAAGTACAAGGAATTCGGCGGCCCCAACGGCGGCGATGGCGGCCGCGGCGGCCATGTCTTCGCGGTGGCCGATTCGAACCTCAACACCCTGGTGGACTTCCGCTTCTCGCGTCGGCACGATGCCAAGCGAGGCCAGCACGGCATGGGCTCCGACATGTTCGGCGCGGCCGGCGACGACGTCACCCTGAAGATGCCGGTCGGCACCATCATCTCCGACGCCGAGACCGGCGAGGTGCTCTACGAACTTCTGACGCCCGGCGAGGTGATCACCATCGCCAAGGGCGGCGATGGCGGCTTCGGCAACCTGCGCTTCAAGAGCGCGATCAACCGCGCACCGCGCCAGAAGACGCCCGGCTGGCCCGGCGAGAAGAAGAGTCTCAAGCTCGAACTCAAGGTTCTGGCCGACGTCGGCCTGCTGGGCATGCCGAATGCCGGCAAGTCGACCCTGATCAGCGCCATCTCGAATGCCCGTCCGCGCATCGCCGACTATCCCTTCACCACGCTGCATCCCAACCTCGGCGTGGTCCGGGTGGGCCCCGAGCAGAGCTTCGTGGTCGCCGACCTGCCGGGCCTGATCGAGGGTGCGTCCGAAGGCGCCGGCCTCGGCCACCTGTTCCTGCGCCACCTGCAGCGCACCCGCCTGCTGCTGCATGTGGTGGACATCGCGCCTTTCGACGAAGGCGTAGACCCGGTGGCCCAGGCCAGGGCGATCGTCGGCGAGCTCAAGAAGTACGACAAGGCGCTCCACGAGAAGCCGCGCTGGCTGGTGCTCAACAAGCTCGACATGGTGCCGCAGGACGAACGCGCTGCCCGGGTCAAGGACTTCGTCAAGCGACTGCGCTTCAAGGGTCCGGTCTTCGAGATCTCCGCCCTGACCCGCGAAGGCTGCGAGCCGCTGGTGCAGGCCGTCTACCAGCACGTCAAGGCCCAGCAACTGGCCGAGCAGCCGCCGGCCGAAGCCGATCCGCGTTTTCCGGATCTGCCCGTTTCGCTCGATCCGCGATTCGATCCGCCACCATCCGAGGCGCCATGAGCGCGACTCCGGGTTCCGCAGCGCTGCGCGAGGCGCGGCGCATCGTGGTCAAGGTCGGCTCCAGCCTGGTCACCAACGAAGGCCGCGGCCTCGACGAGCAGGCCATCGGCGAATGGTGCCGCCAGCTGGCGGCGCTGGTGCGCGAGGGTCGCGAGGTGGTCATGGTGTCGAGCGGCGCGATCGCGGAAGGCATGAAGCGCCTCGGCTGGCGCGTCCGCCCGCACGAGATCCACGAACTGCAAGCCGCCGCGGCGGTCGGGCAGATGGGCCTGGCCCAGATCTACGAGACCAAGCTGCGCGAGAACGGTATCGGCAGCGCCCAGGTGCTGCTGACCCATGCCGACCTGGCCGACCGCGAGCGCTACCTCAATGCGCGCTCGACCCTGGTGACCCTGCTCGGGCTCGGCGTGGTGCCGGTCATCAACGAGAACGACACGGTGGTCAACGACGAGATCAAGTTCGGCGACAACGACACGCTCGGCGCGTTGGTGGCCAACCTGGTGGAAGCCGATGCGCTGGTCATCCTGACCGACCAGAAGGGCCTGTTCAGCGCCGACCCGCGAAAGGACCCGCAGGCCAGTTTCATCGCCGAGGCCGCGGCTGGCGACCTGGCACTCGAGGCGATGGCGGGGGGCGCCGGCAGCAGCCTGGGGCGCGGCGGCATGATCACCAAGATCCTCGCGGCCAAGCGCGCCGCGGGCTCGGGCGCATCGACCGTGATCGCCTGGGGCCGCGAGCCCGATGCCCTGCTGCGACTGGCGCGCGGCGAATCGATCGGGACGCTTCTCGTGGCACAGACGGCCAAGCACCAGGCGCGCAAGCGCTGGATGGCTGACCACCTCCAGATGCGGGGTTCGGTCTCGGTCGACGCCGGTGCCGCCGCCAAGCTGCGCGCCGAAGGCAAGAGCCTGTTGCCGATCGGCATGACGTCGGTCGATGGCGATTTCTCACGCGGCGACGTGATCGCGATTCACGACGAGCGAGGCCAGGAGCTGGGCCGCGGGCTCGCGAACTATTCGAGCGCCGAGGCCCGGATGCTGTGCCGTAAGCCGTCGAGCGAATTCGAGCGGCTGCTCGGCTACGTGGCCGAGCCGGAGATGGTTCATCGCGACAACATGGTGCTGTCGCCGGACGGGCGCTGAGCTACGCTCGGCGCCGGCTCACGGCTTATTCGACTTCGCGCACCGACGACCGGAGCTTGTCCAGGGTCTCCTTGACCGAGTTCCATGGAGCGTGTTCGCGGCACATGCCCTGGTTGAACAGCACCTTCGCGTAACTGGACCTGAGCAGGTCCATGTGCTTCCACTCAGGCTCGCTGACAGGGTCCCACGCGCCATTGACGAAGCGCGCATAGGTCTTGACCTCTTCGGTGGCGCAGTGGATGCCGTCGAAATAGGCATTGAAGGCGCCGCCATCGCGGTTGGTCGCGACCATCACGTAGCTCACCACGCCATCGGGCGTGATGCGGACGGTGGCCGGGTCGATGCCGAACTTCAGGTTCGAATAGAAGGGCATCTCGACCTTGATCAGCTTGTCGGGATTGAAAGCCGGAGGCGGGGGGGCCTTGTCTTCCTTCCAGTCGTTCTTGTCCTGGAAGACCTGTGCCTGCGCTCCGGCGGCGAGGGCGCCGAGCAGGCAGGACAGGGCGAGGCCGCGGCCCAGGCGGCTAGCGCGGAAAGCGGAATGGGTCGTTCGTGGAAGCGGGATCGTTGGCAATGTTGGCATTCGGATTGGGATCGAAGCTGGCGCCGGGCGGCAGTTCGAAGTTGGGTTCCTGGGCGCCGCTCGGATGGCGTTCGAATTCACGCACCCGGACGTTGCTGCGCAGGAAGCGATTGCGGAAATCCTGCCGCGGCAGGTAGCGGGCCAGTTCGGTCAGGGCCATTTCATAGACGCCGCGCTTGAACTCGACCACGACGTCGAGTGGCACCCAGTAGTCGTGCCAGCGCCAGGCGTCGAACTCGGGGTGGTCGGTGGCGCGCAGGTTCAGGTCCCAGTCGTGGCCTGTCAGCTGCAGCAAATACCAGATCTGCTTCTGGCCCTTGTAATGGCCTCGCGCGTCACGGCGGATGAACCGATCCGGCACCTCGTAGCGCAACCAGTCACGGGTACGGGCGACGATGCGCACATGCTCCGGGTGGAGACCGACTTCCTCGTGCAATTCCCGGTACATGGCCTGCTCGGGACTTTCGCCGCGATCGATGCCGCCTTGCGGAAACTGCCAGGAATGGGTGCGAATGCGTTTGCCCCAGAAAACCTGGTTCTTCTGGTTGAGCAGGATGATGCCGACGTTGGGCCTGAAGCCGTCCCGGTCGAGCATAATCAAACCCCAATTTTTTTGAACTGAGTCGATTATGCATGCCGGTTTCGCGTCGGCAAGCGACCGGTTCCGGGAACCCCCTGCGGGTTTCACCCTTCCAACCCCGTTTTCCAGCCCCTCCCGCGACCGATGAAAGCTTCCAGATTCTTCGTCTCCACCCTCAAGGAAGCGCCGGCCGATGCCGAGGTGGCGAGCCACCGCCTCATGATGCGCGCCGGCATGATCAAGAAGCTCGGCACCGGCATCTACACCTACATGCCGATGGGCCTGCGCGTGATCCGCAAGGTCGAGGCCATCGTCCGCGAGGAAATGAACCGCGCCGGTGCGGTCGAACTGGCCATGCCGGTGGTTCAGCCGGCCGAGATCTGGGGCGAGGCCGGCCGCTTCCAGGCCTACGGCCCCGAGCTGCTGCGCATCAAGGACCGCCATGACCGCGACTTCGTGATCCAGCCGACCAGCGAAGAGGTGGTGACCGACATCGCCCGCCAGGAGATCCGCAGCTACAAGCAGCTGCCGCGCAACTTCTACCAGATCCAGACCAAGTTCCGCGACGAGCGGCGCCCGCGCTTCGGCCTGATGCGCGGCCGCGAATTCATCATGAAGGACGCCTACAGCTTCGACCGCGACCTGGAGGCCGCCAAGCTGAGCTACCAGGTGATGTCCGACGCCTATCGCCGGGCCTTCGACCGCTTCGGCCTGCGCTACCGTGCCGTGGCCGCCGACAGCGGCGCCATCGGCGGCGACACCAGCCAGGAGTTCCAGGTCATCGCCGCCACCGGCGAGGACGCGATCGTCTTCTGTCCCGACAGCGACTACGCGGCCAACATGGAGAAGGCCGAGGCGCTGGCGCCGGCCGGCCCGCGGCCCGCGCCTTCCAATCCGATGCAGAAGACGCCCACGCCCGGCAAGGCGACCTGCGCCGACGTGGCCGAACTGCTGGGCGTGCCGCTGGCCACCACGGTCAAGTCGCTGGTGCTGGCGACCGAGCAGCTCGATGCGGCCGGCAACATCGCCGGCGTCCAGGTCTGGCTGCTGCTGCTGCGCGGCGACCACGACATGAACGAGATCAAGGTCGGCAAGGTGCCCGGGCTCGACCAGGGCTTCCGCTTCGCCACGGTCGGCGAGATCGAGGAGCACTTCGGCTGCAAGCCCGGCTACCTCGGCCCGATCCATCTCAAGAAGCCGGTCAGGCTGGTCGCCGACCGCGAGGTCGCGGTGATGGCCGACTGGATCTGCGGCGCCAACGAGGTCGACTTCCACATCACCGGCGTCAACTGGGGCCGCGACCTGCCCGAGCCGGAACTGGTGGCCGACCTGCGCAACGTGGTCGCCGGCGATCCGTCGCCCGACGGCCGCGGGCTGCTGGCGATCGAGCGCGGCATCGAGGTCGGCCATGTCTTCGTGCTCGGCACCAAGTACAGCAAGCCGATGAACGCCACCTTCCTCGACGAGGCGGGCAAGCCCCAGTTCCTCGAGATGGGCTGCTATGGCATCGGCATCACCCGGCTGCCGGCCGCAGCCATCGAACAGAACCACGACGAGCGCGGGATCATCTGGCCCGACGCGATCGCGCCCTTCACCGTGGTGATCTGCCCGATCGGCATGGACCGCAGCGCGGAGGTGAAGACCGCCGCCGAGGCGCTCTACGACCAGCTGCTCACCGCCGGCGTCGACGTGCTGCTCGACGACCGCGGCGAACGCCCGGGCGCGATGTTCGCCGACTGGGAACTGATCGGTGTGCCGCACCGCGTCGTCATCTCGGATCGCGGCCTGAAGGAAGGCCAGTTCGAATACCAGCATCGTCGCGACACCGCGGCGACCAAGGTGCCCGTGGCGGGCCTTGCCGACTTCATTGCCGGCAAGGTCGCCGGATGAGCCTTCGCCGGTGAGCGCGAGCGGCCTCTCCCGACGTGGTCTCCTCGGGGGTGCAGCCGCCGGGGCGCTTGCAGCCACGCTGCCGCGTGCGGCATTCGCCGGTGCGCAGATCGAGGAGCCCCTGATCGACTCGGTGCGCACCGCGCTGAGCTCGGCGATCGCCAACAAGGCGCCGCCGATTCCCGAGTTCGCCGACACCGAATCGCGCCTGGCCTACCTGCGCTGGCTCGGCGAGATGAGCGGGCGGCTCATGAAGAAGATGCCCGACGGCGCCAGCCGCAAGGAGTTCCTGCAGACGGTCTGGTACGAGGCGCGCCGCGCCGGCCTCGACGTCAGCCTGGTGCTGGGGCTGGTGCAGGTCGAGAGCAATTTCCGCAAGTACGCGGTGTCCAGCGTGGGCGCGCGCGGCTACATGCAGGTGATGCCCTTCTGGACCCGCTCGATCGGCGATGGCGACCCGGGCAAGCTCTTCTACATGCAGACCAACCTGCGCTTCGGCTGCGTGATCCTGCGCCACTACCTCAACATGGAGCGGGGCGACCTGTTCCTGACCCTCGGGCGCTACAACAGCAGCCGCGGCCGGGCGCCCTATCCCGATGCGGTGTTCGCCAACCAGAAGCTGTGGACCTTCAAGGACCGGGCGATCGAGCGGGTACCGGCGATCGGCACGGCGCCGGGGGCCAGCGCGGCGCAGCGCGGCTAGTGCGGCCCGTCGACGCCACGCCGGATCAGGAAGCCTTCGCCGCCGCGGGCCCGATGCGCGTGACCATCACCTGGTCGATCCGGAAGCTGTCGACGTCGATCACTTCGAAGCTGTAGCCGGCCCAGCTGACGCTGTCGGTGCGCTTCGGCACCCGGCGCAGCATGACCATCAGGAAGCCGGCGAGGGTCTCGTATTCGTCGGCATGCGGCAGCTCGTCGATGTCCAGCGCGCGCTGCACGTCCTGGATCGGCGTGACGCCGTCGATCAGCCATGAGTTCTCGTCGCGGCGCACGATCTGCTGCTCTTCGTCCTGGTCGCCGACCAGGTCGCCCATCACCGTGCTCATCACGTCGTTCAGCGTGATCACGCCGACCACCAGGCTGTATTCGTTGACGATCACCGCGAAGTCCTCGTGCGCCTGCTGGAACTGCTCAAGCATCTCGGTGAGCGACAGCCGGTCGGGCACGACCAGGGCCTTGTGCAGCGGCAGCCCCTGCCCGAAGGCCAGGGGCTGGCCGCTCAGCACGCGCTGGAACATGTCCTTGGCGTCGACATAGCCGAGCAGGTGGTCGATGTCGCCCTCGCAGACCGGGTAGGCGGAGAAGGGCTCGGCCACGATGCGCGCGCGCAGCACCTCCTCGGGGTCGTCGTGCAGGAACCAGGCGATGCGTTCGCGCGAGGTCATCACGCTGCTGACCACCCGGGTGTCGAGCTCGAAGACATTGGCGATCACCTGCTGCTCGCGCTCGGCCAGCACGCCGGCTCGGGCGCCGGCCTCGGTCATTGCCAGGATGTCGGCCGAGGTGATCTTGTCGTCGCGCGCCATCGGCATGCCGAGCAGCTTGAACAGCAGGTCGGTGCAGCCGGCGAAGAGCCAGACCAGCGGCTTGAGCAGGGTGATCAGCAACTGCATCGGCCCGACCACGCGCACCGCAAGCCCTTCCGGGTCGCTCATGCCGAGCCGCTTCGGGAACAGGTCGGCGAAGACCAGGAAGACCGCGATGATCAGCACGAATGACGCCAGGAAGCCGGCGGTCTCGGCGGTCGAGGCGCTGAACCAGAGCCCGAACAGGGCCGCGAAGTGGGGCGTCAGCGCGCCTTCGCCGACCACGCCGCCCAGGATCGCCACCGCGTTGAGGCCGATCTGCACCACGGT